>Ga0208277_1000715_pt1 | contig 19498 bp, 19 predicted proteins | sample ETNtaG_5_FD_185782 | JGI IMG/M metagenome (GOLD analysis project Ga0208277, IMG submission 185782) | Marine microbial and viral communities from oxygen minimum zone, Eastern Pacific Ocean - ETNP201406SV205 (SPAdes) (version 2) | ecosystem: Environmental > Aquatic > Marine > Oceanic ...
CTGCCGGACATATCGCAAGACTTGCTAAAGAGCAAGGTGCTCTAACTGTCGCTGTCGTAACTTACCCATTCAATTCAGAAGGAACACTGAGAAAGCAAAATGCTGAATGGGGACTAGAGAGACTTCGTGAATACTGTGATACAATTCTAGTAATTCCTAATGAGCGATTGTTGGAAATTGACGGTGTTAGAGACTTACCTCTTGCAAGTGCATTCAGAGTTGGAGATGAATTATTGGTACGCGCCATTACTGGCGTTACTGAACTCCTAACAACCGATGGAATGGTCAACCTTGACTTTGAAGATTTGAAGGCTGTCATCAATTCAGGTTCTGGAGTTGCAATGATTGGACTCGGTGCTGCTAGTGGCCCTGGAAGAGCAGAAGCTGCAACCTTAGAAGCACTACATTCTCCTCTACTAGAGCTTGATGTTTCAGATGCTAGAGGTGCGCTGATCAATGTTGTTGGTGGGCCGAACTTGACTCTAGGTGAAGCAGAGAAATGTGCGAAATTAATTAAGAGCAGAATTTCTGACAATGCACGAATAATCTGGGGTGCTGCTGTCGATGAGAATCTTGGAGAAGACATTCGAGTCATGCTGGTCCTTACAGGTGTAAGATCCGAACAGATTCACGGCGCTAGTGAAAATAGACAATTACGAGCATTGAAGTCACGCAATATCGAATTCGTGAATTAATTAGTCCCTAATTGCGACTACTGCTAAACCTATAACGAACAGCAATGCAATTGCTGCAATCGCTTTCTGTGGGTTAGATACTGAGTTTGACAATTCAGGAGGGGCTGTATCTCCTGTATATTCTGAGCCAGGTACCGATAATGACTGTGAATTCCATTCATCCTCCCCTGAAGCAGAGCCATCTCCATTCACGGCATTTCCATGGATTATGAAAGTCGCCAGAACATCGTCTTCAGCGGGCGCAATCCACACTGCATTCCAAACACGTCTATCTGAAATCTCTTCTGAGTGAGTATATCCTCCATCCATAAATGTCCAGTTTTCACCAATAATTTCGCCTTCAGAAATTATAATCCTAAATCCTCCTTGTATGTCATTTTGTTCAACTGAGGATACTATTGTTAGTGTAATATTGTATTCTTGAGAAGTGTTGTACTCCTCAGGCAAACCTTCGAGAGTAACTGATGTTGAGTCGTCGGCGCCACCATGACAAACGCATCCGTTGTCACCTCTTCGATCAATACCATTTGGTAATGCTTGGATTTGTCCAATCAGTACAAGGAGTAGAAGGGCCGCAATTATTCCCCTCATATCTGGCCCTGTAAGCCATCTAACTTCAATGTTCAACATCACATGTTAGAGAGGTGTGTTGAATTACCTAACTGTCTTTGACCATAGGATGCATCAATACATGGTTTCAATAAGTATGAGAAGTTTGAGTTAATTTAGTTGAGCAAAATGTACCCGTTTGATACCGAGGAAATCCAACAAGAAGAGGAGGAAGAGATCGACCCGTTTGAAGAGCTTCAAATTGGCTCCAGACCTTCTTCACAAAGCGATGGCTCTGCATCTGGGAAGTTTGACGCACAAGATGATCTTCTTGCGGCATTTTCTGATGATGATGATGAAGATGATGAGATGGAAGAGGTTGTATTATCTTTCGAAGAAGCCAATGTACCTGCGATAGAAGCAGCAGCCCCTACTACAAATAATAGTTCAGAAGCAACATACAAACTTCTTCTGGAAACCGTATGGGTAGACGATATCCTAGACCCCTCTGAAGTGGAATTACTCGCTCGCAAGAGAGGGGAACTCGGACTCAGTTTCGAAAGACACCTACAACTAGTTCGAGATATTATTGGAGGCTAATCCATGGCTCCCACTCCATTCGTGCATGGCTTGGCATTAGCTTGGTCTGATGGTGCATTATCTCGTGATGGTGCCATAATGCTCGAAACCCTACAGAAACAATTGGGTATAAGTGACAAAGTGAGATCTGTACAAGAACAATCTTGGCTAGCTGATATTTCTAAGACCGATAGAAGATCTTTCGGAGATGGAGACCAGATTCTTCGAGAATGGCTGGAGGCTTTGAATGACAAAGAAAGCCTAGCGCCAGCTGCTAGATCAATGGGTAGAGCAGCATTGGATGTTGGACTCTCAAAGACAGGATGGTCCGAAGCATTCCAATTCGCTGATGGTTTAGGTTTAGGCGATGAATTAGCACTTGGAGTATGGCTAGAAGAAGAGGCTGAACCACTGGATGGATGGCCTCCGGCACTAGACCCACTGGCTGTTATTCTTGGACTAGTAATTTCAGTCCCAGGAATTGTGACCCGTAATGAAGCCCAATTCAGTGATGGAACTCCTTCGGTTTCGATCAATCACCCTGATGCTCAACCTAGTCAATTATCTTGGATGCCAAGCCTATTGCCAATCAACTCTGATGGATGTGAATGGGGATGGGAAAATGATACAAGAGCTGATTCTGAAATGCCATCTAGTTCAATCAATTATTCTCACAGCGTTCTGCTTGCATGGATTAGACGATTAGTCACTATGAGAAGGGATAGAGGAGAAGAAGGGTTGGCTGGACTTCCAGAAAATTGTCTGTTAGTGCCGTCTTCAACCGAAGTCACTTACGACGGCGATACAATGACTCTATCGATGATTGTAGACATGGGTGATTCGGGATTGGTAAGGCCATGGGCTTCAGTAAAGGTTAGTGATTCACCAGAGATTGTTCCTGCCCCTGATGGCATTGCAGACAGTTGGGTGAAGATTCACGATGCATTGGGCGGATTACTGCTAACAGGCTTGGAAACGTTGCCCAGGCAATTATTGACTGCGAGTGGAGCCGAAGTTAGTATCTCCGCACCATCTCTTAATGGGTCATGGATCGTTCATGATATCGTCTGATTCATTCACTGTGAATTTCAACACCGTAAGTCATCTTACAATCATCTCTAATGCTATGAGACACACTGCAATACTTCTCATGAGATTTCTGGACTACCCTTTCAACAAGTTTCAAAGGAACATCTCCAACAACATGGTAGACCATATGCATAGAAGTGAAGTAGCGAGGAGATTCTTCTGCTCTAGTTGATTCCATATCAACCCAAACCTTGGAGAATTTACGTTCTTTGAGTCCGATTACTACATCGACCAATGAACATGCACCTACCATTTGCAGTGTCAATTGCATAGGACTAGGTCCATCGTCCCAATTCATCTCGATACTTTGACCATTAGCGTTGGTACCAACCATATTTTTGCCACCAGTCCATTCGACTTTGCCTTGCATATTTGGGCCATCAGGCCCTAAGAGATGAAACCACCGTTGACCGCTGTGTTGATGAAGGGGCTCAAGTTGGGCCGTAACGAGCATCATGTCAGGCGACCCTATAACCATGGAAAACGGAGTACTATCAGTTCCAGAAAATCCAATTGTATACTACATTGAAGGAGATGGAATCGGAGTAGATATTACTCCAGTAATGATTGATGTCGTTGATGCTGCTGTTTCCAAGGCTTACTCTGGTAGTAAAGAAATCACATGGACCGAAACACTCGCCGGAGAAAAGGCATTCAACCAAACCGGTGAATGGTTGCCTGAAGCAACATTAGATGCTATGCGCTCAGGACTTGTCTCGATAAAGGGACCACTAACTACTCCTGTTGGCGGTGGGATCCGCTCTTTGAATGTGGCATTAAGACAGAAACTCGACCTTTACTCATGTGTTAGGCCAGTACGCTGGTATGAAGGAACTCCTTCTCCAGTCAAGTCACCAGAAAATGTTGACATGATTATTTTCCGAGAAAACAGTGAAGATGTTTATGCTGGAATTGAATGGGAAGCAGGCTCCGAAGAAGTTGCAAAGGTCATCGATTTCCTAGTCAATGAAATGGGAGTTGACAAGATTAGATTCCCAAATACTTCTGGAATTGGAATTAAACCAATCAGCCAAGAAGGTACTGCAAGAATTGTTCGCGCCGCTATTCAGTACGCTGTTGACAATGACAAAGAAAGTGTGACTCTTGTTCACAAGGGCAACATCATGAAATTCACAGAAGGTGGATTCAGAGATTGGGGATACCAACTTGCTAAGGATGAGTTCGGAGCAACTGAGCTAGATGGTGGGCCTTGGTGCACATTCACTAACCCTAACACTGGTAACACGATTACTATCAAGGATGTGATTGCAGATGCTATGCTACAACAGATCATCACTAGACCTGCTGAATACGGAGTTCTAGCAACTATGAACTTGAATGGAGATTACATCTCAGATGCACTTGCAGCACAAGTTGGCGGGATTGGTATTGCGCCTGGCGCTAACATCAATTATGATACTGGAATTTCAATCTTTGAGGCTACACACGGCACTGCACCAAAATATGCTGGGCAAAACAAAGTCAACCCTGGCTCACTAATCCTTTCTGCTGAAATGATGCTAAGACACATGGGATGGGGCGAAGCCGCTGACTTAATCGTAAAAGGAATGGAAGGAGCAATTTCTGCTAAGACTGTAACTTACGACTTTGAAAGACTAATGGATGATGCTGAACTACTATCATGTTCAGCATTTGGTGATGCAATAATCTCCAAAATGTGATTGGAAATAATTTCTGAAATATCAGCGTAACCAAGTGTTGAGGTCGCGACTGTTTGCTATTACGCCGAAACCGAATCTCTCTTCTATTGCTCGTGCTACAAGAGTGAAATCAGAATCTCTTGTTGCGATTAGAATACTTCCAAGTTCACCCAGTGGCCTGTCCGCCATTGCGGTTGCCAAGCACATCAGATACTTATCAGCAAGTTCGGGATAGATGTCTTTGTCGTTAATTACAGTTCGTATAGGCTCTCCATGAACTCTCTTCATTGCAGTTATTTCATCATAAACTTCAGTATGCTCAAGATAGAATTTCTCCATATCTTCTCTGATAGTTTCATTGTTGGATTCATCTTCAAGATGTAGATCCATTGGTTTCCATGATGAGAAATCTTTGATGATTCCTGATGCTATTTCTTGTAGAGCGTCCGGAGTTAGAATTTCATCTAATTTTTCTCCTGATACCATGGTATCTGAGAATCTACCTCTGATACGATCTAAATCTCCTGCAATCGATTCCAACTCACTCCTTACCACCTTAGGAAGCCAAATCTGGATGATTCCTTCATCTGCTCTGTGCTTTAGAACTCTATGGAACTGGCCGCTTCCACTGATATCTAGCGAGGCTTCAGCACTGATTCCTAACTTCTCAGAAATACGGTGCTGAAGTTCATCAATCAGAATATTTGTATCAATAATTACCAGTGGCGACAGGGCTAGGTTACGAAGGTAAGAACGCTGCTTGACCGGCATGTTGTGGCGATGAGTAGCGAATAAGCCACGTTCAGCAGCAACTAGTCTCTTGATATCTAGAATTGAGAATTTTCCAGAGTTTTGTGCCCTTTCGAGTAACATCAAGCCTTCTAGTGGCTTATCGGCTGATGCTTCCAAAGCGATTTCGTAGATTTCCTCTCCAGTAGGGTCATGCAACATTGCCTGAGCATATCGGTTCTCGTGAGTGTGACGATTGCGCCTTCTTTCTCTCTGCAATGTATTGAATGCGGCCTTAACTCTACCAGAGAAAGGCTCCCGAGGAAGAGGACGGGGGTGTGAGTTCGGATAGTTTCTGAGAATATCTAATTCTTCTTCTGAATGACGTACTCTCTCTACGCGTTGAGTATTTCCTTGCTGGTCTTCTTGATTGACCATCTCTGTTCTCTTTACGTAATTCTTCAGCATTTTTGTCGCTTCATCTGCTTTTCCTTTCTTTGAAGCGCTGTGTGAGACATTGAGATACAATTGGAATCTGCGAGAAAGTGCAGACTTTAGAGCAGGTTCTTTTTCTAGTAAAGAAACTGCCTCGGACCATTGCTCTGCATGTGCAAGATGAATCAGTGCTTTGCGATGAAGTAGGATCCTGTGTTCATAATCAAATGCTTCGTGGTCACCAGCTCTTCTGTAATCTCTGGCAGCGTTCAACTCATCGTTTTTGCTAACGTGAACTGCAGCTCTTGCAAGTGTATGCCATGGGGACTGTGGATCATTTTCCTGATACCAACTGACCAAGTTCGCCAAACCAATGTCGTACTCAAGAACAAGATGGCGAACTGCTTGCATCATAGGCATAGCAGTTACCTCTCCTGAGAGTAGGCCTTCTAGAATAGTTACAACATTCTCGGACGACTTTCCAGTCTGAAGTAACCAAGAGGCTCGGTTCAATCGTAAAGTGCCAATAACCGCATAGAATAGTCTTGATTCGACATCGCTCAGTTTTGCTTCTTCTACGCTCTTTGTTAACGTATCAAGAACTTTTGAATCCGCTAAACCATCCCCTCCATCTTTGAGGGCTTGTTTGCAATTATTGAAGGCCTTGATTCCATTCTTATCGAGAGTGTTTACAACCCATTTGTCATCGGTACTAGGTGCTCCATCAAGCATCAAAATAAGACCTCGGCTGACTGGAGAGAATGCGTCAGGTACCTCGGCATTTTCGACTGTGGACAATGCGTTTCTTCTAGCAGCCCTTATGGTTTCAAAGTCCCACCCCTTTGAACTAGCAGGTAGAAGATGTGCCACCAATAATGTTGCATAAGGATGGTCTGCACATCTTTGCTCATCAACCAGCAAAACTTGTGCTAGTCTTGTCAAATCTAGACCTCGAGTAAAAAGGTCAATCGATGCATCGATTTCAACAGATCCTCCCATATCATGCAATCGTCTTGCAGCAGCAGCACGTAGTGTGAGTCCAATTTCACCATCTGTAATCATTTCAGATAGTGAGTCTGCTGCCAGGTTATCAATCTGCGATGCTAACCAAGCAAACGCCTCTTCGCCTAATTGCTTGACTAATGGCATTAATACCGTCATGTCCGCATCCGATTCGACAGATAATGAAGTCAATAATTCCAAAGCAATTTCAGACGCTCCTTCACGAACTAAGGCCGCTAACTTCCACCAAGTAATCGTCTCTTTTTGTTGAGAAGTAGATGCCATGTCTAGGCCTTCTTGAAGTTCATCGCTACTAAGTTTCGAGGCTTCTTCTGGCATGATTTGCCACGCTGCTTTCTTCCTAGCATTCGACAATTCATCATCACCAGATAAAGAACGTGAAGCGTTCCAATCGTTTGCATTGCCCTCTCTCAGCTGAACTAAATCTGTAAGAGATGCTGATAGTTCAGAATCGAATTTTGCTAATTCTTTCAGGGAATCTGTTGCATCGTTTCCAAGATGAATATGCAACAAGGCACTTACTACACTACCCTCTCCTTCCAGGTTTTCGAGTCCTGCAATGTCTCTCAATCCCTTTTTCCCATTGATTTGTGCCCGAGCCTTTTGAAGGGCTATTTTCACTGTTGCATTGGTTACATTGCTTTCCAGATTGGACAATGTGTTCGCTAAACTCTTTGAGTTTGAAGGGTCTATTTTGGAGGATTCTAAATCGTATGAGTCATCCTCTTCTTCAGCAATTTCAGATTGAGGGAAGGCCGCAAATTGAGCAAGAATTGGTGTCGCTTCAGCCATCTTAGACCAGACAGGATGCACGCCTTCAGAGGATACTGTATTGCGTAAATCGTCAACAATCTCATCCCAAGACTCTTCCCAATCGTCTGCAAATAGGGTTTTGCGTATCAAAAGAATTGCTAGCCTGTATGCTATTGGAGAGCCATCGTCAATCAGAACGACACTTGCTTCTGGAAGCCATTCCATTGGCCCACCAGCACCGCGAGAGTTTCTACGGCCGCGTGGAGATCTGCGGCTTCTCATCATGGAAGGAGATGGTCCCGAATTATCATCATCATCACTAGGAACTTGCAATTCGTTCAATGCGATTAGAAGCAATGACTTCCAAGGCTTTTCTAGCATTCGCCACTCTGGAGTTTTGGTGACAATTCTTTGCCGAGTGGCAGGGGGAAGGTTGCCCTTCATCCCCGAATCAAGGCAGGATGCTAGGTTGTTCTCTTGTAACATCTTCACCCCTACGGGGTGGGCGCTATGCCGGAGCCCTTTAGAGCCACCGGCTAACAAATCCTTTCCAAACATCCTTGATGTGGAACCCCCTGAAGCCTAATTGATGGAGGCGCTAAACACCATTATCCTGTTGCTGCACCCCATTACAGCAGTTGCAATTATCGCTTGGATGTGGTGGCAATACGGCTGGAAGCGTAAAAGTCACGAATTGAAAGGAGAGAGTCGCCGAGAAGAAATTGAGCGGCATGAAAGAATTGGGGAAAGGATATTGCAGGCCGCAATAATTTCTGTGATGATTGCATTTGTTGCGAGATGGTACACCGGATTAGGATTAATGCCGGGTAGTCTGCATGGATTCACTGGTCCACTAGGAATAACTCTGCTTTGGATTACGGCTAGATGGGGGAGGAAATCGCGTAAAGACAGAGTCACTAGAACAAAGCATGGAAGAGCTGCTGATCTCCTAATTGCTGTAATGTTCTTCCACTCATTCCTCGGATTTCTCTATATCTTCAGCGTTCTTTGAACCGCCGAGCCATTTTGGACTCCACCAATTCCACTTACCCATCAGCCTCATTGTAGCCGGGACAACTAGTGCCCTTACGATGGTAGCATCTATCAAAATTGCAAGGGCAAGACCCAATCCAATCTGTTTCAAAATTATTACTGATGATAGCCCGAATGCGCTGAATACAACAACCATGATTGCTGCTGCACCAGTGATTAGACGCCCTGTTCTTTGAAGTCCGTTTGCTACCGCCAATGTGTTGTCTCCAGTCCTCTCCCATTCCTCATGGATTCTTGATAACATCAATACTTCATAGTCCATCGATAAACCGAATACGATACAGAACATAATTACTGGATTGGTTGCTTCGATTGGCTGAGGTGTAAAGTTCAGTAAATCTGCCCCATACCCCCATTGGAATACGAATACTAGCATTCCGAATGATGCTGAAATTGAAAGAATATTCATGACTATTGCTTTAATTGGAATAATTACGCTTCGGACTTGTATGAAAATTAGTACAATTGTAGAGATGAATATGAAAGCCAAAGCGATAGGTAAATTGTCGGTAATTGCATCTAAGGTATCCAGGCTATATGCTGCAAACCCAGCTACTTGGAGAGAGCCACTTTCACCAATAACTAAATCGTCTACCAGTGAGCCTCTTTCACTGCGTATATGGCTTACAAATTCCCTGCTATCTACACCAGTCATTGGCCCGTCTAATGAGAAGACAAAGTAGGTCGTACTATCTGCTAAAAATTGCTGTCGAAGGTACTCTCTTGTGGCATTCATTTGTGGAGTTAATTCTTCACTTTGCCAAAACTCTACTACTGCATCTTCGGACATTCCAGGAACTGGCCCTAGAGCGTAGCCAAATCCATCGAGTACTCGAGAATCGTTAATTTGATCAATGCTCCATCGATACATCTGACGAATATTGGTTTCATCTAGAGGATCTTCTCCGTCAAAGTCAATGACAATCAATGCCGAGTTTGCTGCACTTTCTGGCCATATTTCATCTAAGTGCTCAAACCCAACACGTGTTTCATCATCAGGAGGTAAAGCATCTCTAGATGCCATCGAGAATTCTGCTTGGAAGAATGGAAGTCCGGCTCCAAGAAGGATAACTAATGTTGGAATCAATACCGTCCACGGGCGGTCCATTACAGTCTTTGCAATCCTGGACCAAATACCGTCTTCTGCATCATTTTCAGTCTTGAAAGAGAAGGGTAGTTTCCACCCGTCGCTTACCCTTGAGCCAAGCATAGCAAGTATAGAAGGTAGGACAACTAGAGAATAAATCATAGCGACTGATACTGCTAAAGTACCACCAATGCCTAAGCTCGGGATACCAGTATTCTCGAAAAATAGCATTCCCATTAATCCGATTCCAACAGTTACTCCGCTGAAGAATACTGCTTTACCTGCGGTTGCAACAGTCATCGCTGTAGAAGTTCTAATGTCGTGACCTCTATGCATTTCTTCGCGGAACCGGTTGACCATGAATAACGAATAATCTATTGAGACTCCTATTCCAATTAATGAGATAATATTCACAGCATATTGTGTTACATCCGTCACATTCGATAGCCAAATGGTGATACCCATTGCAGAAAGGACAGTCAAAAACGCAATTCCAATTGGCAATAACGCTGCGATGATTGTCCCGAAAACGATTAGCAAAATAATCAGAGACAGTGGCCCAGAAACCAGTTCGGCCGTGATAAGATCGTCCTGAATCCTCTTGTCGAATATAACATCAATTGCAACTCCCCCTGTACGCCATGTCTCAAAATCCCCATCGATTTCTACATCTTCCCAGTTTTCAGCGTACAATTCCTTAGCTTCGGTACGTTCCAAATTTATGGTTACAATATTCTTAGCCCAAAAACCATCACCATCTGGATGAACATATTGATTCCTCTCGTCATCAGTTTTTTCCCATGAATATTCAATTGTAACATCGTCTAAATTAGAAAATGGACTCAATGCTTTAATGACGGATTCTTGCCATTCTGTGGAAGTGTCGTCTAATGTAGGGTGGTATACGAGATAGGTGAAAGATTGAGAGCCTTCATCGGAAGTAAATGCATCATCATATATCCTAGCAGCATTCATTGATTCGAGGTCACCTTCTCCCCAAGATTCTGCCCAATTTGGGCCCATAATCATCAGCGAAGACATAGCCATACAGGCGAGGATTCCGACGACCAGTACTTTCTTTCGGTGATCAAAAGTAAACTCACCTAGCTTGTAGAAGGCTCGCCCTTCAAGCATCTTAGGGTCTGTCACACCTTCCATGGCTGGCCGCTTGAAGCATACTATTTCAGTTGATGGTTGTATCCGTGTACACCTTTAGCAAATCCAAACGCTTTACTGCTAAAATTAACGAAGCATTTTGCTCTCTCTAAGTTTCCACAGACTCATCCACTGTTCGAGATTGTATTCTTTATCTCCTTCAACTAATTCCCGTTTTGTCCCATCTGATGGTTGGATTCGGCAACCACAGGCATTTGCATGACCCCCGCCCGTTTCGTCCAGTAGCGTCGCGAGCATTGACAAATCGAAGGGATTTGATTCATCACGGAACGAATTGGCATAGAATGATGCCCCTAAGGCTGGCCGACTAGAATCCTCAATACTCCCGTCAATGTATCCGTGTATCACACAGCAAGCTAGGGCTTCTGGCCCTGCTAATGCTGTGATTAGATACCCATTACTGCGCATTCCTGTTCCACTCAAATCACAAATCGCTAAGCCATCAATTATCGTGGTTTTTTCCTTGACAATTGCAGATTGTTCTCCTCTTACTGAACCCAACAGGTCCAATCTTACCTTGTGGCTTGCTAAGATTTCATCCAAGGGTACACCTGTTGCAAATTGACTCATGACTACTTGCATATGTTTGGGATCAGACATAGATAATGAGCGAGAAAGTCGCATCACAGGCCCGTCTTCCATAAATTCTTCAAGCGTTATTCCGCCAGAATCTAATGCATCAACAATTGGCATAATTTCTTCTAAATGCGAAAGGTCCAACTCATCTTTCAGCAAATCATACGCTGCCCTGGCTGCTGAAGGCGTATCTCTCCAATGGCAGATACCTCCTTTTTCTTCGAATACAACCTGTTCTTCGGGGGATGGGCGGTTGGTTAGATGGTGGTCGAGATACAATCCGCAATCGGGATGGAACGGTAAATCGCAGATTGCAGTATTTCGGTCAATGAGGTGATCAATACTTCCCATTCGTAATAATGCAGGGTGAGCGAAATGTATCTCCATTTCTGGTTTACTTGCCTTGAGAACGGCTGCTGCCATTAGACCGTCTAAATCCGAGTCGGCGACGACTCTCTGTATCCCATCCAAAGGCGACATGACAACCGGCGAGAGTGTCCAAGACATGAATGTATAGGGTGAATCTGAAGCGATGGGGCTATCAATGGGTAGTCGGGCCAATAGAACCATGGAGACCTCATGCGGAGTGGTTTTGGTCAACTTTGGCTCCATCTTGTTACTGCAATATCCGCAGGGGCATTGGGATTTTCCAAAAGGCCATGTCGAGGAATCTGATGCAGATAGAAAAGCCACTGCTGGTCGTGAATTAGGTGAAGAAACCGGCATTACCGATATTGAATTTGTAGACGGTTTCGAATATCGAACCGCATATGATTTCCGCCACAAAGGTAAGCGAGTCGATAAACAAGTTTTCTGGTATATTGCCGAAACTGAAACTATGGCTGTAAAAATTAGTCATGAGCACAGCGAGCATTTGTGGCTAGAATGGGAGAGTGCTATGAAACAACTAACTCATCATGAAAGTCAAGGAGTATTAGCTGCTGCTCACGCTCACATGAAATCAATCGGAAGAGATTGATTAACGGTTAGCATTCTGTCTTCGGGTTAAGTCGGCTGTGCCGCTACCCCTCTTACCTTTTGGAACCCATAGGCTCTCATCTTCTCCTAGTCTGAATGATACCCAACGAGTTAGAACAAACAGCCAATCGGAAAGGCGGTTTACATATTGCAAAGTTAATGGTCGCATACCATCCTTAATTACAACCATTGAACGCTCCAAACGTCTAGTGACTGTCCTTGCCAGGTGCATTGCAGCCACTGGACCTGTTCCCGTTGGAAGAATGAAACTCTCAAGCGGTTGAAGTTCTTCATTCCAAGCGTCCATTTCTTCACACAAGCGATCCGAGTCGTTTTGGTCTAGTAATTCCATATATTCAGGGATCTGGTCAGGGGGGCAAGCTAATTCCGCACCTAAATCAAATAATTCGCTTTGAAGACGGCTCAATGCCTCCGAACATACGCCTTTTACCCGGCGTACAGTTATTCTCTCGCCGCCGTCTGGATGTGTCTCTGAAATGCGGTTGGATTCCATCAATGCCACGCCTAATAAAGCGTTAACTTCGTCGCATGTTCCAACAATTTCAATACGCGCATCGCTCTTGGAAACTCTACTACCATCGACTAGCGAAGTTTCACCTAAATCGCCGCCGCCAGTATGCACCTTCGTGATTCGGACCATGTGCACCCGAGGTCATGCTTCAACAAGAGGTCTGCGGCCGTTGATGCCGGTATCAAGAGGATGCCACCACTCAATATCTTCTTCTCCTTCAGACCAAGAATATAACACAAGATAGCCGTCAACTACGCCATGCCATTCAAGATGACCGGGTTCAAATCCTGCGACTCTAGCACCTAATAATTCTAGAGAATCGCCAACTTCTTGCCATTCTTTTACCAAGCCGCCTAATTGGTCAGCAACTTCGGCCACATGTTCGTCATGTGGGGGTAATTCCTCTACAAGCACTTCTAACTCTTCTGTTAAGTCATGAGCCTGATCTTGTAGAGCCTGTAGAGAATACAACAATTTCTTAGCCATTGGTAACTCTTTTCTAGCCTCTTCGATTGTAACAACCTTTGAACCATCAGTTATTGCTAATAATGCCATTTCATCAAGCAACTCCGTCAGACTCATCGGTTGGCCTGCAAGTGGTGGTGGATTCCATTCATCGTGCACGAACGGGCTACTCAAACTGAGGCTTCATCAAGTCTGTGGTAGAATTACGTCCGAAGAAGTCGTTTCTGACTGTTTTACTTGTAAGCGATTTGAGACTTTGCCGCCAACGAATATTGCTATCATAACCCAAACAATCAATTCAATACCGATCAATATCCATGCAAATGGACCTGCTGCTTCCAGCATTATGTTCGCATCGTACGGGTTGCCATAGAATGCAATATACACTGATTGTGAGAATAAAGATGCTCCAAACCAGATGAATACAGCGTACCAACACATAGTTGACAACGGCCAATCTTCACGAGAGTTTTCACTTTCCATGCTATTAATTGGACTTCGACCCACTTAAGTGATACCCTTTCTTGTATCACTTAAATTGCTATTTTCGATAATTTATTCTTCTTCTGACATTGGCTGCTGAGAATTTAGTGCAGACTCGATTGCTGAAATCCACTCTTTAGCCACAGCATCTTCGCCTCCAGATTCTGATAATCTCTTACTCCAGTGCTCTGCTTCCATTTCGTTTCCAATGAAGGAGTTAATTCTCTGTAATGCAATCCAAGCCATTGGATTAAGATGCTCTTCTTCTAAGTCCCAAGCCTTCTCAAAGCATTCCAATGCCCCGTGTGCTCCAGAAATATGGCCTCTTTCTAAAGCAACTAGGCCTGCTTTAGACCAAGCTAATGGTAGGCGCCCAATGAGCAACCCTCTGAATACCAACCAAGTTTGACACCCGCCGATTACAACTATTGTCGCAAATGCAGCATACTCTTCGAATACAGAAAGGCTGCCCCATTGTTCAGCCATTATGGCTGTTGCAGAAACTGAAAATAATATTCCCGCCAGTGGTGCCACTATTACTTCTTCACGGGTCACAAGCATGTTGTGAACACCACGAATCAGACCTAGAGATCCATAAGCTAGGAGAATGAATAGGTGCACTTGTATTCCCGTAGGCCTAGGAGCAGTTTCTCCAATCAATAACAGAAACGAGATTGTCAGGAGGATGTATCCGTATCTTTGAGAGGGACCGGGGAATGGCTGACGTTTACTCATAGAAATTAGAGTAAGCGCAACGGCGAACTCTAGAATTAGAAACCACCATGTCTCCATATTTGCTGGGTATAGTACCACATTCTTGATTGTTGTCAAACACGGTGATATGCGCTTCCTCGCGAAATTTCATGTGCGCGATACAATTGCTCCATGAGTAGAACTGTCGCTAATTCGTGTGGTAGAGTCATTAAAGACAGTGATAATGAATCCCTGTCATGGCCCTTGGGAAAACCATCTGCAGGCCCTATTGCTAAGTTGATACCTTCGCTAGACATTCCCCATTTGTCAAACTCCTCAGAGAGTTCAACTGAAGTCAACATTCTGCCACCCTCATCCAACAATATCGAATTCTTTGGAAGACGGGAATAATATTCCAGATTAGATAATTTTGAATTGTGTATCTCTATTCTAACTTTAGACTTCAGTCGATTTGAATAATCCTCAATCAACCCTGCCATTTTCTTATCCGATGGTCGGCCATGAAGATGAACTGTTATTCGCCCCATGCTAACCCCAGTAGGTTCAACCCCAAGACTCTTGATGGTGTAGCCCGAGCAGCGGGCATGGGTTGGTGGCCGTTCGGTAAGAAGTCGAAAGTGTCGGCGATTCCAGATGTTATTCGCAGAGATACTAGGTCATGGCTATCCGACCTTCAAGAATCCTGTGAGAGAAACTTCGACGCGCCAGAAGAAGCAAGAAGACAAATTCGCCAAATGGCAGGTGAATGGAAGGATGCAAATGAAGAAGGGGTGATGGAAGATTCTTTGCTAGAAGGGTTAAACATGCGTGCATTCAGGTTACTAAATTGCACTGATGATGAATTTTCTCAATGGTTAGATGACCTGAATTTCTGGAAACCCGGCTGGAGGCCAGAGGGTTCCAGAGAGGCGGATGAATCATGAAGGGGTGCCCTACCCGTTCGGTTCATGGGGAGTGCAGGTAACCTACACATGTTGTATACATGTCCGTTCTGTTGGAAAGTTCGAAGTTTACTCGAACATCTAGATATCCAACATGAAAGAATCCAAGTAAATCCGATGAAAGCAAAGAAGACTTTACCCAGTGCACCTGAATGGAAAAAGGTCCCTGTTTGGGTCGACTCGGAAGACAAAGTATTCGTTGATTCTACTCCGATAATGAAACATATTGATGCGGTTCACAACGAGGGTAAGTTGTGGAATTCAGACAATGAAGCCAGAAGAGATGAATGGATGGAATGGGTTGACCTTCACATGTCTAAGGCCACAATTCCTATTCTATACGGGAGTTTGTTTTCAGCTCTCAAAACAACAACAAGAGTGTCGAAATTAGAAAATTTCGGATTTATTTCTAAGCGACTTTATGCTTGGGCAGGATTCCCTATAATGTGGGGGATAATCGCAAGAAGCAGAGTAAAGAAAGACGGACGAACTCCTAAGAAATTATGGCATGATTTACTCACTGAATTCACAGGAGAGTTCAACGGCGGCCAATTCTTTGGAGGAAAATCGCCTGACTTGGTAGATTTGGCCGCTTTTGGTTATGTCCGATCAATCTCCCCCTACCCACAATTTTCCCAGTTAGAAGACCACGAGAATGGAATGAAGTGGTATCGGGCTGTTGAAGCAACACTGAAGGTGTGAAAATGGAAATCGTCGAAGGCCCATTTGGTCTTCGCTTTATTCGTATCGAAGAACGCCAGATTTTCCTGGGGACCGATAAAGGAGGTTGGGTCCATGCAAATGAAAGGCCTAGACATCGAGTTGATTTGCCATCATATCTGATATTGGAGAGTCCGCTAACTAGAAATCAATATGGAAAGATAATGGGAGAAGAAGATAGTTCTGAAGATCTCAAGGATATGATTACTCATGATGATGTTGCTGAACTCTGTTCGAGGCTTTCAGAACACTTTGATGATGAAATACGCAGACCTTCTCAATCTGAATGGGAAGCTGCGAGGGACATGCTTTCTCTACCTTGTGGATGGACTGAGTTGCTGGCCGATGAAGCAACTGGCAACCACCGGGGTGCTCCATTGGACGGGAGACCACGATTAGACGAAGTCGATGGACCGCTTTCTGGACATCGTGTATCTCAATCAGCGCACCCTACGCGCTCAGGCGTGTACGCTCGCGTAATAACACCAGGAGATAGGCCGTTACCCAAAGTTGGATTCAGATTGGTAGTATCTCCAAAACGAGATAACGAAGTGAAGAGAGTTCCGAATAATGCTAATCTAGCCACTAATATCCGCAGTGAGTTGTTTTGGACTACTATACTGGGGATAATTCCTAGTTTCACGATTCCCATACTCAGAGGATTTGGATCCTATGCTATCGATGGTTGGGCTAATCTACTGTTCGGAGGCTTATGCGCTGGTTTCGTTACCGGGGCATTCTGGAGGCCGAGGAGGCCGACTTGGGCATTGGACTCCGAAGGTGAAATCATCCATTTGAAAGACTAGTCCAGTACGATTCTTTTCGTATTGCATCAAGAGCGCAAATTGCAGCCATATTGACAATGTGCCTCACTCCGTCGGCTCGTGCAAGTAACTGCACAGGTTTGTCTAACCCATCTAAAATAGGCCCTGTCATCTCAGCATCCCCTAACTGTTCAAGTAATTTGTAAGCAATATTTGCTGAAGCTAGATTCGGGCATATCAGAATGTTAGCTGGCCCGTCAAATGCCATGAATGGATATTCAGATTGAACGTCGACATCTAGAGCAGTGTCTGCCTGCATTGGACCATCGATGCTTAGAGAAGTGTCCATCTCTCTTGCCATATCAATTGCCTCTTCTATTCTTTCAGAACGTTGCGCTCGGCTGCTACCAAAATTTGAGAATGATAACATAGCAACCTTGGGTTCTACTCCGAATCTCCGGGCTACTTTTGCAGTTTGAACTGCAATATCTGCAAGTGTTTTACTATCAGGATATACGTTTACTGTAGCATCTCCTAAGAAGATTAGCCGGCCCTTTACAACCATCATGTAGCAACCAATCGCACAGTGACTATCCTCATCACTTCCAATAACTTCTAAACAAGGTCTCAGAACATCTGCATAATTTCTACTTACCCCTCCTAAGAAACCATCTGCATCTCCAATTTCAACCATCTGGGCGGCGAAATACGGTCTACTTTTGAGTAGTCTTTGAGCATCTAATGCTGTCATCCCTTTACGACTTCGGTTTTGCAGCAAGTGGATATCATAGTTGCCAATTCTCCGTTCGTCATATCTTGGATTAGTGATTTCACAATCAAATTCAATATTCAACTCTGACATCGTTTGGTGAATATTTTCCTTGTTGCCTAATAGAATTGGAACACAGATCTCCTGTTCAACGCACTGTGCTGCTGCTCTGATGACCTTTTCATTGTCCCCTTCTGGGAAAACGATTCTCTTTTTGCGACCTTTTACCTGATTGAAAACTCCTCTCATTACAGAATATGACATTCCAAGTCTAGCTTCCAGCGATTCTTTGTATGCTTGTTTGTCGAAATCTTCAGGCTTAATTGCAGCAATCCCTTCATTGACTGCGGCTTCAGCCACGTCTGCTGCTTCCCAAATCAGTACCCTTCTATCAAACGGTTTAGGAATGATATAATCTGGACCATATTGCATTGATTCTCCAGAATAGGCATGTGAGATATAGTCTGGAACTGGTTCTTTTGCTAATGCTGCCAATGCTTTGGTTGCAGCCATCTTCATGCCAGGAGTAATATCTCTCGCTCTAACATCTAGGGCGCCTCTGAAAATGTATGGGAATCCAAGTACGTTGTTCACTTGATTAGAAAAGTCGGAGCGCCCTGTTGCTATAATTGCATCATCTCTAACAGCCAAAACTTCGTGTGGCATAATTTCGGGCGTTGGGTTCGCCAGAGCAAAAATGATCGGTTTACTTGCCATTTTGGACACCATTTCTCCATTAACAAGGCCGCCTTTCGAAAGCCCGAGCATCACGTCTGCTCCAACAAGAGCATCTGCTAAGCTGCCTCCTTCAGAATCAACTGCAAATGGCGCCTTGAATTCATTCAATTCACCAGCGTCCAATCTCTTCTTAGTCATAATTCCTTGAGAGTCACACATCAGTATGTTTTTGCGATTTACACCCAATGCAACATAGTGGGAAGCACACGCAATTGCTGATGCTCCTGCTCCTGCAACTACAACTTTTATCTCAGACAATTTTTTGCCTTGTAGTTCTACAGCATTGAGTAATGCTGCACCCGAAATAATCGCTGTGCCGTGCTGATCGTCGTGCATTACTGGGATGTTGGTTGCTTCAGCAATTCTCCTCTCGATTTCAAAGCATTCAGGGGCTTTGATATCTTCTAGATTAATTCCTCCAAAGGTAGGCGCAATATTGCAAACGGTTTTGATGAATTCTTCCGGATCTTCAGTATCGATTTGAATGTCGAATACGTCGATATCGGCAAATGTTTTCAGAAGCAAACCTTTGCCTTCCATAACTGGCTTAGATGCTAAAGCACCGATGTTCCCCAAGCCCAAAACCGCCGTACCATTCGATATTACAGCGACCAAATTTCCCTTGGATGTGTAGCGATATGCATCATCGGGGTTCTCTGCAATCTCTAAGCAAGGATAAGCAACTCCTGGAGAGTAAGCAAGGGATAATTCATGGGCCGTTGAATGTGGTTTGGTAGGCATGACTTTTATCTTGCCACGAGGCGTAGCTTCGTGATAATCAAGAGCTTCTTTTTTGATTGCTTGCTCTCGCCAGTCCTCATCCATTTCAATCTCTCCGAGTTGCTTCTCATACTGTACCGTGTTTGACCTTTTTGTGAATAAATTCAACTTAACAGCGAAAGTTGAATAGTTTCAAAATTACGAAAATATACTCAAAATCGGCGATTCAGGTGATTAACAAGAGTGCATTCGCTTGATATACCATTGAA
>Ga0208277_1000716_pt1 | contig 19493 bp, 15 predicted proteins | sample ETNtaG_5_FD_185782 | JGI IMG/M metagenome (GOLD analysis project Ga0208277, IMG submission 185782) | Marine microbial and viral communities from oxygen minimum zone, Eastern Pacific Ocean - ETNP201406SV205 (SPAdes) (version 2) | ecosystem: Environmental > Aquatic > Marine > Oceanic ...
TTCAACGCGAATCGGCGCTCGCCGCACATCGGGCATCGCTTCCCCTCCGCCCACGCGCCCTTGGATCCGTCGTACACGTACCCGCACCCTTGGCACACCCACAACTTACCATCGACGTAATACGGCTCCCCCGGCGCCGGATTCGCGACACCGGCGGACTTTTTCGCCTTGAATCGCGACTCGGTCGCCGGCGCCTCCGCGGGTTTCTTCCCGAAGAGCGCCCTCGTCGGCGTCGACGCGCGTCTCGCGGTCTGCGTCCATCCGCGCGAGGAAGAATACCGACGAACGCGACGCGTCAGTCATCGCGTCGCATCGCGACTCGCATCGCGTCGAAGCATCGAAGCATCGCGCGCATCGACCGGGGGTTTCATTCATTCATTCATTCGTTCATTCGTTCGTTCGACGTTCGCGCGCGTCGTCGTCGTCGGGGGTCGCGCGCGCGCGCGAGGCATCGTCCGCACCTTTCTCGCGAGCGGTCTCACCGGAAGCGTCACCCCTCTCGCGGCGCTCGTGGCGGCGAACATGTCGACACGTCGTCGAGTGACGCGGACGATCGCGGGGCACACGTGTGTTTGTCATTGATGGGGGTATGGAGTGTGTAGTATGTGTGTGTGTGTGTGTCCACGCGGACGATCGAAGGGGAAATGTGTTTGATGGTGGTATGGAGTGTTTAGTATGTGTGCCCACTGGACAGACGCCCCGCGGCGACGAGCGCGGCGGAGAAGAGCGCGCGGACGCCGCGTCCGTCGGTGACGTCGACGTTCGCGACGGCCCCGTCGCGAGGTCGCGAGGCGTTCGTTTCGTCGAGGTCGACGTCGACGAGGGCGAGCGCGTCGGCGGCGGCGGCGGCGGCGGCGGCGTTCTCGACGCGAGCGCGGGCCGCGGCGGAGACGCGGCGGGACGCGCGCGCGGGAACGAGAAGGCGAAACGACGCCGGTTCGCGCGCGAGGACGGCGCGCGCGGCGGTGAAGACGCGCGCGGTGAGTTCGTCGGTGGTGACGTCGACGTCGCGAGGAGGCGCGCGAGAGATTCGGCGCGAGGGCGGCGCGCGAAGGTTTCGAGCGAAGACGACGCGAACAGACGCGGCGGCGTCCGACGCGTTCGCCTCGTCTCCTCGCGTCTCGCGCGCGTTCGCGATCTCCGCGAGCGTCGTCTCGATGGATTCCGTCGACGCGTCCGCGCGCGCGGGATCGAGAACGACGACGATCGCGTCCGCCGCCGCGTACGCCTCGGCGCGACACGCCGCGTGCTCGCGCGACACGCCGCGTGCTCGCGCGCGCCGCTCGGATCTAAAAACCGCGCGCGCACGCGCGTTCGCGCACCGTTCTCGCCCGTACACTCGCACGTCATCGCCCCGAAATCCATCCCGATCGTCGGCGTCGCCCGCCACTCGCGCGGCGCCACTCCCACGTTCCCGTCGTCTCGGCGACGAAACTCGGCGAAACACCGACGCGTCAGCGCCGTCTTCCCACACCCTCTCCCACCCGCCGTCGCGATCGTCGCGATCGCCGCCTCGACTTCCAGCGCTTCGAGCGCATCGCTCGACGCCGTGGGGTCTCGAGCGCGCGCCCGCGCGTCGCGAACGCGTCCCGGGAAATCATCGTCTCGTCCCATGACAATTTCAAGACGAACCGTCGCGACGCGCGCGCGTCGCTCGATCGCCGCGCTCGACCCCCGCGCGCGCGCGAACGAGCGGAACGATATCGCCGCGACGCGTCGATCGCGTCGCGCGTCCTCGACGCCGCGCTCGACGCGTCCGGCGGCGCGCGCGCGGAGTGCGGCGATGCGTTAATTTTAGCCCCCACCGCACACGTCGCCCCCGCGCCGCCCTCGCCGCGCGTTCGCGCCGCCGCGGCCCTCGCGCGATGGAGGACGATCGTCGTCGTCGACGCCGCGCCCAAGCGCGCGCGCTGTGTCGCTCGACGTGCGAGATGTTGAATCTTCCCATCGATACCTCGGTGGCCGCGCTCGCGCTCACCGCGACGTTTTACGCGTCGCACGACGCTCGCGAGGCGATGGAGACGCTCGAGGAGGGGGGAACGCTCGCGCGCGCGCGCGCGACGCCGGAATTGGTCGTCGCGGCCGCGGTGTATCTCGCGTGTAAACTCGAAGAGTCGATCGTTCGATTGGCGGACGTCGTCAACGCGACGACGACGGCGCTGGGGAACGGCGCGGCGAAGAGGGGATACGACCGCGTCGTCGTCGACGATCGGGCGAACGTTCGGTGTGATGATGAATCGATGAGAGACCGACGCGAGGGGGCGCGATTGGCGGGATATGGAGAGGAGGACGGTGCCGAGGACGACGACGGCGTCGTCGTCGGGGCGAGGTATTACGCGTACAAGGAGGCGACGTTGGCGATGGAACAGCGCCTTCTCAAGGCGATGGAGTACGAATTAAACGTTGAACAACCGCACGTGTTCATGTTTCACATCGTTGAGGTGATCAAAGGCGGTGAGGCGTTGGCGTGCGCGGCGAGCGCGGTGTTATTGGACGCGCTCTTCGCGCGCGACGGCGTCGTCGGGAGCGACGACGCCGCCACCTTTGCCGCCGTCGCCGTGCGCGTCGCGTGCGTGCGATTGGGGTGCGAGCGTGAGGTGAAGCGATCGAGAGAAGACGAGCCTTGGTGGGTGGTCTTGGGATTCGACGCGGCGAGGATGGATGCCATCGAGCGGGACGCGTTCAGAGGCGCGAGAGGGTGACTGCGTTTACAAAATTTCTCGCGGCGGCGCTGCGGCGGACGACTGAGGTGGTCCTGCGTGTAGTAGTAGTAGTAGTGGTGACTGTGATAGTAGTTAGTTGGTAGTGGTACATCGTCGTCGTCGTCGTCGCTCAGTGTCCCGGACGAATCGTCACCTCATCCCGCGAAACCTTTGTATTCACCGAGGAACACCGAGTGCAGCAACTTGCGAAGCGTGCTCGGATAAAAGGGCTTACCGAGCGAACCGTCGCACCCGGCGTCCATGCAGGCGATGGTGTGCTCCGGTCCGACGTTTGCGCTCAGAGCGATGATGATAGCTCGCTTGTAATCGCTGGGAGCGTCGTGTTCCATCGCTCGAATCCGTCTCGTCGCCTCTTCACCGTCCATGACAGGCATCATCATGTCCATGAAGACGACGTCGTACGGGGCGACGTCGCCGCGAATGGCGTCTTCAATCTTTTCCGTCGCAATGAGACCGTTCTCGGCCACGTCCACGGTGACTTTACACTTTCTCATCGATTGAATCGCCACCTGTTGGTTCAATCTGTTATCCTCGACGAGGAGCACGCGCAGGCTGCTGACGTCCAATTCGGATTCGGGATCCTTCTTCTGGGCGCGACCGAGGAACGAGGACGTCGGCGACGAATCGACGATGACGTCGGTGCTCGTGGCGATGTCCGAGGAGGACTCGAGGCTCTTTTTCGCCTCGTTTGAGAGGTACTCGAGCGTGTCGATAAAGGGAGAAATCGCCACCGGTTTCATCACCGCTCTCGTGTGATCGCTGTGCGGTAAGTCCTTCATCCTGCAGGATTTGGCGAGAATCAAGACGAATGGCTCGGGCGTCGTCGACTCGAGCCACTCTCGATTTTCAAAGTATTGGTCCTCCTCGATGCACAACACCACCGGTGCGTTCGCGCGTCGAGCCTGATCGATGTGGTGTTCCAACCGAGATCGATCCGCGCGGCGCACGTGCACTTCGAAGACGCGCTCGGGATTGACGCGATAACACGCCAGGACGTTGCGCACCGCGCGCATCTGTAGACCGGGTTCGAGTCCAAGGAGCACCGTGAGATTGGTGTCGGCGGTGCGGACTTTCGATGAGTGTTTATAGTCGAGCTCGAGGCTGATGTTGAACGTCGTGCCCGAGTCCGGTGTGGATGTGAAATCGATCGATCCGCCCATGAGTTGGATGATGGTTTTCGTAATCGTCAAGCCGAGACCGGTACCCTGCACGCGAAGCGCCGAGTAATTCGTCTGTTGACTGAACGGGATGAAGACCTGGTTCTGTCGCTCTTCGGGAATGCCTACACCGTTGTCCTGGATGGAAAAGATTAGCTTCGCCTTGTCCGCGGTGAGTTGGCCGTGCACGTCGATGATGACGTTGCCCGGTTCATCGAGGTCGGTGGAAAACTTGAGCGCGTTGTTCACCACATTGACCAAACACTGACGCAGGCGGAAGAAATCGCTCGTGTATGCCATGCAGAACAGACTCGGGTCGACCAACATGTACACGTTTCCGGTGTAGTCTTGACGCTGAGAGATACTCAACGTTTGATCGAGGAGCTCTTCGATGGTGAAGACGTCGGCGGACAACTCCAAACCGTGACCGCCAGAGACTTCGGCGCCTTTTCTGCTAAACTTGGCATAGTCCAAGACTTGGTTGATCAAGCCGAGGAGGGCCTCGGCGGAGGTGAGAGAGTTCTTTATGAAGCCGTCGGCGACGTCGGTCAATTCGCCGGTTTCGACGGCGAGCGTGTTGAAACCGATGACCGAGTTGAGCGGCATGCGCAATTCGTGCGTAATGTTAAAGAAGAAATCGCGTTGCATCTTCGTCAGACGCTCAATGTCCGCCATCTCTTCGTCGCGCACGGCGTCGAGAACGCGAATGTTCCCGGCGGAGAGCAGCAGACAGTACGCCGCCTTGGTGACCACGTCGCAACTCAAAAACCACTCGTGTTCGGCGCTCGTGTCGATGTAGCCGAGCTCCTTGGCGACGAAGACGGCGGGGAAAGACATCCAGCACACCGTTTTCGCGATGGCGAGGATGATGAAACGCGTGCGATCGCCCTTGGTGAGTTCATTCATGAGCATTTCCCGAAACATACTGACGCACTTGCCGATGACGTACACGAAGCACGTCAAGGCGAAGGTAAACAAGAGCCCGCGCGCCGGTCCGTCCATCTCGTTCACCAATATCCCTAGCATGAGCATGACCTCATCCGCGACGACGCTGATGTACATCTCGGTGCGATACTTGGCTCTCTCCGTTCCGACGACGAGGGCGTGGAGCTGGAACACCAAAATCAACAACACGGGCGTCGTGAGCATCCACTCGAGATAGCGAAGCAACGAGTAATACGTCCCCTCCACGCCCTTTACGAGTAAATCCGACCCTCGCACCATGAGATAGTGCGTATAACACGCGACGATCGTGATGTACAACACCGTCGCGCTCACGCGTCGTCTCTTCGCCGACGCTGTCCACAGGATATCGTTCAATCCGATGCTCGCGCACACGGCGAACACGGTGACCGCCGCCATCGACGTCGTCCCGCACACCTCTCCCTCCAATCGCACGACGCCGTGATCCAGGTACGTTCGAAATCCCGTGCCTGTGTCATCACCGCTCGCGTTCCCACTCGCTCTGTGCGCGATCAACCGCTCCACCGAGACCCCGTCCTCGCCGCTCGCCGTCAGGTGTCGCGACCGCACGTCTCTCGGCGTAAACGCGCTAAACATGCCCTCCTTTTCACGATCTCTCACCCACTCGGTGACGATGACGAACAACAAAAACAACACCACGAGCGCGCTCAACCGCACGCCGCTCCCATCGATCCGTCCTCCACCGAACGCCAACCACGACTTGGCGTCCTCGGCCGCCGCCTTCGCGCCGCGCCTCGTCGCCGTCCCCGCGTCTCGTCGATCGAGCGTCCTCGCGTCACCTTCGCGCGTCGCTTTCGCGCGAGCGCGTCGACGCGACGAACTCCCACGCACATCACCGATCCCATCGCGCGAGGTCGTCTCGCGTCTGCGCGTCGCGCGTCGATCGTCGTCGTCGCCGTCGTGGATGATTGACGACGACTCGCGCGCGCCGTCGTCGTCGGCGTCGACGACGCGCGCCTCGCCGGACGCGCGCATGAAGACGAGACGAGACGCGATCGGAGGGACGACGTCGCGATCGGTCGGCGCTCGACGTCGATCGCGCGTCGGCGTCGGCGTCGACGTGTGGGGAATTCGTTCGAGGGAGAATTATGCGTGTGATGGGGGGTACACTATGGGTCATGACTCGTCGTTTCTACAAAGGTGCACTTTTTGACACACTTTTGACATCCCCGGCGAGGGGACGGGTCGGGACGGCGGACGGACGCGCGCGAGGACGCGTCGGGTGCGCGCGCGTGGGTGGGATCGTACGCGTGTGCGAGCGTCTCCGGTGTTCGTTACAATCGAGCGCGAGTGGCGAGTAGCGCGCGCTCGTCTGCGATTTGAGCTCCCAAACTTGGTTTTCTACGTCAAAAAGCGGCGCGCGGGCGGCGCTGCTGGCATCAAAGGAACGCGGAATCGTCGATCGCACTCTGGTCTTGGGTTTCGGCTAAGAAATTCTCGGCTTCGCGGACGACGCCCTCGTTACCGCTCGCCATGGCGTACTTTAACGCGCCCTCGTACGCGACGCGCGCCGCCTTGACGTCGTCGAGCTTGGCGTGACACTTGCCCCGGTACGCTAACGTGGTGCTCAATATCGCGGATTCCGCTTCAACGCCGCTCGAGATTCTCTCCGCCTCTTGGAGTTCAAGCAAAGCATCCTTCCATTCCTCCTTGTCCATGTAACAAAAGGCGACTCGATTGTGCGTCGCGCCGACAAACTCCTTGGCACCCAGCGTTTCAAACTTTCTCAACCCCATGCGAAGACTTCGAAGCGCATCCTTGTAATTTTTTTCCTCTCTAAATATCTCCCCGAGCGCGGCGTAGAGATCACCCATTCGTCCGGCTAAATCAGCCGCCATGAACGAGGGCATTCCCGCCCGACCCTCGTGCACCTTGCACACCTCGATGCCCTTGTTCAGTGCCCCCTTGGCGCGCGCCAAGTAATCAATCTCCTCGCCCGCGTCCTCGCCCTCACCGCCCCCGCTCTCACCGCTCGCGACGTCCCCATCACCCTTTTCACCCCTCTCGCTCGCGCGTTCAGCCTTTCGCACGTACGCATCCGCCAGCACTCGCAGCGCGAGTCCGTGCACCGTCGGCGGCGCCGCCACCCTCGAGCACAACGCGTCGGTGCTCGACATCATCTTTATCGCTCTATCTAACTCCCCATCATCCACGTGCACGCGCGCGTTCTCCACGCTTCGCATCACCAGAGCCGGCACCTGTTCCGACATTCGATTTCAGCGCGCGACGGTCAGTGTCTCGTTCCTTTTCCCCTCGCCCGCGCCTCGGGACGTTCGCCTCGGGACGCCGCGCGCGCGAGTCCCTCTCGACCCGTCTCACGCGTCTCTCCCGACGTCGTCGTCCACGCGCGGCGTCTCGCGCGCGCGCGATATCGCGACACAACTCTCGTTCCACGCGTCGACTTCGCCATCGTCGTCCCAGGCGTCGCGCGTCGCGCGAGAAGGCGCGTCATCGCGCCCTCGTCGCGAGGGTCAGCGCCTGGACGGTGATGCACGCGCTCGATGCCGGGCTGGACGCGCGAGACGACGCGAGACGAGGGCGACGAGCGAGCGCGCACCTTGCGAGGATCCATGCCGCGGAGATCGCCGCCGCCGGACGCCATGGCCGACGCGGAGAGAACTGCGGGGCGTCGAGCGCGCGCGTTCAGGTTTTGGAGGGGGTAGGGTTTACGCGGGCGCAGACGCGGGCGGACGAGACGGAGCGCGGATGGCATCACAAGGGGTCAACGGGCGGAGGATTCGGTGTCTGCGGTCGATTTGGACGCGGTGGTGAGCGCCCGGTCGCGCATCTCGGCGCGGGCGTAGAGAATCATGCCGAAGAGGGCGACGACGAGGCCGGCGATGTTTTTGGCGACGACGGGGTCGCCGACGACGACAAAGCCGAAACCGAGCACGAGCATCGTCTTGAGGTGGCCGATGACTTGGTAGGTGACGGCGGAGCACTTGCCGATGACGGCGAAGGTGGCAAAGTTGACGAGGATGGCGAGGAAACAGGACATGAGGGCGTAGCACATGACTTCGGAGGAGTGATTGGATTCGAGGATGTTGCCGCCGTTGAGCGCTCCGTCCACGGGCGGCGCTAAAATCACGAGCGTCAGCGCCATCCACGGCGCCGCCGCGCAGAGCAATTGCGTCGAACTGAGGCCTAATTTCTGTTGTAAAGAACCGGTGAGAATCTGTCCTATAGACGTCGTGATGACGGATAACAATCCAATCACGAATCCCGTCGCATTCAGTTGCACATCCGTCACCGTCGACGCGCCGACGCCCACGAGCAACACCGCCAGGCTCAGCTTAACTCTCGCGCTAAACTTTTTATCGAAATACGTCATCTGCAACCCCACCGTCACCGGAATGATGCTAAGCTTGCTCATCTGATAAAATCCAACCGAATTAAACCCGAGCGAGAGATTCAAGAGCGCCACCGACGCGCTGTTCAACGCGCCAAACTTGACCATCTCCCCTCGCCCCACCGATTTACGCTCAAAGTATCCCATCCTCGCCGCCGCGCGAAGAACGGTGGCGGTCAACACCATGTGCATCGCCGTCAGGAGCGTCACTGCGCGTCGACGCACGTCATCGTCAGTCGTCGGGACGTCTATCCACTCCCACACCCGGAAAATTTTCCGGGCGCTCGCTCGCGCGTCGCGTCGCGTCGCCACGAGCGCCCGCGTCGCGCACCCTCGCGAAATCCGAGCGCGCTGATCAAGTGCTTGTTCACGATGACGAGGGACACGCTCGAGACGACGCTGAGCGCGAGCGCGAACGCCGCGCTCACGCCGCCCGAGTCATCATCGTTCGAGCTCGCGCGCGAGTTCGACGCCCTCTCCCCGCTCGACGCGTCCGCGGTGGACATCTCGAGCGCCGTCGATCGTTCGCACGTCTCGTCGACGATCCGGTCGCGCGCGCGCGCGTTCGAATGTGACGCGAACTCGAGGTCGAGCGCGCGGGAACGAATGAAATGACATGAATGATGACGCGCGGCATTCTCCCTCGCGTCGCCATGCTGTCGCAATTCTTCATCCTGAGCCCTCGAGGGGACGCCATGGTGTCGAAAGATTTCCGTCGCGATCTCTCCCGTCGCACGCACGAGACGTTTTATCGATTGGTGCGCTTCTGGCGCGACGAGGACGAGGACGAGGCGGACGCGAGCGAGGGCGGGGCGTCGACCTCGACGACGCGCGGCGCGCCCGCGGCGTTTCATCGAGACGGGGTGAATTACATGCACATCAAGGCGTCGGGACTGTACTTTGTGTCCACGACGACGTCGAACGCGTCGCCGAGCGCGGTGTTGGAGCTCATGCATCGATTGGCGAGATTGGTGAAGGATTATTGCGGCGCGCTCACGGAGGAAGCGGTGCGAAGAAACACGACGTTGGTGTACGAATTGATCGATGAGGCGATGGATTATGGGTACGCGCAGACGACGTCGACGGAGATGCTGCGAGAGAGGGTGTGTAATGAACCGGTGGAGGTCGGGAACGGGTTGGCGGGACGATTGGTGAGCGCCAAGGTTGACTCGACGAAGATCGGCGCGGGGGCGCTGAAAGCGGGTCAAAAGGTGGAGACGATGCTGAAGAATAATTTAGGAATGAAGGTTAATTTTCCGACGAAGGCGGCGATTAATCTGATGAACGCGGCGTCGGTGGCGAGCGGGGTGAATAGGGTATCTAGCGGCGCGACGCAAAAGAGCGTGGTGAGCGGGTCGAGCGCGACGACTCGGGATGAAATTTTCGTCGATATCATCGAAAAGGTGAGCGTGACGTTCGATTCGAACGGGGACGTGGTGACGTCGGAGATCAACGGACACATTCAGGTGAGAAATTTCTTGCAAGGAGAAAATACAAAGGTCAAGGTGGCGCTCTCCGAGGACATGACCATCGGAGGCAAGGGCGCCGGCGGTGGAAGCAATTACACGGGCGTCATCCTCGACGATTGCAACTTCCACGAGGTGGCGAATTTGGATCACTTCGACATCGATCGAACGATCACCCTCCGCCCGCCCACGGGTGAGTTTTCGTTGATGCATTATCGAAGCGCGAATGATTTCACGCCTCCGTTTCGACTCTTGGCCGTCATCGATGAGAGCATTCCGTACAAATTCGGCGTGGATCTCAAACTCTACGCCGATTTCCCGGCGAATCACACGTGCACGGCGCTCGTCGTCACATTACCCATCCCCAAGACGGCGATCGGCGCCACCGGTCGGCTTCCGAAACACGTCGCCTCTGGCGCCCAGCACGTCATGTACGACGACGCCGACAAACAAATTGTCTGGCAATTCAAAAAGCTCGCCGGAGGCTCCGAGCACGAGTGTTCGGTGCAGATTTCTCTCCAGACGGAGCGCATTCCCAACGTCCGACGCGCCATCGGTCCTCTCGCGCTCTCTTTCCAGATTCCCACCCTCTGCGCCAGCGCCCTCTGCGTGCGCTACCTCCAAGTCATCGACGACGCCTCGACGTCTCGCCATCGAGACGCCCCACCCAGAAACCCGCACCGATGGATTCGGTATCTCACCAAGAGTTCCTCCTACGTCGTTCGCGTGTAAATCTTGTAAACCCACATCACACACCACGCCGAGACCGAGACGACCGAGACGCGCGCCGCCGACCGTCAAAAAAATCTTCTCATCTTGTCCCCACCCCACTTCTCGGCGCCGTCGTCCTCATGCCCGGCGCCGATCGCGCCCTCCACGCCGCCCTAGAGCGCGTCGGTCCTCGTTTCACCCTCGGCGACCTCTTACTCGCCGAGGGACCGACGTTAGACTCCGACGCGGACGCCCTTCGTCGACGCGTCATCCTCGCCGTGCATCTCGCCGGTGGTCATCTCGACGTCGATGAGGAGACGCGGGAGGTGATTTACGTCGTCCCCGGACGGGTGAGAGCGGCGATACTCGCGCGAGACGTCGCGGAACGGGCGCGACGAGCGCGGCGAGCGACGTGGCGACACGCGAGACGGGTCGCGAGGGCGGCGTTCGGGACGTTTTTGGTGGCGTCGGCGGCGCTCGCCGCGCTCGCGGTGGTGGCGTTGATGGTCGTGGCGATGTCGAGGGGACACCAGGGAAGAGGAGGGGGAGGGGGAGGGAGTGCGCCGATGTTGCCGACGTACGTGGGACACGGACGAGGGGTGAACGCGGATTTTTGGTATTATCTGTGGATGCGAGACTTGATCGAGTTGGCGTATTGGAACAACGCGATTCGATACGAGCGCGCGCGCGTGGAGCGAGAGTACGGCGTCGTCGAGGGCGTGCCTGTGAAACCGTCGTCGTCGTCTGGAATGGGTGGAGGACGCGAGGGGGCGGGTGAGAGCGGTGAGGGAGGGGATTCGGATCGGGGAGGACCGAACGCGCCGCGGGCGGGACCGTCGGCGGTGAGGAGAGCGGCGGGCGGCGACGACGGTGACGACGACGACGACGATGACGATGAAGAGGACGACTGGCTCGATCGCGATCGTGAATTGACGTTCTTCGAGTCAATCTTCGCGTTCGTATTCGGTCGAGGCGATGTGAATGATGACTTGGAGGTTCGGCGGTGGCGCGCGGTGGGCGCGCTGTTGCGCGTGAACAAAGGATGCGTGTTCGCGGAACAGGTTGCGCCGTTTTTAGATTCATACCTTCTGAGCAAAGAGGATCAGAGGGAGGTGCAGAATGGGCTCTTTGCCGCCGTGTTCGATGTCATCGCGCACGCGCGTCGAATGTTTAGAAAAAAGGCGGACGAGGCGAGAGACGCGTCTCGCATGCACGAGGGTTACATGTTAGAAGTGTTGACGCGTTTCGGCGGTTACGCGGAGGCGAGCGACGATGGACAACTCATATACGTGTTCCCATCGCTTCAAGTGACGACCATGGCGAACGTGGCGTCGACGTCTTCGGCGGCGGCGAGTCGCGCGCCCGGCCGCGCCGTTCCAGCACCGACGCCTCCGCCGATTTACGAGCGCGTCAAACCGCTCTGGGAGGGCGGAGAGAAGATGCCACTCGTCGTCGCCCTCGGATTTCTGAACATCTTTTTGATATTCGTATTCCGAACCGCCGGCGGTATGGACTTCAAACCTCCGCGTCAGCCGCTCGAGCCGAGAGCGCAACAAACCATGGGCCGAAGAGCGGGACGATTCCGTGACTCAGCGCCGTCGACGTCCACCACGGACGAATACGGGGAACCACCGCTCGTCATTCTCGTCCTCGAGCTCTTCCCTTGGCTGTGCAAGCTCCTCATGCCTCTCTTGCTCGTGTACTCGGCGATATTCTTTCTCGTCCCGAGTTCGCGAGCGCTCTACAACGCCGTCGAAAACCGTCGCATCGTTCGACGAAACGACATTCGCAAGCGTCGCGCGCAAGACACACTCCAGATTTCCATTCAAGAGACGGAAAAACAGCGACGCGCGCGAGGTAAACAAGCGTTAGACGTCGTCGTGTAGATGGAGGCGTAATACACTTTTTTCCTCGGGATATTCCCTTTGTGCCGTGTTCGTTCCCCGCCCGCCCGCACTTTCGCGCGCGCGGGCACCATTACCGAGCTCCCGATCGTCCGGCCGCGCGAGGCGAGCGATAAAGCGCGCTCGCACTCGCGAATGCTGCTCGAGAGTAATTATTTCATCGGATGCGTCTTCTACATGATCGGGAGTCTGTCCTTCGTCCTCGGGACGGGATTCTTTTTGGCGGATGCCCTTCGAGTGGCCAAGTCGGTGTGAGACGGCGCGCGCGGGCGATACGGGGCGGTGTCGGTCGGGACGATTCTTTACTAGTCATTCAATGATGTCACGCGAGCGCGCGCGCGCGTCGTCGTCGTCGTTTGTAATATAACATTCTTGTTTCTTCTAGAGCCGCGCGCGCGTCGCCGTTCGGCGACGTTATTGGAGTTGTAAGATGAGGAAAAAGGTCAACTGGAACGCGAAGTTGATGAAGATGAAGTTGACGACAACTTTGGGACCGCCCAAGAACTCGATGAAGTAGTTGAGCTGGCCGTATTCGGAGTCTTTTTCCAATTCCTTCGCCCCGGCGAGGGACGCCTTGAAGGTGGCGTACGGTTCGCCGTTGAAGTTCTCCGCACCGAGACGAACCTTGGCGCCGTTGAAGATGCGGAAACGTCTGTTCTTTCTCACTTCAAAACCTTCGACGTAGGTTCCGTTCGTGGAGCCGAGATCGGTGATGTAGAGCTTGTTGCCCTCGGTTTCGAGTTCGCAGTGCACGCCGCTGACGCACGGAAGCGACACGGCGACGTCCACGCCCGGTCCCTTGGAGCGCCCGATGACTTTGGACTCCCCGCGCTTAATCTTAATGTTCCGCAATCGCTTACCCTTCGATCCCTCATCCGACACCGCGGTCAGCGTCCACGAACCGTCCCCGACCTTGTCGCCGACGATGGCGGAGACGGCTTTGCCCCCCGCGCGTCCTTCGCGAACCTTTGACCTCGCCGCCACACCCTTCTCCAAGTCTTTATCCAAAACCGCCCGCGTGCGATCCAATCTCGCCGCGTTCTTCGCCAAGATCCCCCCGAATCCGCTCGGCGCCGCCGCCGTCTCCTCCTCTTCCTCATCCTCCTCTCGCGCGTTCCATCCGCCGCCGAAACCGAATCGTCTCCTCGGCGCCTCCTCCTCCTCCTCCTCCTCCTCCTCGTCCGTCGATCGAGACCCACCGAACGATCCAAACGTCGGCATCTCGAACCCACGCCGTTTCGGTCGTTCGTACACGTCCTCCTCCACGATCTCGACGACGTCCAAATCCACCGTCTGAGACGCGGCGACGCTCTTAATCTTATCCATGAATCCACCCGCGGTTTCGTTAAAGCTCGCCACGGCGTCGTCCAGGCTCATCCCCGCCCCCTTCGAATCATCCTCGTCGTATGCCTCCTCGTCGTCGTATTCCTCGTCGTCTTCCCCGTAATACACGTCGTCGTCATCCTCGTCGTCGTCGTCTCTCGGTCGATCGTCGCGATTAAAAAACGACGCCCTCGCGTCGACGCGCGCTCGTCGCGATCGCCGTCTCGCGCGCGTCGTCGTCGCGAACGATCTCGTCGTCGCGAACGAGACGTCAGTTCGTCGTCCACCGACGATCCTCGTCGCACGCGTCGTCGCCATCGTCGCCATCGATCGATCGATCGATCGATCGGCGTCGCGGAGTGAAGCGAGGGGCACGGGGGGGTCCGTGCCGTGTGTCGCATATTGAAGCCTCGTGTTGACCCGTGTGTGAATTCTACGGGTGCGTCCGCACGGACGCCTCGACCGAGTGGTCTCGATCGGACTTCAAGCACCTCGAGTACGGAGAAACGTACCAGGTGTCGTGCACGCGCGATGTCGCAGACGTGCTCTTTTTCGTAGGGTCATGACTCGTCGTGAGTCCCTTTGATCGATTTAGCCCCCGCGCGGGCCCGGGCCCGGGCCCGGGACCCTCGTCTCGTGTCGCCGCCGCGCCGTCACTCGACGACGGACGACGACGCGCGATGACGGTGACGATGCGCGCGACGACGACGACGACGACGGAGCGACGAGTCGTCGTCGATGCGCGCGGACGCGGACGCGCGAGACGAGGAGGGACGACGCGCGCGCGCGCCGCGGCGGCGACGAAACCGTGGGGCGAGCGCGACTGTCGACTCGTGCTCGAGGACGGAAGCGTGTGGCCGGGACGGGCGTTCGGGGCGACGAAGACGATGGTGGGGGAGGTGGTGTTTAACACCTCTCTCAGCGGGTGCGTGCGAACGCGATCGATGGGGGATGGGCGCGCGGGGAAGGGATGATGATTCGGATGGGGTTCTGGATCGTTTTTTAAAAAAAAATGAAAAGACGAACGAGGGCGCGCGCGCGCGCGACGCCGAGGAACGAAGCGACTGACCGATGGGGTGCGTGCGCGTGAAATGACGATAGGTACCAAGAAATTTTGACTGATCCGAGTTATGCCGGGCAATTCGTGTTGTTCACGTGTCCGCACGTCGGGAACGTCGGCGTGAACGAGGGCGACATGGAATCCGCGAAGGCGCACCTCGGAGGGATGCTCGTGAGAAACTATTCTCTCAACGTGTCCAACTACCGAAGCGTGAAGGATTTATCGCAGTATTTGGAGGAGCAAGGGGTGATTGGTATCTCCGATATCGATACGCGGGAGATCACGCGACGATTGAGAGAAACCGGGTGTCTCAACGGCGTGTTGACGACGGACGCCGCCCTGAGCGACGAGGAGCTCGTGGCGCGGGCCAAGGCGTATGACATTGTCGGTAAGGATTTGATCAGCGAAGTGACGTGCGGCGAGCCGTACGAGTGGAAGGACACCACGGGTGAGTGGGAATTCAGCAACGAAGCCAAGGCGAACAAGGATTCGTTCAACGTCGTCGTGTACGACTTCGGCGTCAAGCACAACATTTTGCGCCGCTTAGCCTCTTTCGGGTGCAAACTCACCGTCGTTCCGGCGTCTTACCCGGCGGATAAGGTTTTGGCCATGAATCCGGACGGTATTTTGTTCTCCAACGGTCCGGGCGATCCCAGCGCGGTGCCATACGCGGTGGAGAACGCCAAGCAAATCCTCGGCAAGCTCCCCGTCTTTGGCATTTGCATGGGTCACCAAGTTCTCGGCCAAGCCTTCGGCGGGTCCACGTTTAAGCTCAAGTTTGGTCATCACGGCGGTAACCACCCCGTGCGCGGTCCCGACGGCGCCGTGGAGATTTCCTCGCAAAACCACAACTTTGCCGTCGATCCGAAAACCTTACCCGCGGGCGTCCAAGTCAGTCACGTCAACCTCAACGACGGCACGTGCGCCGGCATGGTGTGGCCCGAGCAACGCGCGATGACGATTCAGTACCACCCCGAGGCGTCTCCCGGTCCGCACGATTCCGATCGCTGTTTCGCCGATTTCGTTCAAATGATGCGCGATTCTAAAAAGTAAATCATTTGTGATGATACCGAACTCATCCATCCTTCGCTTCTTTTCTTGCGTCTTTTCTTGCGTCTCGCGCGAGCGCTCGGAGACGCGCGCGCGAGTGCACGTGTCGCGTCCCCGCTCGAGTCGTCACTTCGCGGTGCCATCGATCGTTCGAACGGACGATACGGAATCGAACGCGTCGCACCTCGCGGTACCGTTCGCGCCGCGTTCGTCGTCTTCGTCTCGCGACCGCGGTCGAGAAAAGAGCCGGACATGGGCGCGACCTATCGGGACGATGGGAACGGGAACGCGAACGTCCCCGACGCCCCCGCGCACTCCCGCGCGACGAGCGTGGACACCGTGTCGAGATCAAACTCCATGTGTGTCTTCGATTCGTTCGGCGACGGTGAGCTCGAGCACGAGCGCGTGCATCGCGTGACGCCCGGGATCGAGCTCGAGCGACGCGCCGAGGCGTCGAGAGACGCCGAGGCGACGTCCCGGGAAGGACCCGCCGCGCTTCCACGTTTGCTCGATTGTTCGGGCATCCTGCAAGACGCGTGCGCGGCCATGGTGGACGATAGTTTTAATCGGTGTTTTCAAGAGTCCAACGAGGCGCCGTGGAATTTTAATTTTTATCTCGCGCCGTTGTGGTGGTGCGGATTGGTCATTCGGTACGGGGTGCTGTTTCCGCTGCGGTTGGCGTTTTTGTTGACGGCGAGCGCGGCGTTTGCCGTCTCGTTCGCATTTTCGCACTACTGTTTACCTAAAAAGTGGGGATGCGAGCGTAAGTGCGTCGAGTTGTACGCGGCGGCGTTCGTGGTGTCGTGGACGGGGGTCATCAAATATCACGGGCCGAGACCGTCGAGGCGAGGCAATCGCGGCGGCGTGGTGTACGTCAGTAATCACACGTCGATGATTGATTACTTGGTGTTGACGCAAGTGTCGCCGTTCGCGGTGATCCAACAGAAACATAAAGGATGGGTGGGGTTGTTGCAGCGAACGGCGATGAGCGCGATCGATTGCATCGAGTTTAATCGAACCGACATTAAGGATCGACACAAGGTTTCGGAGCGATTAAAGGAGCACGTCGCCGATGCGTCTCGTCTTCCGTTGTTGATTTTCCCGGAAGGAACGTGCGTGAATAACAAGTACTGCGTGATGTTTAAGCGAGGGGCGTTCGATTTAGGCGTGGATGTCGTGCCGGTGGCCATCAAGTACGACAACATTTTCGTCGATGCGTTTTGGAATTCGAGGAGGCAGAGTTTTTCGAGACACTTGTGTAAACTCATGAGCTCGTGGGCCGTCGTCGCGGATGTGTGGTACATGGAACCGCAGCGGAAGAGAGACGACGAGACGAGCATCGAATTCGCCGAGCGCGTGCGCACGATGATATGCAAACGAGCCGGGTTAAAAGCTGTTCCATGGGACGGCATGCTCAAGTATTACCGCCCGTCGCCGCGCGAGTGCGAAAACCGCCGCAAAGCCTTCGTCGCCGGACTCATGCAGGGACTGTAGGACTGTAGGACTCGCGACTCACACATGGACCGTAGTAGTTGAATTCTATAGTGGATTGTAGTAATATTCACGCGTTGAGCGGACGGCGCCGCATTTCCCGGCGGCGCGACGAGCCGAGACGAATGAAGCGCGCGAGCTCGGAAGCGCTCGAGGACGATCTGTGCGCGACGTGCGGACACTATCACGCGCGAGGGACGACGTGCGATGAGTGCGGACACGTTCGGCGCGGGGAGGAGGACGCGGGCGCGAGCGCGAGCTCGGGGACGGAAGGCCCGATGATGACGACGATGCGCGAGCCGTCGCCGCAGGAGGTGGCGCGAAGGACGTGTCCAGTGGAGATTTTTGAGCGGTTTTTGCTCGTGGGTTCGTTCGAACACACGGCGAGCGAGCGCGATCTCGCGCTCGCCGGGGTGCGGACGGTGATCAACGCGGCGCCGAGGTGTCATCCGTGTTGCAGCGGGAAGTATCTGAGCGTGGTGTCGTTGACGCCGACGGAGGAGGGGGGCGAGCGATTGGATCTAAGACACGCGTGTGAACGTTTGCAGTCGTTGCACGTGCGATCGGAGCGGTCGGATTCGATGCACCCGGTGCGAGTGTTGGTGTATTGCATGAGCGGGAGGTCGCGAGCGCCGTCGGTGGCGGTGGCGTACGTCATGTTTAAGCTACGCATGCGATTGGAGGACGCGAAGACGTTCGTGGCGAGTAAGTATCCGCGTGGACATCGAGGGATCATGTGGAAAGAGGGCGATTTAGACGCGTTGAAAGAGTTTGAGCGGGAACTCGCGGAAAATCCTCCGGATAGGCTTCCGGAGTGAGCGCGCGTCGGCGCGCGTCGAGCGTCGAGTTAGACATTTAGAAATGGCGGTCGAGACGTGTTTCGTTCGTGCGTGCACACTTTTTGTTTGTCAATATTTTACATGCGCGCCGCGTTGCATCTACTTTTTACCGCCGAAGAGCTTGCCGAAGAAGCCATCCATTGGCGGGTTCTCAGAGTCGTCGTCCTTGCGAATGTCCTCCAACTCGCCCTTTTGCCACTGAAGCACGTTGGGTTCGTAGCTCTTCGCAATCTCCGTGTCTTCGAGCGCCACGTACACTCTCACCGAACGAAGCTCGATCGATTCCCCGGGTTTCCCCTCGCGAAAAAGCGACGGGCGCGCCAACGCCTCGTTGGCGTAATACGAACCGAGCCGAGACCGCGCGCTCCTCGACTCGAGATTGATCTTCAACCCGTCCGGCCCCCACTGCGGACCCTTCCCGTCCTCATCGATGATCGCCATACCGCTTCCACCGACTTTCGGCACCTTGACCGGTCGACCGCGTCCCTCGAAGACGTACACGAACGCCGAGATGGCGTCGTTCCACTCGCCGTATCCGAGCCAACCCTTCGGATTGTACCCTCCGAACACCTCCCCACCCTTCGTCTCCGCGACGAGTATCCCAGCGCCGTACCCATCGACTCGCGAGTGAAACGATGTCGCGCTCCATCCGTGCTCCTCCGCGTCGTACGCCAGTCCCAGTCGAAGTCGCTCCAACTGCGTCTGCTTCAACACGCGTCGAATCGTTCGAAGCTCCCCGACGTCCGATTCCAGCGTCTCCGCGTCCGCGTCGAGCTCGGCGGGCCACTGATCGGGCCACTCTTCCTTTGTCATGCGTTTCAACCCGAACGGCTCGGGATCGGCCACCGCGTCGGCGCCGAATATCTTCGTCACCACGTCGGTGATGAAATCGCCCGAGCCTTGATTCGTCGCGCGCGTTCGCGTCGCGCGCGAGACGCGCGAACGCACCGCGCGAATCGATCGCGCGGTGCGCGTGACGCGCGGCGGCGCGGGCACGGACGTCGTCGCGCGCGCGCGCATGACGTCTCGAGCGTCTCGAGCGTCGTCCTCTGGAGATCGACGACGAGTCGCCCGGCGACAGATCGCGACACGCGGCGCGCTCGCGAGGAGACCATGGCGCTCCGAACGCTGGCGCGACGCGGGCTGGAGGAGACGGTCGTCCGCGCGCGCGGTGGCGGCGCGACGACGACGACGGCGACGACGGGGACGATCGCGGGCGCGTGGCTTAGGTTTCGCTCGGACGACGCGACGACGACGACGACGGGGGAAGCGGGGACGAGGGAGGCGAACGCGACGGTGGAGGCGAAAGCGACGATCGAGACGCTCGGGTCCGAGGGCGCGCCGACCGAGGAGCGCAAGACGCGAAGGCGTAAACCGCCGACGAAGGAGACGGCGGCGGCGGCGGCGGGCAAGGACGGCGGGGCGACGAGCGCGAA
>Ga0208277_1000718_pt1 | contig 19460 bp, 19 predicted proteins | sample ETNtaG_5_FD_185782 | JGI IMG/M metagenome (GOLD analysis project Ga0208277, IMG submission 185782) | Marine microbial and viral communities from oxygen minimum zone, Eastern Pacific Ocean - ETNP201406SV205 (SPAdes) (version 2) | ecosystem: Environmental > Aquatic > Marine > Oceanic ...
TTCTGCAAAAATAAGAACATATAACTTTCCTCAAGGTCGAGTAACAGATCATCGAATTAATTTTACATCTTACAGATTATCTGAAATAATGAATGGTGACATTGAAGAAATTATTGACGAATTAAAAATTGCTGAGCAACAGGATATTCTTTCTGCTGAAATAGATTAAATTTTTTCTATTAATTAATATTGAAAAATTCCAGAAAAGACACTCTAAAAACTTGGCGAATTATTGATGTTATTAATTGGGGAGTAGATTATTTTGGTAAAAAAGATTTTGATAATCCAAGATTAGAAATTGAAATTTTTTTACAACACATACTTAATTGTGAAAAAATAGATTTATACATTGACTTTGAAAAAGAATTCCTTCCTGTTAATCTTAAAAAGTTAAAAGAGCTTGTTAAGAGAAGGCTTAAAAGAGAGCCTATTCAATATATCATTGGTAAAACAAGTTTTTATGGAAGAGACTTTAATGTAGATAAAAATGTTCTTATACCTAGACCAGAGACAGAAATAATTATAAATGTTTCCATCGAATTCTTGTTAACAAAAAAAAATCCTAATATCATTGATATTGGGACAGGATCTGGCTGTATAGGAATAACGCTGGCCAAAGAGGTTCCTTCATCAAATGTTATTGCGATTGATTACTCAGAATCTGTATTAAATATTGCCAGGGAGAATGCGAAGAGTATTGGGGTTAAAAATATTGAGTTTATCAAACTTGATTTTTTAAAAGAAAACTTTAATCATTTAGCTGACTTGGTTGTTTCTAATCCTCCTTATATTTCTAAAAAAGATATATCATCTCTTATGATTGACGTAAAAGAATACGAACCACATAATGCGCTTACTGATAAAATGGATGGGTTGGAGTTTTATAGGCTGTTTTCAAATAAATTTAATAATATTATTAAAGATGAAGGGTCGTTAATTGTTGAAGTTGGGAATGATAACCATCCTTTGAAAGTAAAAAAGCTTTTTGAAGAAGCTGGACATAATAAAGTTGAAATGATAAAAGACTACAATAAAGATATAAGAGTTTTAAAGGTTATTAAAGATTGAAAAAATTTCTTTCTTTTATCAAAATTATAAGGCCACTGAATGTTTTATCTAGCGGCGTTGCAATTTTATTTTCATCTTTTATATCAGACTATCAAGGACCTCTAGAGCAAATATTAATGCCAATATTAGTAGTTGTTTTTTTTACTATTGGGGCAAATGTTCTTAATGATTATTTTGACTATGATACAGATAAAATTAATAGGCCAGATAGGTCGATTGTCAAAGGGGATATAACAAGAGAGCAGGCTCTTTACCTTTCATTAATTTCATTTATCATTGGAATATATTTTGCTCTAAGGCTTAGTTCTGATTCTCAAATCATTTCATTAGGGATTTCTTTACCATTACTTTTTTTATACAATGCTAAAATCAAAAACTATCCACTAATCGGCAATATTATTGTTTCAATAATAATTGGGTTATCTTTTATTTATGCTGGCGTTGTGTTTGAAAATGTAAAACCCTTAATTGTCCCATCATTGCTTGCATTTGGGTTAACTCTTATCAGAGAAGTTGTAAAAGATATTGCAGATTTTAAAGGGGATGAAGCAATAGGCGCTAGAACTCTCCCCATTGTTTTTGGCAAACAAAAGGCAATCTATTTTTGTACTATTTTATCTATTTTATTGAGTATGGCTGCATTTACTTTATTTTTAAATGGATATTATAATTTTTATTATGGTGTTTTGTTAATTATCACTGTTGAGATTCCACTAGGGGTAGTCGTAATTTCATTGTTAAATAAACCTCATATTGGAACGGCTAAAAAAGCGGCTAAACTATTGAAGGTTTGCACTCTTGGAGGTTTATTCTCTATATATATAGGTACACTTTAATGACTTCTGAATTTATACACTTACATAATCACTCCGATTACAGCCTTCTAGATGGGGCCCAAAGGGTTGAGCAATTAGTAAACACAATAGATGACTTAAATATGGATGGTGTAGCTCTTACTGAACATGGAAATATGTTTAGCACAGTTCCATTTTACCAAAAAGCACAAAAAGCAGGTATTAATCCAATAATTGGTTGTGAAACTTATGTAGCTGTAGAAAGTAGGCATCATAAAAAACCTCAACCAGGAGGTGGATGGGGTAATAATCATTTAATTCTTCTAGTCCAAAATCAAGTTGGATATAAAAACCTTATGAAGTTAGTTACAGCTGGATATCTTGAAGGGTTTTATTATCGCCCAAGAATAGATATGGATATTTTAGAAAAACACAGTGATGGGTTAATATGTTTGTCTGGATGTTTGAAAGGTGAGATTCCAGAAAAAATGTTAAATGGTGATTATAATGGAGCTAGGGATGCTGCTCTAAAGTATTCAGAAATTTTTTCAGATCGTTTTTATCTCGAGGTTCAAAATCATGGAATCCCCGAAGAAGAAGCAAATATAGAGAATATGAAAAAATTAGCTTTAGATCTTTCATTACCACTTGTATGTACAAATGATGCTCATTATTCAAGGAAAGAACATTCAGAAGCGCATGATATTCATATTTGTCTTGGGACTGGGAAAGAGAGAGATGATCCTAATAGACTAAGGTATGCTACACCCGAGTTTTATTTTAAGACTCAGGATGAAATGCATAAGCTTTTTAAAGATGTACCAGGTGCTATTGAAAACACCCGAAAAATTGCAGAATCTATAGATTTTGAAATTGTTACAGGTGATTATCATCTCCCAAATTTCCCTATCCCTGAAAAAGAGCCAGATACAGACCCTGATGCATACTTGAAAAAACTTGTAATTAATGGAGCAAAGGGACTTTATTCAGAAATGACTCCTAAAGTAAATGATTTAATTGATCACGAATTAAGTGTTATTAAAAATATGGGTTTTGCTGGCTATTTTTTGATTACTGCTGATTTTGTTCAATATGCTAAAAAAAATAAAATTCCTGTTGGCCCAGGACGTGGATCTGCGGCGGGGAGTTTAGTTTCATATGCTTTAGGAATAACAGATATAGATCCTATTAAGCATAATTTACTATTTGAGAGGTTCCTTAATCCCGATAGGATTAGTATGCCAGATATTGATATCGATTTTTGTATCGAAAGGCGGGGTGAGGTAATTGATTATATAAAAACTCAATATGGTGAATCATCTGTATCTCAAATAATTACCTTTGGCTCAATGAAGGCCAAACAAGTAATAAGAGATGTTGGCAGAGTTATGGGTTATACTTTTAGTGAAGTTGATCGTTTAGCAAAGGCAATCCCCGATGAATTAAATATAACTTTAGAGAATGCGATTAAAAAAAGCCCTGAATTCAGAGAAATGTCTGAAAATGAATACAAAGAATTAGTAGAACACTCATTAGTTTTAGAGGGGATGAATAGGCATGCCTCAATTCATGCTGCTGGAGTAGTAATTGCACCTGGTGATTTAACAAATTATGTACCTCTCTATAAGTCATCATCCGGAGATGTAACGACTCAGTATGATATGAAAGGATTGGAGGATCTTGGTCTACTAAAGATGGATTTCTTAGGCCTTAGAAACTTAACAGTAATCAATAAAGCACTCAATTTAATTGAATTAAAGGGAGAGCAAGTGGAGATTGATAAAGTTTCAATGGAAGAGCCTGAGGTATATAAGCTATTTGCAAATGGTTTGACTATTGGAGTTTTTCAGTTTGAGTCATCAGGTATGAGGGAGTTTTTAAAAAAGCTTAAGCCTACAGCAATTGGTGATTTAATTGCGATGAATGCCCTTTATAGACCAGGGCCAATGAATAACATCGACAACTTTATTTCTAGGAAGCAAGGTAACAAAAAAATAGAATACCCTCACCCATCATTGGTACCAATACTTGAAGAAACTTATGGAATTATTGTATACCAAGAGCAGGTCATGCAGATTGCTCATGACATTGCTGGATTCTCATTATCTGAAGCGGATATTATGAGAAGAGCAATGGGGAAAAAAGACAAAAAATTAATGGATGAACTTTCCTTAAAATTTGTTTCCGGTGCTCAAAAAAATGATATTTCTAAAAAGAAGGCCGAAGAGATTTATGCATTAATAGAAAAATTTGCTCAGTATGGTTTTAATAAAAGTCATTCTACTGCATATGCATATATTGCTTATCAAACTGCATGGCTTAAAACATTTCATGCTGCTGAGTTTATGTCTGCAAACTTAACTAGTGAAATGTCTACTATTGATAGGATTGTTACATTAATTAACGAATGTAAAAAATTAAAAATTGAAGTGAAGTCTCCTGATGTGAATGTCTCTTTCACGCAATTTGCCCCTATTGATGAAAACAATATTTCGTATGGTCTTAATGCAATAAAAAATGTTGGAGAGAAAGCTTTAGAGAGTATTATAGAAAACCGTGAAGATGAAGGCCCTTTTGAATCAATTTTTGATTTTTGTTCTAGAATTGATCAACAAAAGGTTAATAAACGTGTTCTAGAAAGTTTAATAAAATCTGGTGCTATGGATTCTCTATCTGGTTCTAGGGCTCAAAAATTTGATGCAATCGATACTGCTATAAAATATGGACAACAGCTTCAAAACTCAGGAAATAAAAATCAGGTTGACCTTTTTTCAATTGGAGATGAACAAAGTTCATTGATTAAAATCCCTGAGCTAAAAGATATAGAAGATTGGGATGAAAAAAGATCACTTTTATTCGAAAAAGAAGTTTTAGGTATGTATGTATCCGGACATCCTTTACTAGAGCATGCAGACGAGATAGAAGAATTTACATCAGTTGATTTTTCTGATAGTCTATCGCTAAAAAAGAATGAGGTTGTTACAGTTGGAGGGATGGTAACAAAGATTACAAAAAAATACGATAGGCGAAATCGCGCTATGGCATTTTTCGAAATGGATTGTTTTGGTGGGACTGTAGAGGTAATTGCTTTTTCTGACTGTTTTGAAAAATATGAAAATTTAATTGAAGAAGATGCAGTGATTTTCATTAATGGGAAGATGGCAGATGACACTAATTTTTCTGATCTAAAAGTAATGGCTGATAAAATTGTTTCTGTTGAAAATGCTAGGGAATATTTTTCTAGAAAATTAATAATTAACCTAAGTTCTCAGAATGTGTCTCCTGAGGATATCGAAGATCTTTATGAGTTTTCCAGGAGGTTCCCGGGTGATTGTAATTTACTATTTCATTTATCTAATCCTAATCCTGCATTAAGTAAGCCAGTAACAGTTTTAGCTCACAATATTAAAATTTCAACAGATAAAAATTTTATTAAGCAGTTGCGTGATAAGTATGGCAAAGAAAATATTCGAGTAGAATGATTACAATTGCACAGAGATGTTCAAGTGCAAAAGTTTCTGTTAATAAAACAATTGTCTCAGAAATTAAATCTGGTCTACTGTTATTAGTTGGTGTCCAAATTGGCGATAAACAAATAGATATTAAAAAAACAGTAGATAAAATATCTAATCTTAGAATTTTTGATGATGAAAAAGGTAAAATGAACTTATCAATTTTAGATACGAAAGGTTCTTTATTAGTGGTAAGTCAATTCACTCTTTGTGGGGATATTAAAAAAGGAAGGAGGCCAAGCTTTGTGAATGCAGAATCTCCTAGCCTAAGTTTAAAAATATATGAAAACTTAATGGAGGATTTTCGTCAGCTAGGAATTAAAACATTGGGAGGTGTTTTTGGTGAAATGATGAAAGTAGAGCTTGTGAATGAGGGACCAGCTACTTTTATTATTAATTCTAAAGAATTATGAACTAACCTCAGGCATAATTAATTTATTATAATTATGGAAAGAAAAATAAGAATTGTGATGGCCAAGCCTGGCCTAGATGGCCATGATAGAGGGATTAAGGTTCTCGCAGCGGCATATCGAGATGCGGGGATGGAAGTTATTTATTTAGGACTAAGACAGACTCCTGAAATGATAGTTTCAGCTGCTCTGCAAGAAGATGCTGATGTAATAGCATTATCTAGCCTTAATAATGCCCATAATACTATTTTCCCACGAATAATTGAAATTATGAAAACCAAAGAATTAGAAAATGTTTTATTAATCGGTGGTGGAATAATTCCTAAAAAAGATATTGAAGCTTTAGAGTCTTCTGGTGTTGGCAAGTTATATGGGCCAGGGACACCAGTTAATGAAACGATAGACTACATTACAAATTGGGTAAAAAAGAATAGGCGTTAGAATGGATTTAAAAAATCAAATCGAATTAGAGCTATACTTTGCTGATCATTTTGATACAATATTATTCCCAGTTTTAGCTGATATATATTTCAATCAGGAAGACTATAGAAGAGCTAGGAAGGTGTGTAATATTGGACTTGGATATCATGAGAATGATGCGGTTGGAAGGTTTGTACTAGCAAAAGTTGAAAAAGCAGAAGGTAATTTAAAAGATGCTGAAAAAGAATTAAAACATACTTTAAAGTATAGTCCTGATAATATTGATGCTGCTATTATGTATTGTGAAATTCAAACGGTACTAGGGCGATCTCCTTCGAGGCTTCTTACAGCATGGAAAAAAGTACTAGCTTTAGATCCTTCTAATAATTTAGCTAAAGAATTTATTGAAAAGGTTGAATCATCAAATAAGGAAGACAAGAAAAATAAAGTTAGAGTAAAAAAAGTAACTAAAAAAGCAAAGCCTAAAAAGACAATGAAAAGAGTTGATGAATCAACTGAGTCTTTAAATGTTAGTGTGCGGCTTGCAACTTTTACTTTAGTAAATGTTTTAAAAAATCAAGCATTGTTTTATCAGGCACTTGAAGTCCTTGACCTTTTAGAACAAAAAGGTGAAGATCCTGATATGATTAGGTTAGAAAGGGATTCAGTAAAAGCGTTAATAAAAACATCTGAAAAAGAGAACGATAAATAATGAATGAAAAAATATATTTAAAAAGACAAGAAAACTTAAAAAATGTTCTATCTGAAAATAAACTAGATGGATTACTAATCACTAATCTCACAAATATCAGATATATTTGCGGATTTACAGGATCAGCTGGGGCGTGCTTAGTTACCCAAGAAGGCCAGTACTTTATAACTGATGGTAGATATATTGAACAGTCCAAAGATCAGGTAAAAGGGTTTAAAAGGTTCATTGATATGGCATCTCATTTATCTATAATTAAAAAAAATAATTTATTGAGTTCAAGTTCAAAAGTAGCATTTGAAGGAGATCATGTAAATTTCACGCTTTATGATTCTATAAAGAATGGCTTCACTGATATTGAATGGACAAGTACACAAATGATAGTAGAAGACCTTGCTGCTGTTAAGGATGAGGCTGAATTAGATGCATTCCGAGTAGCTGTTGAAATAACGGATAAGGTCTATGAAGAGATTCTCCCAATGCTCAGACCGGGATATACTGAAAAACAAGTTGCTAACACTTTAGTTTCTAAATATCGAGAATACGGAGATGGTGAAGCTTATTCTCCTATTGTCGCAACGGGACCAAATGGCGCTTTGCCGCATGCAATCCCGACTGATAGAGAGTTTAAAAAGGGTGATTTTATTGTAATTGATGCAGCAGCTAAATATGCAGGGTATCATGCAGATATGACTCGAACACCTGTTGTTGGAGAAGCGACAGATAAGCATCATGAAATTTATAATATTGTAAAAGAGGCTCAACAAAGAGGTTGTGATACTGCAAGAGCGGGCGTTCCATGCCAAGAAGTTGATGCTGCTACTAGAGACTATATTCATGAAATGGGTTATGGTGAGCACTATACTCATGGGACAGGGCATGGACTAGGGTTAGAGATTCATACGTCACCTCGGTTTGCACCAACTAGTAAAGACATATTAAAAGAAAATAATGTGATGACAATTGAACCAGGTATTTATTTAGCTGGGTGGGGTGGAGTTAGGATTGAAGATGATGTCATTATAAATAAAGATGGTTGTGAAATATTGAATAATACAACCAAAGAGTTAGTTGTTTTAGATTAGTAAATAGTCATTATTATATAATTTAAAATGTCTATTACTGTTCTTGAGAAAGAGGTAATGATTGATGGCATCAATTATTTATCTTCTTTAAATGTGAATCTATCCAAATTTCTAAAATCTTATAATATCCCAAATCTTCCTATAGAAAAAAATTATTTTTGGTCTCTTTGTAGATCTGTGATTTATCAGCAAATTAGCGGGAAAGCAGCAAAGAAAATTTCTGAGAGGTATTTGTCGCTATATGAAAATGGGCCAAGAATGTTGCCAAGTGAAGTTGTTGATATTGATATTAAAAAAATATTTAAGGTTGGTATATCAAGGCAAAAAGCGAGCTATATAAAAAATATTGCCCATGCGTTTAATACAAAAATAATTGATGAAAAAAATATTTCTAAATTAGATGATCAGGAAATAATTAGCCAATTAACAACAATAAAAGGAGTTGGAAAGTGGACAGCGGAAATGTTTTTAATTTTTACTTTACGAAGGCCTGATGTATTCCCAGTAACGGACCTTGGTGTTCAAAAAGGGTTTAAAATCTTTTATTCTTTAGATGATCTACCAACAATTGAATTAATGAATAAAAAATCTGAATCATGGAAGCCCTATAGAACAATAATGTCTTTATACCTTTGGTACGCTGTTGAAGGGCCATTTGAATGGTGAAAAAAAATGAAAATATTAAAGTAATTTTTTTTGACATTGGAGGTGTATTACTTCATATTCATCCTGACAAAATGATCAGTCACATATCTGATATCACAGGTTTATCTTATGAGAAAGTAAGGCTATCTTTTCCAGAAAAGGGCCATGATATTTATGAGAAAGGTCAAATGACCAATCAAGAATGGTTTCAAACTTTTAAATCGGCTTTACCTCATAATTCCGGTTTAATGGAAACCGAGTTTTGGGATGCCTGGGCAATGATACTTGGCGAAGAATCAAAAGTAATTGATATTTTACTTGAATTAAAAAAATATTATAAAATTTGGCTTCTTTCTAATACAAACCCAAAACACATTCAAGATGAATTAGATAATAAATATGTTTTCCCTAAGCTGGTCGACGGGGCTATTTATTCATATGATGTAGGACTAAGGAAGCCAGATAAATCAATTTATATAAAAGCGTGTGAGTTGGCAAAAGTCAATCCAGCAGAAAGTGTTTTTATCGATGATTTAATTGAAAATATTGATGGGGCTAAAAAAGTAGGAATAAAAGGAATACATTACACAGACATTGAAAAACTTAATAAAAGCTTAAAGCAATTAGGAATAATTAAATGAAAATTTTTATAACATTAATATTTATCATTATAAATTTTTCTTTTTCACAAGGAGCTTGGATGTTTAGTAATCGAACTCATCCAGAACTAGAATGGGAAACTATACAAACTGAAAACTTTAATATTCATTATCACAAAGATATTTACGAAATAGCAATAAAAGGGGCCAACATTGCAGAAAAAGTAAGGCCAATACTAATGGAGCAAGTTGGTTTAGAAGAGTTAAAAAAATTAGATATTGTTTTTACAGCTGAGGATGAGGTTATGAATGGATTTGCAGTTCCTGCAAATTATACAGTTATTTGGGTAGACCAAAATGATGTTGCTGTTTGGACTGAAGATGAAAAGTGGCTGAGAACAGTTGTCGCTCACGAGTTGCAACATCTTGTTTATTTCAATGTAGTAAATTCTTGGCTTCCTTCGCCTATGGGTCAGCTATATGGACAAACCCCTGGTTGGTTTGTGGAAGGTCTAGCTGAATATTTTACAGAAAAATGGAGGCCATTAAGGTTTGACTTATCTCATAAATATCATACACTTAAAAATTCTCTACATAAAATAAAAGATCCTCATAATGATGGTTTTTCAAAAGTTATGTATTTCGCAGATAAATATGGTGATCAAACACTTGTTCAGATTTTAAACCATAGAGACAGTTTAAAATTATTTAATTTTTCTCAAGCATTTGAAACGCACGCAGGAATAACTGTTAAGCAATTTGAAGAAGATTGGCGTAGACAGATGAGCACATACTATTATGGCTTGAGATCACAAAAGGAAATTTATGAAGACATTGGTAAAACGTACGCATTGCCAATGAAATATGTATATGGTTTTGATTGGTTCGAAGGTGACTCTACAAAAATTGTAATGGTTGGTAGATTAAATAAAAATCAAGGTGACCTTTCTTTAGTCATAGCTTCTAGAGATACAAGTGAAGAAAATAATCGAAGAAAAAAATTACATGAAAAGGGAGAAAAATTAACAAAAAAAAATACTAAGCCTATATGGTCAATGAAAGAAATTGACTATGGTAGGATTTCTAATTATGTGAAATCTTCTCCAGATGGTTCAAAAATTCTTTATTCAAAATATGGCTATGGTAATAATCAATCACTTACTTGGGATGTTTATTATCATGACATTGATCTAAAAAAGAATAAAAGAGTAACAGATTCAAAAAGAGCTAACAATGCATGTTGGTCTCCAGATAGTCGAAGTATTGCATTTGTTTCACATAAAAACAGTTCTTCTAATCTGTATAAGACATCTATTGAAAATCTAAATGATGTTAAAAGGATTACTAATTATTCTGGAGATGTGCAGATAGTAACTCCATCTTGGAGTCCAGATGGGACTAGTATTGCTTTTGCAATATCTAAAGAGGATGGCAATATGGATATTGTTGTTTTTGATTTAGAAAGAAAAGAACCGATTAGGATAACGAAAGATAAGCAAGTTGATTACTTACCTGTTTGGCATCCTAGCGGCAACAAAATCACATATACATCCCATTCTAATATGACTCCTAATTTTTATACTGTTGATATAAAAACGTCCCAAATAATTCAAAATACTAATGTAGGTGGTTCTGTCTCTAGTGTTGGTTGGAAATTTGATAATTCAGCTATTACAGGTATGACTTTAGGGGATGTTGATTCTTCCAGGGTAGTGGATATCTTTCCTAATAGATTAGCAAATATTGATGAAATTAAGATGAATCCTAAATTCTCAAGCTGGAAAAATAAGACTCCTGATATTTCCATACCAAATCTTGATTCTATTCCTGATATTATTGATAGCTTGGAATCAATACAATATTCCTCTTTTGCAAATGTAAAACATTTTGGGACTGTCATAATCCCGGATGTCACGGGATTACTCTATAATGGTGCATATGCAGATGCAACGGGTAGAGAAATTTTCCAGTCATTTGTTTTTAGTGATTATAAAGATGTCTTTGGTGGTTTTGGTTATTTAAATGCAACAGGATGGCCAATAGGTGGTTTTTGGGGGGTAAATTTTTACAAGGATTTATTTTTTGAGCAGAGAACATTTAATAGAGATGAAGATTATTTAATTGAGTTTTATAATGGGATTGAGTTATTTGGTTATCAAAATTATAATTTTGGTAGAAGGATTTCTTCAAATCATAACTTAAGATATTCATTAAAGTTTTTTAACCGCGAAGTGGCATATGAACCAGATAGTTTAGACGTTTTTAATGAGTTCCCACCACAAAGTGGCGGAGAAGGATCTTTATCATTTACTTATATATTTTCAAATAAAAGACCAGAATTAAACAGTATGTTAATGCCCAGAAATGGATACGGTTTAAAAATAGCAACAAATTTCACAGATAAAAATATTTGGGGAGACTTTACATATAACCACTATGAATTAGATTCATATATAAATAAAAAAATTGGCCCATTCACCTTATACTTTCGAGCTAGATACGAGCAGATTTCAGGTAGCCCCCCTAATCAAGAGACAGCTGGGCTCGTTGATATCCCAACTAATTATTATGCTGGGCAACTTATTTTAGGGAAAGAACATATGAGCCCTAGAGGTTATTCTGGTTCTATACTAGGCAATAGCGCTTTTATGGGAACAACAGAATTTAGAAGCCCGCTAATTAATTTAAATATTATAGAAGTCTTACGAATTATTAAAGCAGGTAAATTGTCGCTTTCTATAATATCTGACTATGGAAAAGTTTGGGGTTCTAATAATGATGAATGGATAATCACAGCAGGTATTGAGAGCAGAGCATCTCTATTAATTGGAAACTTACCGCTTTTAGTTTACAGTTTAGGGATTGCTCAAACAATTGATGGATGGTCAGATAATCCAAATGCTAAGGGCGTCGACCCATATTTTAGATTAGCTTTAGTTAACCCTTTTTAATTAAATAATCCATTTCGATTTAGAGAAATAAAAATTGTAGTTGGATCTGATCTAAATTGGTTTTTGTTTTCTGTATACACTTCTCTATCTAGACTAAAAACGGCATCCCAATATTTATTTAGTTTATATTGAACCTCTAAGTTTGTTTCAAATCTAGATAAATCAAATACAAGTATCTCTGATATTTGGTCATAGTATTCAAGCTCTAATTTTATCTTTAATTTTTCAAAGTTTTGATCAAGGGAGATAGCGCTTTTTATATATGTTGTTTTCTCATCACTATCAATAAAATCGGATTTATCATACGCCCAGCCGACTTCAGATGTAAAATTTCCTTTTTTAGTGTTTTTCAAAAGAAATCCTACCCCTTGATTAAAATGATACCTCAGATTATTTCCTGATTTATGGTAGCTATATGTCGTGAAATGATAAAGGTTTGAATTAAAATCATATTTATTACTTGATTTAACTCTCATTTTTAGTTCTGATCTTGAGTCGAAAAAATGTGCATACATTTTCAAATCTCTAAAAGTATTATTAGTAACTCGCTTTAACCTATAAAATGAGCCTAAACCATTTTGTGCTATTTCTGCATTACTAACAAACCCAATTCGAATAAAATCATCTATAACAATTTTTTTATTATCTGGGTCATGCGCAAAAAGGAATGATAATGCAACTAAAGTGACCCTTTTTTTAATCACTGTTTTATTCTTTTCCCAGATTGCATCATGATGATTGCTAGGCTAGTAAATAGAAATGTCAATAATATTGCCATCCATAGGCTGATGCTAACAGGGGAGTCACTTTTTTCTAATATCATAAATCGAATTCCATTGATCATATAGTATATAGGGTTAAAATAACTAAGGTTCTGTGCCCAGTCAGGTAGCATTTTAATAGAATAAAAAACGCCTCCTAAAAAGCTTAGAGGCGTCAGGAAAAAATTTTGAATCATAGCAAGTTGATCCCAGCTTTCAGCTATTTGCCCCATTACCAGACCCATACTTGAAAATGCCCATGAAACTAGGAATATGAATAATAAAGTCCCAGCAGGGTTATAAACTGGGAGGTCTATTAAAAATATACCAACTAACAAAACTAATATTCCATTAACCATCCCTCTTATTGTACCTCCAATAATATATGCTAAAGAAATTTCTAAACCCGATAATGGAGCGGTTAATAAGTCTGGCAGTTGTTGTAAAAGTTTCATTTGAAGCATTGAAGATGACGTATTTGAAGAAGCATTTGTTAATGTATTCATCATGATCAGTCCAGGCAAAATGAACATTGTATATGAAATACCTTGAATTTCTGAAATGCGCTGTTCAAGAGTAAATCCGAAAATCAGAATGTATAATACAGAAGATATTAAACCAGGGATTACAGTCTGGCGGTAAACAGAAAAAAACCTTCCAACTTCTCTGCTTGTTAAAGTATATAACCCAACCCAATTAATCATAATAGCTTTATTTTTTTATTCATTTAAACTTTTTCCTGTTAATTCTAAAAATACATCTTCTAAAGAAGATGTTTCTGTTTTTATACTATGAATTGTTATATTTTTAGAAGTTAGTTCTTGTATTATTTTTGGTATAGCTTGTTCTGGATTCTTCACGCTAAAGTGCATTCTAGAGTTTTCAATAGAATATTTTTTTTCTAGAATTGGTATTTTTAATTCATCTATTTCTTTAGCTAGCTGAACTGTAACACCTGATTTACCTAAATCCTCAGTTAGCTTTTTAGGTGATCCCTCTTTTAAAATTTCCCCTTCATCTATAATTGACACATTATCACAAAGTAATTCAGCTTCTTCTATATAATGAGTAGTTAATAAAATTGTTTTCCCATTACTGTGTAGTTCTTTTAAATAATCCCATAGTTCATGTCTTAGCTCAACATCTACACCCGCAGTAGGTTCATCAAGAATAAGTATGTCAGGGTCATGAACTAGAGCTTTTGCAATTTGAAAACGCCTTTTCATCCCCCCTGATAATTGACGTAGTCTAGAATCCTTTTTTTTATCTAGCCCTAGTTTTTTTAATAATTGTTCAATTCTATATTTAGCATCTGTGCGATTTATTCCATAATAGCCAGCTTGGAAAAATAATAATTTTTCAATGCTAAAAAACCAATCAACAGATAATTCCTGAGCTGCAATACCTATTTTAGACCTTGTGTAGCGGTAATCATCTACCGTGTCTTTCCCAAAAACGAAACAGTTACCGCTGTTTTTGAAAACTAGTCCAGTAAGTATATTAATTGTTGTGGTCTTTCCTGCGCCATTTGGGCCAAGTAATCCAAAGAATCCACCTTTAGGAATATTTATATTTACTCCTTTTAAGGCGTGCAGTTCTTTGTAGGATTTTTTTAAATCCTTTATTTGGATTGCTAAATTTTCCATAGATGTCTATTTAAACCCTATTTCAGAATCAAAGGGACTTGGAAAATCAAAGCCTTCAGCTCCCGGGAAGTGAGCTATTGAAACAATGAAACCCCATGGTATTAAGATCGAAGCCTCAATTTTTTGAGTTTCATTTTTTTTAGTTGAATTTATTTTTGGAATGTTGAATTGAGGTTGGTATATCCATATTCCATGCTCATCATAACCTTTAACTCTAGCAAAAATTTTATCACTTTCAATACCAATTTTTTTCAGTGGTTCATGATTTTCTAATACGATTAGAATTACATCTCCAACTACTTCTTCAATTTTCATCATGTTCATATTTAATTACCTTTTATCTAAATGTAGTATTAAACATACAATTTTTATCATTAATTGTTATTTAATAATTCTATGAATTCATTTTCCGATAAAATAATTATTCCCATTTTTTTTGCTTTTTCAACTTTAGAACCTGTTTTTTGCCCAGCGACTAAATGAGTAGTTTTTTTTGTTAAAGAGTTTTTTGTTAATCCCCCAGCATTTTCTACTTTTTTCTTAGCATCATTTCTATTCATTAGCTCAAGAGTACCTGTAAAAGCAAAGATTGTATTATTTAAATGTTCTGATGTATTGATTTTAGGTTTTAAAAGTTGAACCCCATTTTGTATACAGTTATTTACTGCAGATACATTTGATTCATCTTCCCAAAATATTATTATTGATTGGGCAACTATTTCACCAATTTCTTCAATTTCAATTAATTGATTCTCAGTTGCATTCATGAAATTTTCAAGATTACTATTATAATATTTTTCTAATGTTTTTGCGGTATGTTCTCCAACGTTTCGAATGCCAAGTGCATATATGAATTTTGCAAATGTTGTTTTTTTAGATAGATTTATAGATTGAATGATGTTTTGTGCTGATTTTTCCCCCATCCTATCTAGTTTTGCAATCTCATTTTCTTTTATACTATAAATATCATCTAGTTTTTTTATTAGTCCATTTTCAATTAATTGTTCAATAATTTTTTCACCTAGGCCTTCAATATTCATGGCTAGTTTTGAGCAAAAGTGTTGAATTTTACCTTTGAATTGTGCAGGGCAATTAGAATTAATACATCTTGTTACGGCATCCCCTTCCATCTTTATTGAAGGCTCATGGCAAGAAGGGCATGATGATTCAATTTTGTATTTAGGAGATTTATTATTTCTTTTTACTACTTTGACTATTTTGGGGATTACATCGCCAGATCTTTCTATTAAGACACTATCTCCTATTCTGATATCTTTTCTTTCAATTTCATCCTGATTATGTAAAGTAATATTTGTAACAGTAACTCCTGAAACATAAACTGGCTTTACTTTAGCTACAGGTGTAAGTGCACCAGTCCTTCCAACTTGGACAGATATACTTACTATTTCGGTTGTTACTTGCTGAGCTTTGAATTTACCTGCAATTGCCCATCTTGGTGATCTGCTTCTTGACCCTGCTTTTTCGCGTTCAATATAATTATTTAGTTTAAAAACTGTCCCATCTATCTCATAATTAAGTTCATTACGTTTTAATTCTAAAGTGTTATGATATTTTATAATATTTTTAACACCACTAACTTTTTTTATCATACTATTTACTGGTAGCCCAAGATTTTTTATGTAGAATAAAAATTCTTGATGCGTCTTAAAGTTTTTATCTTCAATAACACCTGGTTCATAACAATTTATCGATAGCGGTCTACTTGAAGTTATTCTAGGATCAAGTTGTCTCAGACTGCCAGCTGCGGCATTCCTGGGGTTTGCAAAAACTTGTAACCCTTTTCTTATTTGGGTTTCATTTAATTTGTCAAAATCACTTATTTTAATAAATACTTCACCTCGGACTTCTAATAAACTTGGAAAGCGCTGACCAATAAGCTTCAAAGGTAATGATTTTATTGTTCTAACATTTTGTGTTATATCTTCACCTTCAAAACCATCCCCCCTGGTAAGTCCTTTAATAAGTATACCATCCTGATATATTAGTTCAACACCGATTCCATCTAGTTTGGGTTCTGCCATGTATTCAATTTTATGTGTTGTTTCTAAAAGCTTTTTTATCCTTTCATTAAATGAAATTAATTCATCTTCATTCATTGCATTTGCAAGAGATAACATTGGTATTCGATGAACTGCGGTTTTAAATCCTTTTAGGGGCTTTGCACCAACCCTTTGTGTCGGTGAGTTTTTATCAATCAAGCTTGGGTTATTTGTTTCTAATTCTTGTAGTTCTCTAAAAAGATTGTCCCATTCTTTATCAGATATAATTGGATTGTCTAACACGTAATAATTATAGTTATGTTCTTCAATTATTTTTTTTAATTCATCTAATCTTTTTACTGTTTTTATCATTGGTTCAATCGCTTTTTTTGCTCATAATATTTTACTGGATCAATAAATGTTCTTTTAATTGGCTGCAAAATATTCTTGTCATTTACAGGTGCTCCATAAATCTTACCATCAGTAGTTTTTATTGCAAAAAAATAATCTATAGAATTTCCAGGGAAGTCATTGATATTTATTTTGTATTGATACAATCCACTATTACCTTTTAATAGAATTTCTCTATATGATTTCATTTTATCTGTTTTGAAAAACAGTAAAGCTGAAATAATAATTTTTTCATTTAATTCTGTCACTAGAGAAAGTTTAAAAGGTCTACCAATGAAAAAAGGGTCAGGGGGGCTATGGAATAGTTTTATTTCTTTAATATGTTCTAACTGAATTTGATTTTCAATATCATTGTGCACTTCTTGAGAAAATAAAATTTGACAGAAAAAGATATTTAAAAAAAAGATTAAAAGTTTTAACATAATTTACCATCAATACTATGGTATCTCATTTTTAGTCTTTCTATTCGTTTTTCCTCGATATTATATATATCGCAAATATCATATGGTCGTGCATATATGTGTAGTGTTTTAACTTGTCTACTACTACAGTTTTTTATAGAGTGTACATCTGCAGGCCCATCTAAATAACCAGCTGAAGCATTAATTGTTTTTTCAAATTTAAGTTTTAGCGGACTTTCTGAAATAATTGAATAGTTATTTATCTGCAAATCACCTTTAATTACTTTGAACCAGCATTTTTCTCCTTCATGTCCATGTATAGGAGCCATTTGTCCCGGAAGCCAACAAAGTAAAAGGACCTCAAAATTTTTATCTTTATATATCTTATTTCTAGTATAACAATCCTTACTGAAATAAGAATACTGTTCAATATTTTCTTCTGAAAATTGAGAATTTTGAATTAAGGAAGAAACTTCATAAATAGGAAAATCTTTATCACTAAATGCTGCGAGTGAATTAATAAATGGTTTTATCATTGTTTGTTTAAATTAAGTTCAGACCAATTATCTATTTTTTTCTGTGTAATACTATTACTTAAACAGTCTTTCATCCAATTTCTTTTGGTTATTTCTTTTTTTATAAAATATCTAATAGTGCAATCCGCATTGCTTTCATAGCTCTCTGGTAAATCGGAAGTATGATTAATAATAATGAAGCTATTAATAGGAGTCTTCGAATATTGACCAATTTTTGCCATTGAATTCATTGCTAATATAATAAATTCAGGTTTTTTATCCATTGATTCAAGTTCGAGTTGTAATACTTTACCTTCTTTATTATCATATATGTGTATACCAAGGATTTCAGGGAAGCCAGGTATCATTCTACAATGGCTGTCGAGGATTGAACGTAATTGGGTTGCATCGTAAATTGGTTTTGAATTTCCTATATTTACTAAAAGTAATACCATTAGTATATAAATAAATATTAGTCTCATTTTTTTCTGTTTAGCAATATTATACTAATCATTAATAACGCGAAAATTACAAGTATTGAATTTTTTTGAATTTTATCTTTTGAGGTTATTACAGAAGCAGCATGCAAATCATAATTTTCATTAAGTAGAGAATCTATTCCAAATTTCCATATTAATGTATCTTTATTCATTGACATAGCATTACCAGAAATTGGTTCACCTGGCAGTAATAATTTGATTACAAAGTTATCATCTTGTAAACCTAGGGATGCTTTTAGCCGATCTTCATGTACCTTCATTGCTCTTGATAAATTATCTGAAAATTTTTGACTTACTTTAAAAGGTTTTAATGTATTTCGAATATAAATATCTCTATTATTTTGAATTTCTTCTAACATCTCAAATGTTGAGATTCTTGAGAATGAATTTTTAAAATGGTTAACAAGTCTGGGGCGTTCAATTTCAATATTATCAGAGGTCATTTTCTTCTCAAGGTCACTAAGTGCTTTATCAATAATTATAGTTAAAGCTTCGGGAAGCCAGACAAGACTATCAAGTTTATTACTAGTGATTGCATTATATAAAAGGGGGTATTCATTTTTTATATTTCTACCTTCTAGATTCATTTGGAATTTGTATGTATTTGAAATGGCCTTAGCAGAATAATTGAGGTTAAAATTAAAGGATAAACCATCTCTAGGCTTAAAACTAAATGAAGAGTCTTTTATAACTATGTTTGTAACAGCTTTCCAGACACTGTCGATTTTATATATTTCATAAGAGCTACTATTATCGTCATAAAATGGATGTTCAAAATCTTGATCCATAATATCAGTTGAATCTCCAGTACTTACAATTTTTAGATGAGTTTGTCCGTCAGGGAATATTTGGATAGTAATTACATTCTCAACACATGAGATGTTTACCAAAAGAAGTAATGCTAATATGGAAAATTTTATTTTCAACTTACATACTTAATTTACAATGTAATTATTGTTATGGGGAGTTGCGCAAATGATATAATTGATGTTATTTTTTAATATGGTAAAAAACCTATTTCGATACTTTTTTA
>Ga0208277_1000720_pt1 | contig 19453 bp, 23 predicted proteins | sample ETNtaG_5_FD_185782 | JGI IMG/M metagenome (GOLD analysis project Ga0208277, IMG submission 185782) | Marine microbial and viral communities from oxygen minimum zone, Eastern Pacific Ocean - ETNP201406SV205 (SPAdes) (version 2) | ecosystem: Environmental > Aquatic > Marine > Oceanic ...
AAAAAAGAATGGGGTAGTAATAAATAAAATTATTCTTCTTCAAAGGTGGACTCTTGATCATTCGTGGAAATATTATCTGAGCTATCTCTATCCTGAAATGCCGCATACCCTAAAAACCCTACAACGCCAAATAAAACCCAAAAAGTCGCATAATTATAATCACTTCCAGAGAATGTAATTAAATCGCTGAATCTTCCAACAAGAAGAGAAATTCGACCCATTACAGCAAAGCCAAAGGATGCTCCAAAACTTATCATTAAAAAATTAATACCTATTTTAGTAGCTACGCCTAGAGCACCTTTGTGTTCTTTTGAAAAATAAAAATATAATAAGCCTGTAATTGTACCAGTAATAATTATAATATTATTAAAAATCGAAGGAGAGGATAAACTAAAAACAGGTAAACTAAAATCAAATATATTTACAGCGGTACCCTTTACCTGCCCAATAACATTTGAATTTAAATATCCATATGCCCTTAAACCTGCGGCCATACCTACAACGTAAGCTATGCCCCAACGAGCCATCCAGCTAAGATTAGGAACCAAGCTTAAAAGCATCATAATCCCAAGAGCTAATGGTATTAAATATATTAAATGCTGATCATGACCTTTATCAATACCCCCCTCCGGGAATATTGAACTAAAAAAGAAACTTAATACACTATATATAGTGTATGTAATTGTATCAGGGTCATAATGTTTAGCAGGGAATAATCGTCCAAATAAATTTGGCTGCAACTGATTCCAAAAACCAAGAGACAATAAATAACCAGCAGAGATACCAACGTAAAGATGCTCGGCTATTTTATAAAATGGATTATCCTTATATAGATATGAAAATATACCTATCGTAAGAAAAGCAGCAACCCATCCTCCTAATATAGTAGAAAATTCCATATTAATATTTCCTTGACCTCTTTCTTTCAATGAAATAGGCGGCATTACCAAGAACAATAAACAATACAATTACCAAGTGTGCTATTGATTGAGCATCCATTCCACTCGTTGCAGAACCCTTTTCACCTACCAACGATTCATATTCAGCAGCACCCGGCATTCCAGCCAACAATCCAACCATTTGACCAGATTGAACATAGGGCATTACCTCATTAACCTGAATAGATGTAACACCTGAGCTCATAGGAACACCAGTCGGATCAGCTGCATATTGAACCCATTCTATTGTACCAGGATATCCAGATGAAACACTAAATAAAAAAGCAAAATCTTTAAATTTAGTAATACCATCCATCATTGGTATTTCATCAATTTTTGTTTGCTTCGAATCAACAGAATATAGTTTACGAATATTGCTAACTATACCTTTAACAACTGCTTCTGCACCAGGCCTGTAACCAAGCAATACATAATCCTCGCCATATACTTTATTAAACTCACCTTCAGCGACTTGACTTAATGCATCTTGAGCCATAAACTGCCCATCGGGCCATAAGCATGTAATATAAACCTTATGATCATTCCTAAATAAATGCCTTAAAATACTGATTGCCATTGGATGATTTTCTGGCTTAGTACTAGGACTGTATTCCAGAGATAGTAAGAACTTCGATCCCTTCGGCAAATCTTCAATCGCATCGTATACAGCTTTTGAGGTATCAGTGGCTCTGATAGGCATACCAATAGGCACTAGAAGAGGAATAATAACAACGATTGCGATAATAATAAAAATCCATCTTCTATCAACACTCCCTATTTTTAAAAGTATGTCTTCTAATTTACTCACATTATTCTCCTATGTAAGATCTCTCAATACCTAGTATATATCGAATTGAGGTAGCAAAAATCCCTAATCCGATACCAATCATAATAGCACGTGCTCCAGCTACGTTAGGATAATAATATATCCACTCTTGAATAGAAGGCAGATAAAAAACACCAGGCTGATCTATAGGCCACCCCATTAATACTCCACCAATCGTTACCAGAGAAATTCCTACCAAAACAAAAACAAAAGTTATTTTTAAATCTTTTTTCCAGGAATTAACATAAATACCTGCACAAAGAACTATGAGATACATAACAAACCATGATGAAATAACACCACCCACAGGAACTCTACCAATCATAATTATTATACCAGATACTAAAAGCAAAGTTGCTTCAAAATTTCTTATTCTAAATGCCCTGTAAGATGCCGAAGCAACAAAAAATGCAAGCAAAGAAAACATAGTAGCAGACATAGGTGAAAATATATAGTCAAACATCCACTTAAAAAGCGTACCTTCAGAAGAAACATGAGCACCCCATTCTACGTCAACTCCTTTGATAAAGAATCCAGCAATAATCGAAAATACGAAACCAAATACCGCTATTGAACTGTAGCCCCAGCCTGGCTTTTGATACAAAACCTTCTGCACTTGTATTTTTATTAAATTAAGAGCACCTAGTATAGCAGCAAAACTGGCAAGAATATTATACCATTGCGTAGCATCGTCTTCAACGAATACTTTTATACTAGGCTCATTAATAAACCATCCAAATAAAGTAATCGAACCAATCACAGCTACAATTAAAATTGGTATTTGTCTTTTCCAGAGCATATTATTTATTGATCACCTGATAGTTAAAAAATTAGTTACGTCAAAACCTAGACCAGTTGACTCATAAAGAGCCATCATTAGTATTGAAAAAATAATAGAGGCAATAACTGTTAATTTTATCATATCTTGGCCTCTAACGCCACCAACAAGCTCAGGCTTTTGGCTTAAGTACGCACTCGCCGCAAAAAACTCTTCACCAATTAATGTATAATCACAAGCAGTAACAAAAAATGGTATCTGCGCTTGAGAAGCTGTACCCGCAATCTGTATTGCCCCAATAGAATTACCAGTTTCAGCTAGAATAAGAGACTCTGCGTAAAATTTTCCCATATATAAACAAGCAGCTGGTTTTTCTCTATTCATTATTCCATTAACACCTGCTGCGTAAGCAAACTGATCATCAGTTAAATAATGAACCATATCTTCGTTAAACATATCTGGCCTACCTTCAACAGTATATGACTCTCTACACGCTTCCCTTGCAGCTTTCATAACTATTGACCTTGCTACTGGCACATTTAAATTAGTTTCATATTGCGCTGTCATTTTAGCGACATGCCCCAAAACTACAACTCCGGCTACTGTTTCTACTTGATCCATATCCTGAATCCCCGGGACATAGAGTACTGGTCGACCCATTTCAGTAGACCTACCAACAGCCTCTTCAACTGCCTTTAATCCTGGGATAGGTCTAAGGTAAACCTCTCCGCCTCTTTCTGCATATCGAATATTATATAATAAAATGCTACCAAGTATAAAAATTGAAAAAAACATCACAACCCTATCGGTAATGAAATAGGGTGCGCCAGCTAACCAGTATACAAAAAATACAAGTAAAATAAGGCCGACTACTTGCCAGAACTTTTTATCTTTCATATTTATTTTTCCAAATCATAACTAGAATGTAACATATCAAGACGCTCAATTTCATCTAATAAAATTGATATTGTATTTTTATTATTTAAAAGTTCAGCAGCCCTATAATAACCATCAGCTTGGACAAAGCCTGTAATTATAGGACCCATAAAAACCATAGCGTGACTACCCAACGATGAAAAAGGCTTCAACATCTCTAAAAAAAATACACCGGGTGTGATAAAGCCAGAAGAATGAATTCTTTTTGCTAATCTACCTATGAAAGCAATATCGCTGTTTGACATTTCTTCTTTAGAACTTGTATCATCAAAAGCATTCAAACTAGTCTGTCTCTACAACTTCTAGATTAGATCTTGGAATTTCAAATTGACTGCCATCAATATCTATAATCGCTATACGGACCATTGTCTCTGATTCCATTTTTCTTAATTCTGGGGGCAATTCTTTAACAGTACCAATTTTCCCAAAATTAGGAGATCGAATCACTCTTACCAAACTTCCTTCAGTGATACCAAGAGTTTCTTTCCTATCCTCAGATTGTGAATTCGCATCACTAATAGGTATAATTATTTCTGGTCTAATCACTCCTGCACGTATCTGTGTTGCACCATTTATCGAAGCCAACATACCATTATGATTCTTTAATAAGTCAAATGTCTGCTGACCCATTTGGATTTTTCCATATCCTTCTGTTACAATTAATGATGTAACAAGATCCTCAGAGCCAGTTATTGCAACACCAAGTGTATAACCTAACACTTCTTCTAAATCATAATAATTAAAACCACCAACTACAATACCAGCGACCTCACAAGCAATGGCTTTTCTATACGCATCAAGACTAATAAAACTTCCGCCAACAATAATTTTTCCTTTTTCTTCAGCGGTAATGATATCTTCTGTTATCTCCATATCTCTATTCTCTACAACAGATTTTATTTCACCTCTGCTTTCACCACCAATCCCAAAAATGCCTTGAATAAAAACACCATTTGTTTTTATAACGACTCCCTCTTCTGAAATCACATCATTAATTTCACCTTCTATATACGCATCTACCTCCACAGGAATTGGAGCCTCTCTTAAAACAACCTGACCAGTTAGACTGGAAATTGATTCAATTGTACCACTTACAGGAGAGAACACACTAGACTTAAAAAAACCAAACAAGCCTTTTGTCTCAGCAATAAGATCGCCTTTTTTAATTGATTCACCAGAGCCCTTTATCATGTAGTCTTCAATATCGCTAGCATCAATATTTAATTGGTTAGCAACGTTTATCATCTGAACATTGCCAGGAAGATCTGTATTCGCGACAATATCATCAGGCTTAACAACATCACCTACCTTTGATTCAACCTTTCCTTTTAGTGGCAATCGACGCTCTTTTAATATTTCAGTGTTCTTTAAAACTTTTAATCCTGGTGTATATGAGTGTGCCATTTTTAAACCTCTAAACTCGGATATTCATTTAAAGCATTAGACCAACTTTTCAAATCAGAAATCCTTTCACTGGGCTCCTTACTTAACTTTAAAGGCCTACCTCTGCAGTCAAAGATTATTCCTACTTGACCGCCATAAACTTTTGTCTTAATGATCTCATTAACACCAGCACCAACGTCAATCCCTTTTGACGGAGTAAGCGTTATATCAATCTCTTGAAATTCTGCCTCTATTAATGTTATTTGCCCACCATCCAAAACAACTTCTTTTTTTTCACCATTACTAAACTCTAGCTGAGCTTTTAAAACGCTTTTTTTACCTTTCAATGAACCAACAGGAGCTATACAAGTACCCAGCCTAATTAAGCAATCTTTCTCAAATACTTCTAAGGCAGCTAATCTAGCCTGCTCGGCAAGCTCCTTTTTTTCAATATTTGCCATTACTCCTAATTGCGGCATCATAAATATTGAATCTACAGCCAAAGAAGTAATACCCTCAGGCAAAAAGCTATCGATTAACATCTTAGCAGACTGCTCTCTTCTAGGAGCATGAGATAATACACCGCCTGAACCAACAATTAAATCTAATTCCATCATGTTTACAAGAGACTGTCCTGAATCAGACTGCTCAAAAGCATCCGATATTGTTCTCTCCTTCTGAACCCCTTTTAAATTAACGGCAAAGGATTTATGCTGAATAAAACTCAATCTAAGCGCTTCGCGAGCGATCGCCTGTTCGATAACCAATTCTTCTAAACTTTGAGGTACAGTTGTTGGTCTAATCATCTTATTACCAATACGATTAGTTAATTCTTTTTCATTTATATCAAAGGGGACCCATCTTAATACATTTGACAATGTTGCTTCAGCAAGAACATTACAAATAGAATAGCTCATACCTAAATTTGCACTAACTGTTCGATTAAACTGCTCTTGAAACACTGAAAATATATCAGTAGTAGCTCCGCCTATATCAACTCCGACAACAGAAATATTTTCTTTTTTAGCCACCATCTCAATAAGGGCCCCAACAGCTCCTGGAGTAGGCATAATCGGAGCATCGGTCCAGCTCATTAATTTTTTATATCCCGGAGCTTGCTGCATAACATGTTCCATGAAAAGATCATGAATTTTATCTCTAGATGGCTTAAGATTTTCTTGCTCTAGTACAGGTCTAATATTTTCAGTCACATCAAGATCAGATATTTCACCCAATGTATCTCTTATAGCTTTAGTAGCTTTTTTATTTCCAGCATATATTACAGGAAGTTTATAATTCTGACCTAATCTAGGCTGAGGATTAGCAGCAGCTAATATTTCAGCAAGTTCAACAACGTGCTTGGTTGTTCCACCATCAACGCCGCCAGATAATAAAATCATATCAGGCCTAAGTTGTCTAATCCTTGTAATCTTCTCATGCGGCTTTCTTCCATCATTAGATGCAAGAACATCCATAACTATTGAACCAGCACCAAGCGCAGCACGCTCAGCACTTTCACCACTCATAGATTTAACAACACCAGCTACCATCATCTGTAATCCACCACCAGCAGAACTTGTAGAAATATAAATATCTACACCATCATCTCCATCTTGAGGAGTTAATATATTTTCACCATCTAGTATCTTACGACCAGAGAGCTCTTCAATTTCCATAGTAGCATTTAAGACCCCTCTGGTGACATCCTCAAACGGAGCCTCAACTGTTGTTGGAGCCTCGCCACGATAACTAAGCCTGTATTCACCGTCTACTAATTCAATTAAAATTGCTTTAGTAGTAGTACTTCCACAGTCAGTCGCTAGTATTGATTTTAATTTCAACTTTTTACTTATATTATTTATTTATTTAAAAAAATCAGAAGGTAAATATAAAACAGTGGAGCTGAAAAAAGTAGTGAATCAAAGCGATCTAATATGCCACCGTGACCAAACAATATTTTTCCTGAATCTTTCACATTAGTATCTCTCTTTAGCATTGATACAGAAAAATCGCCAATTTGAGAAAAGATTCCTGATATTAGCCCAAAAATTATTGCGTCTGAGTAATTATATAGACTACCAAGAAAACTAATTTTCCAAGCTATAAAAAAAACTAACACGGAAGATAAAAGGCCAGTGACTGAACCTACCCAACTTTTTTTAGGACTTATATGTGGTGCTATTTTTTTTTCTCCAAACACACTACCAAAGAAAAAAGCTGACGTATCGCACATCCAAACAGATATAAATATTATAAAAACTAAATTTGAATTATATATATGATCCATCTGCCGAAGATAAATCAATGTTCCAAGCATACATGGAATAAATAAAATACCTAAAAAAGTAACCCCCACATTAAGCAATGGCTCTTTTTTATTATTAATAAGTTCTATAAAAAACACACTAATGACCCCAAGACAAATCAGACCCATTATTGTAATCTGATGATGGGCGTAGACACCCGAATATGACAATGATATGAGCATAGTAGCTATAAAACCAAATATCCTATTTGGAAATGCATTCTTCTTCTCACACATATTATAAAACTCGTCTAAACCAATGAGCATAATAAAAGACATTAATATAGCAAAAGCCGGATTACCAAAATAATAGCAAATAATTCCAAAAGGAACCCCAAGCAATATTATTAATTTTCTACCTTTTAATTCTAACATGTTTTTTTATTACTAAATATACATTCACTATGATTTATTATTTACATTAATAAGTCTATATACTTGGGAAGAACATTTAACTTTGCAGGTGTTTCACCAATTATTTCCCCATCAATATTTAAAGGGGTGCTTACATAAGGATTAATTTCCAAAGATTTGACTTGAACATATTCACATAGCGGACTAAAAATATGACTACCATTAAATAATTTTGGAAAGACATTAAACAATTTAAGACTACTGGATTTTCTCACAATGATTACATCAATGAGACCATCCTCTAAATCGGCCTCCGGAGCCATCTTCATTCCTTTACCAACATATTTTGTATTACAGGCAATTATAAAGCAAAAATCATTAACTATCTTTTTGCCATCTAAAATCAAGCTTGCAGGTCTTTTTTTATTTTTAATAATCTCAAAAATTGAGGCAATATTATAACGCTGTTCACCTAAGATTCGCAATTTTTCAGCAAATACAGAAATATCAGTCGCCATACCCCAACCTACTAGATTAAGTGAATAATATACCTCGTCAGGGCAATTAACTTTAATAACATCAACTGAACGGGTCTTATTTTTTATAATCTGCATAGTGGCTTTAACAGGATCCAAATAGTCCAAAGTCTTCATAAATGAATTACCAGTACCACCAGGAATTAAACCAATAGGAATTTTTTTCTTATCATTCCTTTTTAGCACGCCATTCAAAACCTCATTTAAAGTACCATCTCCACCAACAGCACAGATTGAACTAAATTCGCTAAAATTACAATTCTTAGCCAGCTCTATTGCATGACCAGGACGCTCAGTACTCTTTAAAGTAATTTCTATATTATTTTCTTTAAATTTATTTATTACGGTATTTATTAATTCATTATTGTCTCTTATTCCGCTTTTTGGGTTTGTAATTAATAGTATCTTTCTCATTTTGGCAATTTTCTATGATGCATATATTTACCATCGCCCCACTCTATAATATCAACCTGAACTTTTGTTTTCCCTTGTTTAATAAAATCTAATTTTTTAGCTGCTCCATAAGAGCAATCTAACATCCTCCCTACAATATATGGACCCCTGTCATTAATTCTTAAAATCAACGACTTACCATTTTCTAAATTTGTAACTCTCGCCACAGTATTTAGTGGTAGAGTTTTATGAGCTGCCGTTAAACCGTACATATCATAAATTTCTCCATTTGCTGTAAGCTTTCCATGAAAATCCTCTGCATAGAAAGAACTTATACCAACCATTCTTTTTTTATGCTTTACATTAGTGTTAACAGTTTTAGGATCAATAAATATCGCCTTACTTTTAACTTTCTTTTTTTTGGGAGCTGCCTTATTAGTTTTTTTATTTTTTATAACACCAGGAGTATTACCATATCTGGGAGAATTTGTACAAGAAACAAGAACTAAAAGAATTATAAATGCAATTAATCCTCTTTTAACCATTTATTTGCCTTAATGCTTCATACAATACAATACCAACACTTGTAGCAAGATTTAAACTCCTTATATTTTTGCTAATCATAGGGATAGTACAAGAATGATCAGAGTATCTCTCTAAAATATGATTTGGAATTCCAGATACCTCGCTGCCAAAAACTAGATAATCATCAGGCTTGAATTTTCTTTTAGTATATGGCATATTTGACTTAGTAGTTAATAAGTGGAAATTATTATGAAATTTTTTTATGATATAATCATTAATATCAGGAAAAATTTCATAATTGATAAAGTCCCAATAATCGAGCCCAGCCCTTTTTAAATACCTATCGTTAATATCAAACCCCAGATCACCAACTAAATCTAGCTTTATGTTATTTGCACCACATAGCCTTGCAATGTTTCCAGTATTTGGTGGTATCTGCGGGTCAAATAGTGAAATAGTTAGCATATACCACTTAACTGGTGCTTAATGAGTAATTTATTTTTGGGATACAATATGGATCCATGATTAAAGAGGTTGCCATTCCAAATAATGATGCACCTGCCTCTTTAGCTGCAAGTACGTGTTCATAAGTTGATATCCCCCCAGTAGCCATTACGATTACATTCTGTTTATGAAATAATCTGGTCATTTCTAGAGTTCTCGGCAATAGCGCTACACCGCTTATACCACCGGAGCCCTTATTTAATAAATTTGTTCTATAACCAAGGCTATCTAATGATTTGAATTGGGTATTACCAGCATTTACAAAAATATTTTTTCTAGACCTAATTATATCACCAATGTCCATTAGCCTGCTATTATCCCAATCCGGAGAAATTTTTATACTAATTACTGTATTAGTTTTTATCCTAATAAAATCCGTCAGATTTTCCAATGAATTTAAATCATCACCAATACACGTTCCGCTATCCGTATTTGGACAACTTATATTTAATTCATAATAATAATTTTTTGATTTATTATTTTCAATGCCCGAATGAATTTCGGTAAAATTATATTTGTACTCATTTATATCTTCACCACCAATACTGATACCAATAGGACAGCGATAGTCACCCAAAGGCGAATCGTTTAAATATTTAACAAAATTGTCAATACCCTCACCAGGCAATCCCAACGCATTTATCAGACAAGCAGAACGCTCTAATCTTAATTGTTGCAATCTAGGACGAATATTACCCGTTCTTTTTTCCTTGAGTATGGTCTTGTAAGTCACTCCACCCAGCCCAAGCTTCAACCAAATTTCTAAAATTTCTTTTTCACTCTTAAATGAGGCCGATACCAGAGGAGATTTGAAATGCATATCAAAAACATTTACTCCGATATTATCATTAACAGGGAAGTCAAAAGCAAAATTACCAATATGGTTATTTATCTGAATTAGGCCCTTATCTCCAAAGTCTATAATTGACTCTAGGTCTTTTTGTTGGAATGTAAAAAACTGAAATAAGCTTGTAAGGTTTTTTATAAATGATCTAATTAATCGATAAAAAAATGAAAAAATATACATTTTTATTGAATGTAAATTCAATCTGAACTCTCTTGAGTTTTGTTTTTTTGCCTTATAACATCTTTTAAAATAACTATTCTACTTTTAGCAGCAATATTATGCGATGAATAAGGATGATGAATATCTAACCACTCATAATATTTAATTGCGCTATCAAGTAATACAAAATTATAATCATATTGAAATGCCAAAAAATAAGCTGCCGAAGCTGAGTACTCGCTTAACGAATCTGTATTAATAATATTTTTGTACTCCACTAAGGCATCAGTAGGATTTGTATTCCAGAGCTTTTCTGCTTTTGACAATGATAACTCGACAGGCCTTAACATTTTTTCTTCATTATTATTGTTAAAAAAATATGAAGTGTAGTCTGATTCGGGCAATTCATCTTTTAACCTAGTTTTATAATATAAAGATTTATTTTCATCTTTTTTTTGCTCATACAGTAAACTAAGCGAAAATAAGGACTTTGGATAAAACTTAGAATTACGATCACTAACTAATATTTTTTCTAAAAAAACGATTCCTGAGTCTATCCTAGAAAAGCTAAATGCTTCGATTTCAGCAAGAATATATAACACTTCCTCATAGCTTCTGACTGGTAGCTCTACTCCTTTTTTTGTTGAATCAATATTGATTGAATCAATAGCTGTATCTAGTGATTTTATACTTACATAGCTATTGTAATCGGATATAAGATCACCATATAAATCAATTGCCTTCGTTTTATTTTCTGAAATAGAACTAAACTCTGACTTATTATATTCTTTCTTCACTTGAGAAAATTTTTCCTTTGCGGAAACCATATCCCATTTACTAGATAAATATATTTCGCCCATCATAAAATAAGCCTCAGCAGAAAATTTTGTTTTTTGAAACTCCTCAATAATATATTCTAATCTTACAATCGCATTATCAATATCTCGCTGCGAAAGATAAATTTTAACCAGCTCCAACTCTAAATCGGGTTTTATATTAATGAACTTACTATCCACTAACATTGACTTAATCTTTCTTTCAACTTCGTTTATATTACCATTAATTCTTGTAATCCTAAGCAGTTGCATGTGTGCGTTCTCAATTTTATCTTTTGAAAGAGAATTTTTTATAACTTCCTTATAAGATTTTTCTGCCACACTGTATTTTTCCGCTTCATAAGCGATCTTACCAATCTTATTAAATATCAATGCCCTTTCAGCTCTATCTCTCATTGTTAAAGCTCCTTGCTCAAGATGATATAAGAATTCATCATCTCTATCAAGTTCTTTAGATATATCTGCCAACGATAAATGCGATTGGGCCCGGAGTCTCTGATTATTAGTATTTTTTATAATCATTTTTAGCTCATCTATCGCAAACTGCATCTTCCCTTTCTTCCATTTACAAACAGCCGACCAATATTTAGATTCTTCTTTTTGAGAGTCAGTTCCATATTCATTAATTAATTTTAAATTATCTAATGCTTCATCATATTCAGTTCTATAGAATTGCGCTTTGGCCATCAATAAAGTAGCGTTATTTATTAATTTCGAGTCTGGGTATTCAGATAATACAGCATTACATTTTTGAATTGTTTTTCCGTATTTATCCATTGCTTTTAAAGGCAATGACTCTCCATCTTTTTCTAAACGAATTCTCTCCGCCTCTTTAAAATATTTTTCCGCGTTATAAAATGTATTAAAATAAGCGCAGGATAATAATGTTAGCAGGCTAACCGTTATAGGAATTAAGCTTACTATTCTACAAATTCTACACATCTTGAGTAATTGAATTTACTTATTTGATTAAAATCATTTACAAAAATAATTTTATTATCATGAAAAAAAATATAATATTTATATTTATCATATTTTTCCTCTTACTGCAAGAGAAATCAATATCTCAAACTAGTAGAGACTTAGATAAATTTGGTTTTATACAACTGAAAACTGATAGCATGAATGTTCCTTTTTATGTTGATGGTATTTTTGTAGGCAAAAGCCCTGTAATTAGACCTGTACCTGTTTTACCAGGTTTTCATTTAGTGAGCTATTTACCACCAGAACTAACTAAAAAGTATGTTGAAGAAGATCTCTCTGATGCTTACAAAAAAATTTATGTATCTCCAAAAGACACACTAGAAGTATTTTTATTCTACGAACACTATATTGTTGAAACAAAAACTCTAGATAGGCAATACTTTGTAAAAAGAGTTACAGCAATTAGCCTAATTATGATGGCCGTATTCCTAATATTTCAAATTAGTTAAAATCTTATATAATTATTAACAAACCTTTGTAAATTGCAATATGTCACATCATACTTTTGAAGATGGTTTAAAATATCGCCCTGATTATGAGTGGCCTGATGAAGGCACAAAGCGTAATTGCCCTAAATGCAAGAAACCTCTAGAGCTATGTGAAAATAGTCCAAACTATTATGGAAAACCCTGGTGGTGTTTTAAATGCAAATGGCAGTTCTCTGAGGAAGATCTAAAAAAATAATATATATATTTAGCTAATCATGCTAAACTAACATCTGGAAGCTCGTTACTAATTGAGTCAATAACCCATTTTGCTACCACGGCATCATCAAGATATCCAATCCCAGGTACTATATCAGGAATATCATCATTTTCATCACAAAAATATGATACCGCAAACAATATACTTCTTCTGACTTTTTTACTTAAATCAGGATATGTTTTATATATCGCAACTAACGCAGATACATTTTCAATTAAGTCTAGCTCTATAGAATTAAGAGAACCAGCAGATATCAAAGAATCGATTTTTGGAACAAGCTTGGCAATTATACTATCTGAGGTGCTCAAATCAATTTTCTCGATCAAACTATTATAATGAGATTTATCTTCTTCCGTTAATTGAAATATTTTGGATAGATTCATAACAGTAAATATATAAATTCTCTGTACATATATGGAAATAAATCAAAAAATAGAACACAATTTAAAAACAGAACTGGATCTTCATCATTTTGAGATTAAAGACTTCACTGGTAGACACCTCAATCATAAACAGAATGATGGTGGTTTTCATCTTGAAGCCATAATAGTTTCAGATAATTTTATTAACCAAACTCTAATAGAAAGACATAGAATTGTATATAAAGCACTAGGAGATTTAATGAATCACGAAATTCATGCTTTCAGTATGAAAACACTAACTATTAAAGAATGGAATAAATAAAATGGGCCTATTTAGTACAAATAAAAAACCTAAAATAAACAACCCGGAAGATATGTCGCCACTAGAAGCAGTCACTCACCTATTTGCTGCTATTCAGATTGCCGACCAGGAATCAAGCTACGAAGAAAAAGAAGCTTGGATTGATGCTATAGATCAACTTTTTCCGGACCACAATCTTGAGAGGTCAGAGAATTTCTTCTCCGAAGCGCACCTTACTCTTTCAAATCAAAACCAAATAAATAGAAAAAAATATATTGTTTCTGTTTTGGATAGAATTAAATCGCTGCTTAATTCAGACCAAGTGAAAAAAATTGGCCCATTGATTGCTGGTATCGTTGAAGCTGATGGAATAGTAATGACCTCTGAGATGGAGATAGTGCACTTATCTGAAGAAATCTTAGGATTAAAGATTAATGTTAAAGATGATTAACTACATTTTAATGCTGATAGTTAATTATACTGTGCTTAGATAGATATGCTATTTCCTCTTTCATTCTACTAATAAGCTTTTTTTTGTCTAATAAAATTTTATCAATATCTTCTTTTATCAATTTATCATTTTCACTTACAGAATTGAGATGCCTAATAACCAATCTAATAAGTCTCTTTTTTTTATTATCTTTGACATCTTCTAATATCTTTATTGCATTTTCATAATCACCATTATATATATAGCTCCACATTAATGGAAATATATGTTTTGTTTTTTTTCTAGTAAGAGCAAAACATCTATCTAACATAATAATCGCATCTTCCCAATTTCGCATATGATAAAAATACATACCCGTATTATAATTTTGTTTATATGTGCCTTGTTCAAGTATTAAGTCAGGATCACCTTCAAAAATATATACCTGTGCTAAACCGTAGGTTTGAATAAATAAAATCATATAACAAAGAATATGCTTATATTTAAATAGCCGTATGTCCATAATCTATATTAATCTATGCGATCCGGTATATGTGTTTAAAATCTTATTAAAGATTTTTATTGATTGTTTCATATCATTCCTATCGGTATTTGACCGATCAATAAGTTTAATCAAACTGACCCAGCGCTGTTTGCTTTTGTCAAAAACTATAGGATCATATTTTCGCTTACCAAATAATAATATTAAATGGTGATTTAATCTTCCTATGTAGTTATTTATAAACTTGCTTTCTTTGGTTGAACCAAAAAATTGAATACTCTTCTCTCTGGATAAAAGCATTAACGTTTTCAGCAGATCATTAGGAATTTGATCATCATTTTTATCAGTGAACCCATAAACAGATGCATCCTGAATTGTTTTTTTATTTCCACCTAGCGATACTCTTATTTTGGGAACAAAAACATTTTTCCCAGGAAGAAGCTCGATAACAATACTCTCCCAATCCATATCCATGCTTGTTGACATTTCTTTAAGCCATATTTTTGCATATTTATCCTGCTCAAAAGGCTTACTATTTCTAACTGAAAAACCAGAGTCAACCATAAGATAATTAACTAAATCTAAATCATAGCTTAAGTCCAAAGACCAGTTCATAACTCTATCAATGAATTGATATTGCCTATCAATTGAGATTGCAATCCAGCAAAATATATACTGTAATAAAATCATACAAAGGAATATTACCAAATGAATAACACTGAACTTTACAATACTAAATACGGTTAGGGCAATTATCTGTAAATAAATTAGAATATATAAGGAAGAATACCATGATTTTTGAGAGCGAATACCACAGTCAATATAATCATAAAAATAAGATGGATTATTTAATATCATTATATCATCCTGATGGATTTTTTCTAAACAATTTTTAAATACCAAGTATAAATCATCCTCATTCAATGAACGACCAAATTGAATAGAAAAAAATCTTTTGATTATTGATTTGAATAGCATCTAGAACCTATTACTAACCTGATATACTAATTATTAAATCTAGGTTGGTTTAGATAAAATTTATGCCTACTGAGCGATCGCACTGTATCTAACGATCTTTGATGGTATGCCAACTCATAGCGGAGAGAATCAATTTTTGCAAATATTATGCTCTTTTTATCCGCAATACTTAACTGTTCTCCATATTGATTAATAAAATTACCCACATGCTTGTTCCTTTCTAATTTTATTTTCTCAAGCATATTACTAAAACCAAATTCAAATTTTATATCTTCCAATCTTTCGATTAAGGTTGAGTCCATATTGTCATATTTCTTTTCAATTAAATCAAGCGAATCTATTGACCATTGCATGTAGGCAATATTCTCAAGTGTTGACACTATTGACCTTTTTAAGTCATTAGCTTTTTCATTTCTATGGAGAAGTTTGTCATAGTTATTTATTGGTATATCTTCAGGAATAAGATCGGGCTTTGCACTGTAAATAAATAAAACAATTATACCGATTCCAATAAATAGCGCTATTAGTTGTGACATTATATTAAGTTTCATAGTTAAAAATAACGTTATATGAATCAAAAATTAATTGTAATCATTGTGCTTATTTCTTCATTTTCATTATGGTGGTTCAACATCTTCCCAATTCTTTTATTAATACTACCGATTATGTATATAAAAAGCCTAAAAGAATAAACTAATATACGCTATAGTCATACATCCAATGCCAGGGAGTAAAATCTGTTTTTAAGGTATCCGGTACATTGGCAGTTCCATATGCGCTTACTTTAATAACCTTTGTGCCAGCATTAGTATTGATATTAAGCAAGGTCTCATTAAATCCACTATTTAACATAGACCTATTTAAATTAACTTTTATAGAAGTTCCCGTGCGTGTAGACCCTTTAGGTGGGTTAATAATTACCCAATCTTGATCAGACTCAATATTCCATAATAAATTTCCACCACCGTAGTTTTTTAAATTAAACGAATGAGAAGATCTTGTTGAGTCAAATCCTAAATATTTTGTATCTACATACAAAGTAGGAGCCGCAACAATCATTTTTACATTTAAATCTTTATTCCCACCATTTGACTTTACAACTATTTTCGCATCATAATCTCCAGTCACTAGACCTATCCTCTTTATAGTTACATTGCAGGTTGATCTTTTTTTTGTTGAACCGTTATAACGATCAATAACCAACCAGTTTGCATTTGGCTCTAAATGCCATTCTAAAATTCCTCCACCATTATTATTTATTGAAAACTGAAGCTGGTTCTTGCCGGTTATAAAATTTAAATATTTTTTATCTAGATTAAGAATTGGTGTTATGTTCTCAATTACGTTACATGGACCAACCACTGAGTTAATTGAAGGTTCATTAGAATCACTTAATTTTAAATAGAATTTTTCACCAACAATTAAATTATTCCACCATTCATATTGACCATCATTAATCAAACCTTTATCTATAACCTCCCATGTTTTACCACTATCAACACTAATATGAATATCTATTAACGGTATCCAGCCGCTTGTACTCCAACTGATATCAAGATTCTTAATATCTTGATAACTCAAATTCATTACTGGATTGAAAATAGATATGGTCTTATCCTTTTTTAGAGATGAACTAGCATCTTCTATGTATTTATCATCTTTATTATTAATGTTTAATAGCATATGGTTACCATGTTGATTTAAATATGCATCATTAGGAATATTTGAACCCCAATAATTGAAGTCAACATTGACATAATTATTATCTGAATAGCTAGAGATTTCAGTTCCACCATGGTAAAAACTAAGAACAAAATCAGTTATAGAAGGTTTTACAACAAACCCACTATCATCTCCAGGGAAATAAGCATTGTGAAAATATTGATTAAGACTGTAAATATTAGAAGCAGGTATTCTATCTTTTTTTATAGTCCAATCTTTATAGCTATTCGAACTATCAATAACACCAGTATATTGACCATAGTAATTCCATTTATCAGAGTTTTGCCCTGCCAAAGGATTCCAGCTACACTGAAAAGGAGCTGGGAGATATGTTAACGCCAAGCCTCTGGAGTTTGTAACCTCAAATATTGAAGAATAAATAGATTTTCCTGTACATGGCTGCCATGAAAATGAGCTACCACCGTCATTTGAATTATAATTAAAACCAATCCATGCCAATACACCAAATGGAATCTCCCTATTCTGGGTTTCTTCCCAATTATCTACCCAACCATTTCCACTATATTCGATATCATCCCAATTATTCCATATATTATTATATCTATATTCATCTAACACAACTGTTTTATAATTATTAATAACATTACACTTATTAAGCTTTACACTAGGATTGTTTTGAGATTTTTCCCATCTAGAATTAAATGATTTTTGACCCCAGTCTGTTGTTTCTAACGCATAACCCCCATTACTATCTATAGATATATTTTCAATAACTACTTGAGTGTTTCCACCAATTAATAGACCATTGACTCGATTTTTTGATATTTCTCCTTTTGTAAATACAAGCATTCCAGATGAAGATAAAATACCATGCCTATTTTTATTAATTATTCCATTATACATTGTTAAGGTTCCGTAATTTGACAAGCCATTATCCTTATTCTCAATTATCTTGAAATTCTTTAAGTTTATCACCCCTTCTTTATTGACGACTAATCCGCTCCCATCACATTTTGATATAGTAAACCAATTAACAGAAACATTACCTTTCTCAAGAAAGAATCCCGCTTCTTTTGAATTAACAATATTCACGTTTCTAAGATCAATAACATTATCAGCAACACTATTGATAAAAACTCCATGCTTTTCAGACCTATTGATGGTTAAGCCTTTGACTTTTATTTCTGAATGAATACTTAACCCTGTATGAACATTATAGAGTTCTAAATAATTAATTTTACTTGGCCTAGAGCTATTTAAAAAAGAAATTCCCTGCCAATGTGTGTTCTTATTAGTATTTCTCAATGGCTTAAAAACAACAGGTGAATTAATGGAGCCTTTTATATTCAATACACCTAAGACTTTAATTGATATATCCCCGATATTATTTGTATCAGCATCTATATACTCTAGAGATATTGTTACGCCTGATTGAATAGTTAAAGTTGCACCACTGTCAATGGTTATACTTTCTCTTAGCACAAGGTCCTTTGACCAATTAGTATTTTTTTTAATGATTGTTTGAGATTGGTATAGAGAAAAAAATGATAAAGAGAAAACAAAATACTTTAAAAATAAAATCCTGATCATCATATAATTCAAAATTTAAAAAAGATTGCGCAAAATGACCTGCTATTTAATTCACTATATAACTATATCAACTTTACCATTTAATTCATCATTATATCTGTTCGCCATCTCTTTAGCTTCTTCAAAGGTAACACCAACAGTTTTTTCTTTTAGAAATAGCTTCACAAATCTCGAGCCTAGATACCCATATATAGTGTATTTGAAAATTCTTTGATTATCAAAAGCCAAACTAAGTATCCCCAAAGTTGAATTTCCACACATAAAACACGCAAATTTAAATTTCTTATTCATAAAATTCTTCTCATTTTCTTGCGCAAGAATCATTTTTTCATCGTTATTAGCTAATCTAAAAAAATGTGATTTAGGAATCTCTACACCAGCACGATAGGCTTTCCAACTATTTTTATATTTTACAACTTTAATTTCTTTAATATCTGCTTGAGCAAAAATAAAGCCAATAAAAAATAATATAGAAATTGTAATATGTTTCATTTATTACTTTATTTCAGTAAGATCATTTTTTTGACTTGTCTGAAGTCCCCAGCCTGAATAGTATAGATATACATTCCAGCACTCACAGGGTTACCATTATCATTGG
>Ga0208277_1000721_pt1 | contig 19450 bp, 19 predicted proteins | sample ETNtaG_5_FD_185782 | JGI IMG/M metagenome (GOLD analysis project Ga0208277, IMG submission 185782) | Marine microbial and viral communities from oxygen minimum zone, Eastern Pacific Ocean - ETNP201406SV205 (SPAdes) (version 2) | ecosystem: Environmental > Aquatic > Marine > Oceanic ...
CGGATTCTCGATGGGCTGAGGACCCGAAAAAATATAAGCCTCATTATTGTCGCTCACCGTTTATCAACAATAAAACTCGCTGACAGAGTCATTTTTCTTAATAACGGTGTAATTGAGGGAACAGGATCTCACGAAGAACTGATGCGGTTAGAAGCGTATGCGTCACTCGCAAAGGCATATGAAAAAGCAGGAGTGGACTCATGAGCCAATCCCGCCATTTACGAAGAAATACGAGAGGAGAAATTTCTTCTCAAAAAAACGAAGCAACCTCATTAGGCGAAGGAGAGGATCAGGAAAAGACTGGGGCTTTGATAGTACTGAAGCGGGGATTACAGGTAAGCCCCGAGTTGCGTACCGGAGCTGGTCTCACAGTGCTCATGGCCTTAATAGTTGCTGCCGGATCTTTAGCTATTCCAGTTTTGATTCAACAAATCTTAGATCAGGGGCTTCGCGGAGAAGATGGTCTCCGTTCAAATTTCATATATATCTCGTGCGCAATTGCCTTCATGATTGTTTCTTTCGTGATTTTCGCCCAACGCGCTACCTATAACCGTCTCGTTAGAGTCGCTGAAACAACTATTCTCGAACTCAGAGTAAGGGTTTTCCGACATCTTCACCGCCTCAGCCTCGCCGACCATCAAGAAGCACGAAAAGGAATTCTTACAGCACGAGTAACAAGTGATATTGAAACTCTGTCTCAATTCGCGCAGTGGGGAGCAATCGCTTGGATAGTTGACTCAGTCATAATCGTTGGGACACTTGCTGTCATGGCTATATACAGTTGGCAACTAACATTAGTTGTGATCGCAATTTATCTCCCCATCATTCCCATTCTGAAAGCAATCCAGCAACAACAATTTCTCAAATACCGAGAAGTGCGCGAGGCAGTATCGGAGACACTTGGGCAGGCTTCTGAAGCAGTTACAGCAGCCCCAGTAATTCGCTCCTACGGATACCAGAGTTCAATTCGGTCAAAGTTAGAAATGGCTAATCAAAACCAGTACCGGCGGCAAATAAGGGCACATAAATTCTTCGCTTTACTTGCGCCAGTTATGGATACATTCAGTGCTCTATCTATAGCTGGGGTCATAGTCGCAGGGTCTTACCTTGGGCCTGACATGGGACTCACATCAGGAGAAATGATCGCTTTTGTATTCCTAACAACGATTCTGATCGCACCAATATGGGAGTTGGGGGAAGTTCTTGACCAAACACAGACAGCCTTGGCTGGATGGTGGAAAATACTTTCTGTTCTTGATGTTCCAATAGAAGTTCACGAACCTGAGAGCGGCGAAAAGCTCAAACCCGGAGCCGTAGAGATTGAAGCCAGCAATGTCAATTTCAGATACCGCACGGGAAGCCAAGTTCTCAATGACATAAGCATTTGCATACCTGCTGGAACAAACGTTGCTGTCGTCGGAGAAACAGGGTCAGGGAAAACAACCTTCGTAAAACTACTAGCACGCATAGCTGACCCTACAAACGGGCAGATAACTATCAATGGTGTACCAATCCACGAAATAGATGCTGAATCACGGCATACATCCATACAAATGGTTCCACAAGACGGGTTTCTTTTTGATCAAACAATAAGAGAAAATGTTGCGTTCGGTAAACCAAATGCAAGTGAAGAAGACATTCAAACAGCATTTCAGTCTTTAGGTCTCACTGATTGGTTGAATAAGCTTCCAGAGGGTATCAACACACAAACAGGGTCAAGAGGTGAAAGAATTTCAGTAGGTGAACGTCAACTTGTTGCACTTGCACGAGCTCAACTTGCAAACCCCGGTCTTCTCATTCTTGATGAAGCAACGAGCGCAGTTGATCCCGAAACAGAAGTAGCGCTCGTCAGCGCCTTAGAACGTTTATCTCAAGGACGTACAACAATATCGGTTGCTCATCGCTTGAGCACGGCAGAAAAAGCAGACCTCATACTCGTTTTTGATCAAGGGAAAATTGTTGAAACAGGGACCCATCAAGAACTATCCACACAAAACGGAATTTATGCAGACTTGCACAATACGTGGATGGGTAATACCCAAGCCGTATAGATAAAACTTTCCCCAACTCCTTGAGGATTAGCCAAAAGGTATCAACTTTTAGGTAATCTCTTGATGAACTTAAAGAGGTTGATATGAGTAAAACACCTGTACACGTAACCGTAACCGGAGCAGCAGGACAAATTGGCTACGCGCTGCTTTTCAGAATCGCAAGCGGGCAAATGCTTGGCGCTGACCAACCAGTGGTCCTTCGCCTATTAGAAATTACCCCAGCGTTAGGTGCTCTAGATGGAGTACATATGGAACTTGACGACTGTGCCTTTCCGCTACTTGACGGAGTTGTCAAAACAGATGACGCCAACGTGGCATTTGCGGAAAGTAATTATGGTTTGTTAGTTGGAGCAATGCCACGAAGAGACGGTATGGAACGAGCTGATCTCTTAGAGGCTAATGGAGGAATTTTCGGCCCTCAAGGCCAAGCGATAGCAGAAAATGCTAACGAAAATATTAAGGTTCTCGTAGTGGGAAATCCAGCAAACACAAATGCCTTAATAGCGCAATCCTCCGCTGCGGCGATAAACCCAAGACAATTTACGGCTATGACACGACTTGACCATAATCGTGCTCAAACTCAAGTTGCTTCGAAACTGGGTGTTCCAGTTAGTGATGTCAAAAAAATGACAATATGGGGAAACCATTCAGCAACCCAGTACCCAGACCTTTTCAATTGCGAAGTTAATGGGGAATCTGTGGCACACACAATAAACGACCAGCAATGGCTGGAAAATGACTTTATTCCAACTGTGCAACAAAGAGGCGCAGCGATAATTAAGGCCAGAGGAGCCTCATCAGCTGCTTCCGCCGCCAATGCAGCCATTGATCATATGCGTGATTGGACACTTGGAACACCCGACGGCGATTGGGTATCAATGGCTGTCCCATCTGATGGCAGTTACGGTATCCCTGAGGGAATTATTTCCTCTTTCCCAGTCACCTGTAAAGACGGCGACTATGAAATTGTTCAAGGGTTAGAAATTGACGATTTCAGCCGCGGTAGAATTAATACTTCGGCAGATGAACTTGTCTCTGAACGAGAAACAGTTGCGAGCCTAGGACTTATTTAAACCCTATTTTTGATTGAAGTTTGGGAATGCTTCTATCAATCGTTCAACCTCACCAGACAATTGAAGGAATCCTTTAAGGAAAGCTTCCTCGGTAGTTAACTCCCCTCGATGAATTAAAACTGCAGTTTCCTTATTCAAACTAAAGACAACATCTGGTGATTCAGCTGCTCCTCTAGATGTTTTTGTTGTTGCTCCGATCACACAGTAAAAGCCTTCAATGCTGCCGTCAGAATTAGCAACTTCGTATTGGATAGTTAACTCTTCGTCAAGATTTGGCGACACATATAACAAAAGATTGTTCTGGAGCTCTGATGCCCACTCCACTTCATCAATTCCCATATTTAAGATTATCCCTACATCCTGCAAGTCGTATGGCGTCAGGTACCAAATCAATAACCGCAGGAGACTCGCCTATAAATTCACCATCAGCCCATAAACCTAAGCCTTCGGTCTCAAGCATAATTCGTTTTCCATCTAACCCTTCAACTTTGGGGTGACTCATATGCGAACCGCTAAACACTCTCCTAAAGAAACGCAATAATTCAAAACGTCCTACCTTAGATACAAGGGTTAAATTAGCGATCCCATCAAAAGGGTTCGCCGCAGGTGCAATTTTCATTCCACCACCAAAATCGCTCGTATTAGCAACATTCCACAATGAAATTTCACGTTCAAAGGGAACATCATCTATTGAAAAATTCACAAATTGACTAGATAGCGAACGCAGTGACATCAAGGTTGAAACTGTGTATCGACTCGGACCAGTCGGCCATCGCATCCCTTCAGCGCGTACATTAACATCACTGGAAAAGCCAAAAGTCATAACAGACGCAACCCACCGGTCATTCACTTTTAATAAATCGATCAAGCTGGGCTCTTCTAACGATGTCGCAACTGCATTTTCAATCCCCGTAGGAATTGCTAACGCTCTACAAAAGTCATTCCCCGTCCCTATTGGGATAATTCCCAATACAGTCTCTGTTGTTGCAATCGATTGGATGGCGTGGTGAATAATCCCATCACCACCAGCCACAATTATTCTCTCTTCACCCCGATCTACAAGTTCTTGTAAATTATGCTTTACCTCCGGAAGTGTCTCACCAGGTACAAGTGCATAGTCAACATCCAACTCTTCTAAACAGCGGAAGATCAAACGCGCAGTCTTTGCCCCTTTCCCACGCCTTGCTAATTGGTTAATCAATAAGTGAATCACTAATCACTCCGACTTAGATTCCAAATAAAAATTACAATAATGAAACCAGCCAGTCCACATACCACCGGCCAAATAAGAGTTCCAAAAGAGTCAGGCCATGCAAGCGCTGAACCTTCAACTATTTCATTTTCTTCCTCGCTGATAACCCCCACACCATTGGGCCACGGCCAAATTACGCGAAGGCTTCCCATCATAAGTCCAATGAGAAGAGCTAAAACAGAATCACGGTAATTTCTTAAAATCCAATTCAATAACCGCGCAGATAAACTCAGCGACAAGACCGCTCCAAGGCCGAAAACTAAAAGTTTGCCTAATAAGGGCTCATTCACAGCTTCTATCAAAGACCCATACATGCCAATCATCAATAGAAAAAATGACCCCGATATTCCCGGAAGTATCATCGCACTAATTGCAATCGCGCCGGAAAAGAAAAAGACTAATAAGCTCGGGTCTTGAACTGGCCCTGCACGAACTCCAAGTAAGAAGAACACTGCAATTCCTGTCGCAATACCCAATACAACACGAGAAGCATTCCAAGTACCCACCATGAATCCGGCAACAATAACTGATGCTAAAACAAGTCCGAAAAATAATCCCGCTATCGAAGTCGGGTGATTCTCAAGGAGGCGTTCAATGATTTGAGCTAACAAAACGAAAGCAATAATGATTCCAGATAAGAGCGACAACAAAAAATGCCACTCTATAGATAGGAAAGACCGTTTCATAGCGGCCTTATCAATGCGTAGCATCGAAATAACTAAGTTTGTGCAGTGCTGGATATTTTGAAGAAGGCGCTCGTAAATTCCTAACAACAGAGCTATTGTCCCACCTGACACACCAGGGACAGCATCTGCTGCGCCCATGAAAGAACCACGTAAAACATTACGCGTTATCTCCCGAAATACAGATTTATTTTCAGTCATGGCCACCCATCAAGATGATAGAACCCAATACAGTTTAGGAGAGATATAGCAGTACCTTTCTGCTTCATTCTCAAATAAGACATGAACTTAATGAAAGTCTGACTTTCTAGCTATTGTGATAATGGAGTATCTATGGCGCAAAGTAATTCAAATGAAGAACTGAGTAAAGGTGACGAATACCTTTTAAATCTTTTTCTCACCGATGAGGGAATTGCTGACCCTGCTATTTGGTATAAAAAGCTAAGGGATGAATCACCAGTTTTTAGAAGTTCCTCAGGAGCGATCTTTCTTTCACGTTATGAAGATTGCAGGATGGTTTTTCGCGATAATCGACTAGGGAAAGATACTCGCGATGGTCCAGGAGGTACTGCTTTACCAAGAGAAGAATCTGAAGAAGTCCGCGCTTATCGGGAACAAATTAGCGCAAATAGAAGTGATTCTTCCCCGTCTATGCTTTTTCTCAACCCTCCTGATCACACTCGGCTCCGAGGATTAGTCAGTAGGGCCTTTACTCCACGACGCGTTGAATCAATGCGCGAAAGTATTCAAGAACTTACTGAAGATTGCCTTGATAACCTTGCCGACATTGGTGAGGGAGACGCAATGGAAATTCTTGGTTTTCTTCCGGTCAATGTCATAGGCGAACTAGTCGGAGTGCCACGCTCAGATTGGGAATACTTCAGACCTTTAGTGACCGCAGGTGTTGCATCTCTTGAGGCAGCACCTTCTTTGGAAGAACTCAAAGCATCTACAGCGGCTTTTACAGAAATGGGAGAATATTTCACCGCACTCCTTGGGGAACGCAAATCAGACCCAAAAGATGATCTTATGTCAGCCCTCATAGAAGTAGAGGAAAGTGGTGATCGTATCTCAGAAGCTGAGGTTGTAAGTACAGTGATTCTTTTATTTGCTGCAGGTATGGAAACAACACAAAACCTTATCGGAAATGGATTAGGTGCTCTTTTCGCACACCCAGACCAAATGGAATTGTTATGGAATAATCAGGAACATGTCGAATCTGCGGTTGAAGAGATGCTTCGTTGGGATAGCCCTGTGCAATTGGACGGTAGAACAGCCCTAGAAGATACCGAAATACCCGATCTTAAACTACCGAAAGGGAGCCAAATCGTTACTCTCATTGGGGCAGCTAACCGTGACCCAGCAAGATTCACTAATCCAGATGATTTCCAAATCCAGCGAAATGAGGGTCAACCGCTCAGTTTTGCTTCAGGTATTCATTACTGTTTAGGAGCTAATCTTGCTCGGACAGAGGGGCAAGAAATGTTTAATGGTTTAATTAGACGATTTAAAACCATTGAACAGGCTGGAAATTTAAAACAACGTGGACGACTCACACTGCGAGGTTACGAGGCAGTCCCAGTTAAAGTAACATCGCGATGAGTGATTCAGAAGAGTTATGGGACAAACGTTACAACGATAACCCGCTTCTGAACCCCCCCTCTGAGTTTCTCGAAGTATTTGAACAATATCTGCCAACTCGCGGGACTTGTGTAGATATAGCGGGAGGAAATGGAAGAAATGCTCTTTGGTTTGCTAACAAAGGCTACTCAACGTCTGTCATTGATATCAGTTCAGTTGCCCTTAATCAGGCAACGAAGAGCGCTCAATCTCAAAACGTGGAACTTGAATGTATCCACTGGGATATCGAGAAGAACCTTCTTCCACCAGAACGGAAATGGGATATAGCGCTCCTTACCCTTTTCCTAAATAGAGGGATTTTGCAGACAGCGAATGAGTACCTAACTCCACAAGGAATACTCTTGTTCGCTCAACCCACCAAAAAAAACTTAGAACGACACCAACATCCAAGCGAGCGCTTCCTCCTTGATTCTTCAGAAATATTTGAAATAAGCGAAAGTCTTTCCAACATGGAAATCCTTCATGTAGATGAGGGATGGCGAGAATCCGATAGACACGAAGCTTGGCTTGTTTGCAAGAAAATAATTTAAACATTTCGGTTTACTTGCGCTTATAGATTCTCTTTACTAATTGTAGAGATAGAAATTTCTACGAATTGGAGATGCATGATAGGACAAATGGTTAACTTTCCCGTAAATGGCTCGCAAGCTGCTGGCTATCTTGCTGAAGCGAAGTCAGGCAAAGGTACTGGCGTTTTAGTTTTGCAAGAGTGGTGGGGTTTGGTTCCTCAAATTAAAGGAATCTGCGACCGACTTGCAGATCAAGGGTTCACTGCCCTTGCTCCGGATTTGTATCACGGCGAATTTGCACAACACACCGAAATGGATAAGGCAGGCGAGCTCATGACAACCTTGCCGCCAGAGAGGGCAGCTCGCGACATGTCAGCTGCTATTGATTATCTTTTGTCACATGATTCATGTTCAAGTGAGCAGGCAGGTGTCATTGGATTTTGTATGGGAGGTATGTTGACGTTACTAATAACAGCTCAAGAGGGAAACCGAGTAGCAGTCGCAGCCCCTTACTACGGTGCTCCTCTTGATAACCCATCAGTAAATTGGGACGGACTTACTGCGAAAGTTGAGGGGCATTTTGCTGCGCACGACGATTTCTTTCCTCCTCAAGCAGTTCAAGATCTTGAAAAGCAGCTACAGGAACAGGGTAAAGACGTGACTTTCCATATCTATGAAGGCACAGGCCATGCATTTGCGAATGAAGAAAATGCCTTAGGAACGTTTGACTCCTCAGCTGCAAACACTGCCTGGGATAGAACTATTGATCTTTTGAATAAAATTTGACGCTCGAATAACGTCAAAACAAAAGAACTTAGGAGCTCTGTCCTAATAATTTTCGGTTTTTCCGCTTGGATTTAATGTAATCTCGATTGGTATAAGCTATGAAGTCTAAAGGAATCTCTTTCGGGCAGGCTTCATGACATTCCCCATGGTTAGTGCAAGAGCCAAAGTACTCTTCCATTGTCTCAACCATGTCTTCAGTTCTTGACCACCTTTCGGGTTGGCCTTGTGGCAAGAGATTAAGGTGTTGCACTTTTGCAGATGTAAAGAGCTGAGCGGCAGAGTTAGGGCAAGCAGCCACGCAAGCTCCACAACCAATGCATGCTGCAGCATCAAAAGCTGTGTCTGCAGCATCTTTCGGAACCGGTATTAAGTTCGCATCTGGAGCTGATCCCGTAGGAACCGTGATGTATCCTCCAACTTCAATGATGCGATCTAGTGGAGATCGATCGACAACTAGATCCTTAATAACTGGGAAGGAAGCAGCTTGCCAAGGTTCCACGATGATCGTGTCGCCGTCACTGAACTTTCGCATGTGCAACTGGCATGTCGCAGTAGCCTTTTCAGGTCCGTGAGCCTGTCCGTTGATCATGCACCCGCATGTACCACAAATCCCTTCACGGCAATCACTAGCAATCTCTACTGGCTCTTCACCGTCGTTAATAAGATTTTCATTTAAGACGTCAAACATTTCAAGAAACGACATGTCAGGACTTATCTCGTTTACCTCGTACGTTTCAAAACGTCCTGTTTCATCAGGTCCATTTTGGCGCCATACTTTTAAGGTTAATGTCATTGTATTTTCCATGGCGTTCTCCTACTTGTATGACCTTTGTGTCAACGGGACATTATCAAAGGTCAACTCTTCCTTATGCCTTACGGCTGAATCGGAAGTTCCTCCCCATTCCCACGCAGCGACGTGAGCGTAGCTTTCGTCGTCACGCAATGCTTCGCCTTCAGGCGTTTGACTTTCAGTTCTGAAATGGCCACCACATGATTCGTTACGTTCAAGCGCATCTCGAGCTTTAAGTTCTGCTAACTCAAAGAAGTCAGCAACCCTACCAACCTTTTCAAGCGAGGTATTGAGGTTATCGGCTGTGCCAAGAACCCTGACGTCTTTTTCAAACTCTTCACGTAGAGAAGGAATTTCTGACAGAGCCTTTTCTAGACCATTCTTATCTCTTTCCATCCCAATGAAATTCCAAACTAGTTTGCCTAATTCTCTATGGAACCAGTCAACAGAACGGGTTCCATTGACGGAAAGCCATTTTTGCGTGCGTTCTGCGACGTCGTTCACTACAGTTGCGCATGCTGGATCATTCTCATCAAGTGGGCTTTCTCCTAAGAGAGGGGCGAGGTAATTTCCTATTGTGTATGGAAGAACGAAGTACCCATCTGCAAGTCCCTGCATTAACGCTGAGGCTCCTAGTCGGTTAGCCCCGTGGTCTGAGAAGTTTGCTTCACCTACCACGAACAGGCCAGGTACGTTACTCATTAGCTCGTAATCAACCCAAAGACCACCCATTGTGTAGTGTGTCGCAGGGTATATTCTCATTGGTGTTTGGTATGGGTCTTCGCCTGTGATTCGTTCGTACATTTGGAACAGGTTTCCGTATCGTGCGCGAATAGCGTCCTCACCATCTCGCTTAATAGCGTCTGCGAAATCGAGGTAAACACCATTTTTGAGCGGCCCTACTCCAAGTCCTTGATCAACTACTGTTTTAGCGTTTCTTGATGCCACATCTCGTGGAACAAGGTTTCCGAAAGCAGGATACTTTTCTTCTAGGTAGTAGTAGCGTTGATCTTCAGGTATGTCCGATACCAGTCGAGCTTCATCGTGGCTCTTAGGAACCCATATCCGGCCATCATTTCTTAAAGATTCCGACATCAACGTTAATTTTGATTGGAATTCATCACTCGCAGGTATGCAGGTGGGGTGAATTTGTGTGTAACAAGGGTTCGCGAATAAAGCTCCACGTCGATGAGCTCTCCATCCAGCTGTGACGTTACAAGCCATTGCATTGGTGGATAAGTAGTAAACGTTTCCGTATCCGCCTGTAGCGAGAACTACTGCATGTGCGGTGTGGCTTCGTACGTCTCCTGTTATTAAGTCTCTAACAACTATTCCTCGTGCGGCTCCATCATGCACGATAAGGTCCAACATCTCTGTTCGCGTATGCATTTCGACAGAACCAGCCCCTACCTGCCTCATCAGGGCGGAGTAGGCACCAAGAAGTAACTGCTGTCCCGTTTGTCCTCGGGCGTAGAATGTTCGACTTACCTGAGCTCCACCGAAGGACCGGTTATCTAGAAGGCCTCCATATTCGCGAGCAAATGGGACCCCTTGTCCAACGCACTGGTCAATGATATTTAGAGATACTTCAGCAAGTCTGTGAACATTGGCTTCTCGACTTCTATAGTCGCCACCTTTAACTGTGTCGTAGAACAACCGATAGACAGAGTCACCATCATTTTGGTAATTTTTAGCACCATTGATTCCGCCCTGTGCAGCGATACTATGTGCTCTTCTTGGGCTGTCGTGATATGTGAAGGCTTTAACTTTGTAACCTAACTCGCCGAGTGTCGCCGCTGCAGAAGCACCTGCTAAGCCGGTTCCGACAACAATAACTTCGAACTTCCTCTTATTGGCCGGATTTACAAGTTTCATGTCGAATTTATGGCTGGACCATTTGTCTGCAATTGGACCTTCGGGGATTTTGGAATTAATTTCACCAATCATTCTTTCGCCTCCTTTTCAGCTTCGTATGCCGTGATACCACATGGAGCTTCGCAGTTATCTTGATCAATTAACCCAGCGGTAACTGCTATCGGGAAGCTAAGGTTTCCGATCAAAATAATTCCTGCTAGCCCTTTGGCAATTGAGCGACGTGCTTTATTAATTTTCGGACTGTTAATTCCAAGGCTTTGGAAAAGGCTCCAAGTTCCATGGTAGATATGTATCGCTAGTGCAATGTTTGCTACTACGTAGATGAGTGCGACACCAATGTTGCCCATTGAGACAACAATGTTGTTGTATGGATCTCCTAGAACCCAATCTTTACTAAACCATCCCCACGTTAGGTCAGCCAAGTGGAAGAAAAGGTAGAGGAGGACGATAGGTCCAGTCCAACGCATTGTGCGGCTGGCATAGTTAGCAGCGACGAAATCTTGCGACGATGCATATTTCTTGTTGCCATCTGTAAAATTTGACCTGGTATTTGATTTCCGACTTATTTCTTTCAGTGAGTAGGCCGAATGGACATGCACAGCAAAGGCGGCGATAAGCAAAAGGCGCACACCCCATAGAAGCCAAGTTCTTGGAATAATGTCTGTTCCGAGGTTTCTCAGCGTTTCGGCATATTCGTGAATCTCTAATGGACCTTCGTAGAGGTGAAGGTTGCCGATCATGTGCGTCATGACAAAGCCGAGCAGAACGACACCACTTACGGCCATGGCCCATTTTCTTCCTACTGCACTTTGATAAATGTTCAAAGGAAATGGAAGTTGCTTTTGCTTTTTACGAATAGGATCGGGCCCTTTTCGTATTGTTGTTTGCGCCATTGCGTCTGCGCCTCCTGGCATGTGCTTTTTCGTTTTTCCCTATACTGACCGTACCGCCAGACAGGATTTATGGGCTAACTGTGTGACCCTTTTTACATCTCAAAAATTCAGTCTACTTTCCCCACGACAGAAACGATGGAACTAGTCTTTCCTTATGCCTGAACAAAATTTTGATCCAACACATCGTTGGTTTGACCTTTGTTACAGAAACCATATTCAGATCAATGAGGCTGTATCAATGTGTAACGCACTAATTGATGCGTACAATGAGCCACACCGTCATTACCACACGATGAATCATGTGTATTCCTGTCTCAATTTATTGGATGGTTTGCCAGTTACCGGAGAAATCAGAGACACGCTTGAATTTGCAACATGGTTCCATGACCTGATTTATGACGCTGTATCTCAAACAAATGAGCAGGAAAGCGCAACTCTTGCATTTGACTGGTTAGAGAACCGCAATGTTTCATATGCGCAGGAAGTCAAAAGAATGATTGAATTATCAGCTGATTATGTCAGCGCGCAACTAACTAATGAAACGGAAAAAATATTTCACGATCTGGATTTAGCAATTCTCGGATCTCCTAAAGTCACTTATCAGGAATATGCAACCAACATCCGAAAAGAATACCAACACATGCCTGATGAAGAATTTAATGCAGGACGAGCGTCATTCATTACCAAGATTATGGAAAAAGAGACAATCTTTCAGACTGAAGCCTTTCATGACTTGTTTGAAGAAACTGCCCGCGAGAACATGCGTGACGAATTAGAACAACTGGCACAAAAATAAAAAAGGAAGCATCTCCGATGCGGTCCTGTTACCAATAATCAGCTACGGTTCAAGCATGAAGCAAGCTCAGACCTTGGGAAGACTGCGGAAGTCAGGATGGCTATCACGAACCGTCAAAGAAGAGATCCGCCAGAACGCAATTAAAAGAATTCAACAAGGAGAAGAGCTTTTCCCTGGTGTGCTGGGATACGAGAATACAGTCATACCGCAACTGGAAAATGCTTTACTAGCCGGACATGATTTCATTTTCTTAGGAGAACGAGGTCAAGCGAAAACACGCATGATTCGAGGACTCACTGATCTTCTAGATGAATGGATGCCAATTATTGCCGGTTCGGAAATTAATGATGATCCTTATAACCCAGTGTCAAAATACGCAATTGACCTCGTTAACGAAAAGAAAGATGCAACGCCTATTGAATGGGTGCACAGAAGCGAAAGGTTTGGAGAGAAGCTCGCAACTCCTGATACTGCAATAGCTGACCTTATAGGGGAAGTTGACCCTATTAAGGTCGCAGAAGGACGTTACCTTTCCGACGAATTAACTTTGCATTATGGATTGGTTCCAAGAACCAATCGTGGCATTTTCGCTATCAATGAACTGCCAGACTTATCAGAACGGATACAAGTTGGATTACTTAATGTTCTTGAGGAAAGAGATGTGCAAGTTCGCGGTTACAAAATTCGGTTGCCTCTAGATATTCTTCTCGTAGCATCTGCGAACCCTGAAGACTACACAAACCGAGGACGAATCATAACCCCGCTCAAAGATCGTTTCGGTAGTCAACTGCGGACCCATTATCCATTCGAAGTAGAACTCGAGAAAGAAATTGCTATTCAAGAAGCTGAAATATTCTCACAAACAGACGTAGCTGTCTCTGTCCCAGAATTTATGTCAATGATTGTGGCGACCGTGACGCATGCAGCAAGAGAAAGCTCGCACATCAATCAACGATCGGGTGTTTCTGTCCGCGTCACCGTTGCAAACTATGAAGCGCTCATCGCCGGTGCAGTTCGAAGGACTTTATTAAGTAATGAAACTGAAGTTATCCCCCGTATAAGTGACCTGAGTGCTCTGATTGCATCAACTGCGGGGAAAATAGAAGTTGAGTCACTAGACGACGGGCGCGAAATCGAAATTATTCAATACCTGATCAAGCAATCCATCCTCGACATATTTAAAGCCACCGCCGACCAAACACTCTGCGCAGATGTCCTCAAAGCCTTCACTGACGGGGCTGTAATCAATGCAGGTGACGATATCCCCTCGGAGACCTACCTGCAATGGTTAAAAGATATCCCAGCTTTTACCCCAGTTCTTGAAAGTATTGGCTTAACTCAAGATGACCTCCGAAATCCATCAGTTGTCGCTAGTGGAATTGAATTTATCCTCGAAGGCCTTCATCTCAGCAAACTACTTAATAAAGAAGCAATGGGAGATTCAGGCGTCTATCGCGCACGCGCCTGAAACCAATGGAGTCAGTACTCGCCATAGATATAGGCGGTACGAAAACTGACGTAGGTCTAGTAACCTTTGAGGGCCAAATCATCAGCCGTGACAGGATCCTCACCCTAGAGGGAAGTAAAGGGTCTCTCTATAAGAGAATTCTAGAAGTCGCACATCAGGAAGTTGAAAAGGCAGATTCCAAGCCAAAAGCGATTGGAATTGGCTGTGGAGGTCCTGGCAAAGATGCATACAATCTCGTCTCACCACTCAACATTGCGCAATGGAGAGATTTCCCGCTGCGCCAAAACATTGAAAACGACATCGGAATTCAAGCATTTATAGATAATGATGCGAAAGCACTTGCGTTGGCGGAGGGATGGTTAGGAGCTGCTAAAAACGCTACGAATTTCATAGCTATGGTCGTATCCACCGGGATCGGAGGCGGAATAGTTCTCAACGGAAACCTATTAGAAGGTGCTGAAGGAAATGCGGGACATATCGGTCATGTATTCGTTCAACATGACACTGGAGAAGACGCGCTGGGTGTAGTCGGACTTCTTGAAGGAGCAGCTTCAGGATCAGGTATTGCAAGACGCTATGGGATAGAGCCCTACAACGTGTCCCAACAAGTACGACAAGAAACCGGAATTCTTGTAGGAAGGGCTATTGCTTCCGTTGCAAACCTTCTTGACTTGCAACTCGCTGTGGTTTCAGGGTCTGTAGCGTTCGGATTTGGAAATGATTTCTTTGATGCCGCTCAAAAAACAATTAATGAGCTAACAAAAATTGAACACTCGAGTGGGACACTTGTGACACCAGGTGCTTTAGGCGAAGAAGGCCCATTGATCGGAGCAGCAGCGGTTGCCTTACGCAAAATGGGAAAAGAAATTTTAACCAAACCCTAGGCTGTCATTCGGCTCTTTTATCTCGGAGGAAAGCTTCCAGTTCAGCAGCTAAATCATCTCCAGAGGGCATTATTTCGCTCTCATCAACACGCTTTTCAAGCTCTTCAATATAACTAGACATTTCTGGATCATTAGTCACAGCAGTATGGATACGTTGTCTCCAATCATCTGCAGCTTTATTTAATTCAGCATGAAAAGTTTCGACTCCTGTTACCAACTCGAGTCGTGAAAGAAGGGACCTGGTAGCTTCCGGATTTGGAGGTCCAGGAACATAATGGGGCACTGAGACACGAAGAGATATTATCGGGATACCTTCTTTGTCAAGGTGGTCATGGAGTACTCCAACAAGTCCAGTTGGCCCCTCGTACGAAGGCTTGCCAAGCCCAAGCCGGTCAGCAATCAATGAATTAGCTGCGCTTCCGACTACACCTAAAGGTCTAGTATGAGGAGCCATACCTGCCATCGCTCCAATCGTTATAACCATCTCCACATCCATGAGTCGAGCTACCTCAGTAAGCGACTCTGAGAATGTTTTCCAACGTAAATGTGGTTCTATCCCAGACAACAAAAGTAAATCATGGTTGCCGGAAGGGCATTGAGCGCTCCAGATTGTATTTGATGGCCATTCAATCTCACGACCATGCTCGCCTAAACGAACATTAGGTCGTTCTTCTTGAAAATTAAAAAATGATTCAGGGTCGATTTCTGCGACGATCGATGCATCATGTTTGGCTATAAGAAGATCCACTCCGGCAGTAGCGGCTTCAGCAGCATCAAATAGGCCTTTAAGAGCTACCACAAGAATTGGTCGGTTCATTTCCCTTCTATCAATCCATTTCAGCTCTTCCATATACTGAGCCTTACACAAAAAGAGATATAAGAAAGAACCGAACTAAGATATTTGAAAAGTATCGCTGAATCTATTCACATAGCATCTCAGCAAGGTAAAACTGCAAAATTATGGAAACGAACGTTCAATCAAACATAGTAATCGCTGGAACATCCCATCTCACGAAGAGGCCCCAGGAGACGCCACGTAATGTCATTGAACTTATGTGCGAAGCTACACAAAAAGCTGCTGAGGATGCCGGCAATGACGCAATACTGTCGGTCGTTGACCAAATCGTTGTTCCTCAAGGCACATGGTCCATAAGTAATCCCGGAGGTCTTATCGCACAACATTTAGGTATACGTGCGAAAAGCATTACATATAACGTAGGGATACTTCAAAGCTCTCTTATTAAGCGAGCAATAGAAGACGTCAGCGCATCCAAATCTCGTTGCACCCTTATCGTAGGAGGCGAGGCAAAGAATTATGAGCGAAACGCTTCAGAATCGGTCAATACTGTACCAATTCTCTCAGATAGCAGAAAGCAAGAATCTCTTGAGTTCATTCAACCCTCTGAGCTTCCGATTTCACGATACGAAATAGACATGGGGTTAATCAGGGCACCAGACCAATACGCTCTCATTGAAAACTCTTACGCAAACGCACACAAATTCACGCGTGAAAGCCACCAAGAGTTAATAAATAAAGAGTGGCAAGAAATGGCAAGAATAGCTGATTCAATTCCATCTTCATGGGTCCGCAACGCTCTCGATCACCTCAAGGAGAATGGTTGGGGACGTGCCATCGCAACACCGTATATGTTGCATCACGTCACTCAATGGAATGTGAATCAAGCATCAGCAATCCTTATCACAACAGAAGATATCGCAGAAACCTACTCAAACGACTCAGACAGGTTCATCTTCCCTAGTGCACTCATCGAATCAAACGCAGTAACTCCCCTAACGGAGAGAAGTCAACTCCATGAATGCAATGGGCTTCATCAAATAAAGAACGAGTACGTTCGGCTAACAGGAAAGAACCTATCTGAAAGTCAATTTCATGAATTTTACAGTTGCTTCCCCATAGCAGTTAGGCTCCAACGAGAAGCATTCGAGTTAGGTAAACGGCCCGGCACCATTACTGGCGGTATGACTTTTGCGGGAGGCCCATATAACAATTTTATGCTGCAGGGACTGTCTCAGTTAACCAAACAAATTCGAGAGAGCCAGACAACTGGAGTCATCACTTCAGTCTCCGGCATGCTAACCAAGCAAGGACTTATTTCATTATCTGCCCAAAAACCACTTTCAGGAATCTATCTCAGCGATATTTCCCATAAAACTAGATCAGGACCTGACACAATGCAGATAAAGCCTGATATGTGCGGAAATACAAAAGTTGTCTCATCAACTGTGTCATATAGTGCAGGTACTCCACAGGTTTATGCATTAGCTGAGAACCAAGAAAAACAACGCCGACTTCTCGTCTCTGATTCAGATACTGTCATCGAAGAGTTCCTGAAAAGCCACAAGATTGGAGACACAATCCATATAAGTCAAGAAGGTTCTATTAATCTCTGAGCGCTATCGGTGGGGGTGGGCCGTTGAAAGCCCACCCCCTAAAGCGGTGGCAGTTTTCCAGGAGACGAACGTGCCCACTGTGGTCCTTAAATCGCATAAAGTGGTGGATGCCCAACACATTTCTGTTTCTATGTGACTTCTAGCTAAATACGTTTAAATGTGTAAAACTCAAAAAGAAATGACCAGAATTTCTAGGAGCATAAATGCAGTTAAAGAACCTCGTTGACCCAAAATCAACAGTAGTTGTAACTATGGAGGTGCAAGAGGGAATCATTGGTGAATCTTCTGCCTTTACTGATTTGCATCAAGCTGCAGTTTCCTCAGGTGTCTTATCAAAGGGCCCAAAACTCTGTCAGGCAGCTCGTCGTATGGGGATACCGGTCATTCACGCAACTGCGGTCAACAGAAACGATTCCCGTGGCACAGTTACAAATTGCAGAATGCTTGCAGCTTCAAAGGAGATGCATGGACAAGGGTCTGGAATTATTGAAGGCACAGAAGGCGCTCAACTAGTTACTGAGTTTGGCCCTGAACCAGAGGACATTATCATTTCGCGATTGCATGGTTTAACTCCGTTTACGTCAACCTCTCTTGACCAAACAATACGTAACTTAGGTTCAAGTACTGTGATTCCAGTCGGTGTGTCAATCAATATTGGAATCTTAGGGCTCGTTCTTTCAGCAGTTGATTTGGGATACCAAGTAGTTATCCCTACTGATGCTGTTGCTGGAGTCCCGATTGAGTATGGGGAAAAGATTCTTGAGGGAACCTTGTCGTTGTTGTCGACACTTACAACAACCGAAGAAATTATCTCAAATTGGGAATAAGAAAACGTAAAGAGCCGGACCCGAAGGCCCGGCTCTTTGATTCGTTCAGTTGAACGGTTTCAGCTTTAGCTGACGAATGAACGTCGGCGTGTGCTCAGAACAATCATGGCTCCACCAGCGAGCACTGCTGCTCCGATGATAGCGATCATTGCTGATTCTGAACCTGAGTTAGGAAGGATTGGAGCTCCTACACCAACACAGTATCCTCCACCTTGTTCTTGGAAACCGGCACCAGCACCAATACCAATACACATTCCTTCTGCAGGAATATCAAAGGTAGCAGTAATTGCTAGGTTCCCATCACCATCAGCAGAACCGATATTCAGTTGAGTTGCATCACAACCGGCAGCACCTGCTGTGACTAATTGCTCATAGCTGGTAATTCCGGGGCACGGAACAGCAACAACTGCTCCAGCAATCCACCCTGTACCAGTGAGGTTAAACTCATAGCTTCCTGCTGCTTCAACAAAAGGAGGATCAGCCAGGGCTATAGGCGCATCTTGTGCCTGAGCGGCAGGTGCTAATGCAAGCATTGCAACTAGCGCTACAGCAAAAGCTGAAACTAGTAATTTAATTTTTTTCATGAAAAATTTCCCTCTCATCATGTACGACAATACGTTTTTGCCGCATGAAAGTTTGTAATGTGTCGTATGACACACCTGTTACGGTAGCCGTATTTGAGGCAATTTGCCATTATTTGAGTAATAATCAGGTCAAGTTAGCCCATCTATTTAAGGAAAAAACCTATTTCCAAGCCCAAACTGGCTCTTCGATATGATCTGTTCTCATAAATTTCCCCAGTATTGCGACTTCTTTGAATTGAAGTAATAAAGCCGCTGTAGGAGCATGTATTAAACGGTTTCGGATCGGCAACTGCAGAACCTTTAGATTGCTTTCTTCAATTGAGACCCATTTCGGGCTATCAGTTCTGAATAGCTCTTCTATGTCAATGATAAATATTTCCTCAACTTCACCGGGTTCAGCTTCTAAAGAAGATAGGTCGTTTACCCATAAGACCACTGGGGTAATTGAAAAACCTGACCGAGTTTCGTAATCATCAAGGCATCCCAAGATCTGGTCTTTGGAAACGGTGATCCCTATTTCTTCATTAATTTCGCGTAGCACGGTTTCTTCTCGCGTTTCTCCGGGGTCAATTCTTCCTCCTGGTAAGGCGTACTGGTAGCTATGATTTCGCAATCCTTTTCCACGTCTTGTGAGAATAAATCCGGCTTCGCCTTTATCATTCTCGACAACAATGATTCCTACAGAAGCCTTCCGAAGCGTGTCGTTAGTTGAATCAATTCTGTTATGTGCCGAAAGGTTGTCGGTGATCGTTTGCTTTAAAGCGCCTGCAAATGTTGTATCAGGTACGCCTGATAGATCACTCAGCGTGCTTTCCATTCAGGTGAACGCTTTTCAACGAAAGCGAGTGGCCCCTCTTTAGCGTCTTCACTTTTGGCGACGGGTGTAAATAGTTCAACGGCGATACGTATACCTTCGTCGTCATCTA
>Ga0208277_1000723_pt1 | contig 19417 bp, 15 predicted proteins | sample ETNtaG_5_FD_185782 | JGI IMG/M metagenome (GOLD analysis project Ga0208277, IMG submission 185782) | Marine microbial and viral communities from oxygen minimum zone, Eastern Pacific Ocean - ETNP201406SV205 (SPAdes) (version 2) | ecosystem: Environmental > Aquatic > Marine > Oceanic ...
CTAATATCGATTTAAATCTTACTCATGATTTTTATGAATATGATTCTGAAAACAATGCACGATTAGACAAACTAAAATCTATGCCAAGACTGACGGGAGTTCGATTATCTACAAATTTTACGATCAAAGGGGAAAAATTAAATGATAAAAATGATGAGAATTTTTCCAACGAAACTGTAGAATTTATCAAAAATCTCTCATCAAATAATTGGAAAAGTAGGCTAGGGATAAGCTACGTTATTAATAAAATAAACCCTAATAATAGAATTGAAAACTTTTGGCTTAATAGCAACACAAGTATAAATGTAACATCAAATTGGAAGCTTAATTATAACGCAAGATTTAACTTAATTGACAAAAATATTGTAAGACATAATTTGACCTTATATAGAGAAATAGATTGTTGGGAATTATTTGTTGATTGGACTCCGAATGGCTATGCTAAAGGCTTATATTTTAGACTAAACTTAAAATCTGATATTTTAAAAAATTTAAAGGTTGAACAAAAAACTGGTATCTATACTACAAGGTCAACTTTTTAGGTGTTATTACCTCAAAAAATTATTAATGTTGTTTTGTGAAATCAAAATTTCAAAAAGTTAAAGGAACTTATGACATTCTTCCCCCAGAGAGTGAAAAATGGAACAAACTAATTTCTTTACTTCATTCATTAAGTAACAGCTTTGGATTTGAAGAAATAAAAACTCCCATCATTGAAAACTTAGATCTTTTTAAACAAAATGTTGGGTTTGAGACTGATGTTTCAAAAGAAATGTTTTCTTGGGAAGATTCTTCAAATAATCATTTAGTTCTTAAGCCAGAAATGACGGCTCCTGTTGTAAGAGCTTTTATAGAAGCTGGATTTTTCAGAAGTAAACCTTTATGTAAATTATTTTATATTGATGCATTATTTAGAAGAGAAAAGCCGCAAAAAGGTAGGCAAAGACAATTTCACCAGTTTGGAGCTGAAGCCTTTGGCTCTTCAGAAATTGAACAAGACGTTGAAATCATTCTTTTAGCAACCAAAATACTTTGCCATTTAGGTATTGATAATACAATTCTTCAAATAAATAATATTGGCAACAAAGAAACAAGAAATCTTTATCAAGATAAACTCAGTAAATATTTTACTAGCCATAAATCTAAACTTTCAAAAATTTCGTTGAAACGTCTAGAAATTAATCCACTTAGAATTTTAGACAGTAAAGAAGAAATGGATTTAGAAATAATTAAAGAAGCCCCGATAATTACTGATTTCTTGTCAAAAGATGAACATAAAAACTATTCAAATTTGCTTTCGCATTTGGACGCATTGCATATTTCTTATGAAGAAAATGGAAGGCTCGTAAGAGGTTTAGATTACTATAATAGTACTACTTTTGAAATATCTACTCTTTCTTCAAAATCGCAAAATGCTCTTCTTGGTGGAGGTAGATATGATTATTTGGTTGAAAGCATGGGGGGGCCATCTACTCCAGCAGTTGGTTTTGCAGCAGGAATTGAAAGACTCATTCTCGAATCAAACTTTAACTTATCTAAAAAAAGACTAGATTTTTTCATTGGGTATCAATCAGGATCTGAAAAAATAATTGATATTGCAAATCAACTAATCGATAATGGATATAGTGTTTTTATTGATACTCTTAAAAAATCAGAAAAAAGTCAGATAAAAAATGCAATTAAATTAAATGCAAAATATTACCTTAGAATGAATGAAAAGATTATACTTAAAGACTTGAATTCAAAAAAAGAATTTGAAGTTACTACCTTAAATCAGATAAAAGATAACATTGAGCAATAAACCAATAATTTATATTTAAATATAAATTTTTGACAATTACTAATCAATCTACGTAAGTTGCCAACCAATATGTCAAAACAAGAAAAACTATTAATCATCGTTGAGTCTCCTTCAAAAACTAAGACTATAGCTAAATATGTCGATAATGCGTCTGTTATTGCTAGCATAGGACACTTTAAAGATCTCCCAAAAAAAGAAATGGGTATTGAAATTGAAAATGACTTTGCAATGAAAATTGAAAGTATGCCGGACAAAAAAAAGTTTCTTACTCAACTTAAAAAAGAAGTGAAGCTTGCAGATAGAATATTAATCGCAACAGACCCTGATCGTGAAGGTGAAGCAATCGCAGCTGATATAGCATCGGAGATTAAAGGTGATATTGAAAGAGTTGAATTTACAGAAATAACGAAGAAAGCAGTTTTGGATGCTGTTCAAAACTCACGTGAAATAAATTATGATCTTGTAGATGCGCAAAGAGCTAGAAGAGCCATTGATCGTATTGTTGGTTTTACATTCTCTCCAGTTTTATGGAGAACTCTTCGTTCATTAAAAAATAAGGGGCTATCTGCCGGCAGAGTTCAATCTGTAGCTCTAAAATTGCTAGTTGATCGAGAAAAACTAAGAAATAAATTTATTGAGAATAAATTTTATGCAATTGAAGCACATCTAACAGAAAGAAAAAGTTCTGATTTATTCAAAGCTTCTTTAATTAAATATGATGGTATCTCAGTAGCTAAATCAGATGATTTTGGTAAATTTGAAGTTGGATTAAAAAAAGAAAATATTGTTCAAGTTGACAAATCTCTCGCTGAAAAAATTAAGAAAGAATGTGATGCTAATGATTGGACCGTAGATAAAATAGAAAGTAAACCGACTTCCAGTTCTCCTGCTCCACCTTTTACAACAAGCACTCTTCAGCAAGATGCATCTAGAAGATTTGGATTTTCTCCAAAAAGAACAATGGTTGTGGCACAAAAACTATATGAACAAGGGTGTATTACTTATATGAGGACTGACAGCACAAATCTTTCAAATGAAGCACTAACGGCTACCAAAGAATTTATAAGTAAAAATTTTGACCATAATTTTCTTTCAGAAAAGACTAATATTTACAAAAACAAAGTTGCCAATTCTCAAGAAGCTCATGAAGCAATAAGGCCAGCTGGCACAAAATTTAAAAGCGTAAGTGAAGTAAAAAAAATAGGGTCAGATGAAGCAAAGCTATATGAATTAATATTAAACAGAACCGTTGCATCTCAAATGAAACCAGCACAATATATTCGAACTAACGTTGAAATATCTAATGGAAAATCATTATTTAAAGCAAGTGGAAATATTACTGTCTTTAAAGGATATACTGCAGCATACGAACAAGCTCGTACGAGAAAAGATAAAATCGCTTCTGATAGTTTGCCTAAAATTAATGATCAGTCAAAAATTGTATGTAACGATGTGATATCGGAAGAAAAAGCTACTTCCCCGCCAAGAAGATTCTCTGAGGCTATGCTTGTTAAAGAAATGGAAGTTAGAGGCATCGGAAGACCTTCAACCTATTCTTCAATTATTGAAAAGCTTTCACAAAAAGAATATGTTAGTAAGAAAAATAAAATCCTTATTCCTACCTTTGTAGGTATTGCAGTTTCTCAATTGTTGGATAATCATTATAGAGCATTATTTAATGAACAATTTACTGCAGATATGGAAAGTCGACTTGATGCAGTTTCACGATCTGAAAATTCATATTTAGAAGTTTTAAAAGAATTTTATTACGGAAATGAAGACTATAAAGGAGTTTCTAAATTATTAGAAGAAGAAGTAGATATCGCCAAAGCTTGTACTGTTAATGTTCAAGATGACTTAGAAATTAGAATTGGAAAATTTGGTCCATATGTTGCAAAAGATGGTAATAATATTACCATTCCTGAAGACTTATTTTTTGGAGAATTAAATAAAACAAAGATTGATGAACTTGATAGCATGCAAAAAGAAGATAATGTTATCGGTAAATTTACAAATGGGGAAAATATATTGTTAAAGGTTGGAAGATACGGTCCATATGTTGAATTAGAGTCTTCCAAAAAAAGAAAGTCCGTCCTTAAAAGTATTGGTATAGAAAATTTGACAGAAAAGCTTGCAATAGATTTACTCAGCATGCCAAAAAAACTTGGAGAACACCCTGAAACAGGAGATGATATCCTATCAGATTTTGGTCCATATGGACCATACGTAAAGTGTGGAAAAATCAATGCATCGATGAAAGCTGATGATAGCCCATTGACCATTACACTTGACGAGGCAATTAAACTTATAAAAGATAGAAAACTAAAATTTGAACCAAAAGTATTAGGAATTCATCCTAAAAATAAAAACGAAATCTTAATTAAGCGTGGAAGATTTGGTCCATATGTCACGGACGGAAAGAAAAATGTTTCTTTGAAAGGTTATGTAATTGATGAAGTCACCTTAGAACAAGCTACCGAACTAATCGATGAAAAGTCATGACAAATAAATTGTTTTTAATATTATTTAGTATTTCATATTTATTTAGTTTTCAATCCTCTATTGAAGAACGTCTTTATTCACTCAATAGAGCTTTAATGTGCCCTGTTTGTGATGGACTAACTCTAGAACAATCTCAAGCTGGACCTGCTTTAGAAATGAAAGAAGAAATCAAAAAAATGGTCATTCAAGGAATGTCAGATAATGAAATTAAAGATCATTTTGTTAAAAAATTTGGTATAGAAATATTAGCTAACCCTCCTAAAAAAGGATTTGATGTGCTAGTTTGGCTCGCACCGCTTGTTTTTGGTTTTTTAGGAATAGTTTTACTCTACAGATATTTTTTTTCTTAAACTCTATAGTAATCAATATGGATATATTTTTAAAAATTTTGGAGCAAACTATAATAAATGAGTAAAAAACATCTAGATAAAGTTATTTCGCTTTGTAAGCGTAAAGGTTTTGTATTTCCAAATTCTGAAATTTATGGCGGACTAAAAGCTTCATATGATTATGGTCCACTTGGTGTAGATTTAAAAAAATCAATATCTGAAAAATGGTGGAAGGAAATGACTCATAATTCCAATATTGTTGGATTAGACAGCTCAATAATGGTTCATCCTGATGTTTGGGAGGCTAGTGGTCATGTGTCCAATTTTAATGATCCAATGACTGATAACAAGGATAATAAAAAACGTTACAGAGTTGACGATTTATTATCTCAGCAAAAAAGTAAAGTTATTGATAATCTATGTAGTCAAATGTCTATTCAAAACAATAATGATGGTGAAACCATAGATAAAATATCTAATATTTTACTATCTCAATCAGATAAATTTAGCAGTGCTTTAGAAAGTGCTAGTGTTATAGACCCATTTTCTGGCAATGTAGGTAAATGGACTGCAGCTACACAATTCAATCTAATGTTCAAAACTAATGCTGGCCCATCAGAAAAAACTGGTAAAAGTATCTATTTACGTCCAGAAACGGCTCAAGGAATCTATATTAACTACCTACTTGTCCAAAACTCTATGAGACTTAAAGTGCCTTTTGGAATTGCACAAATTGGTAAGGCGTTTCGCAACGAAATTGTTGCTAGAAATTTTATATTCAGAACTAGAGAATTTGAGCAAATGGAAATGCAATATTTCGTTCATCCATCTGAAGATGAAAAAAGCATGTCTTTTTGGAAAGAAAAAAGGATTGATTTTTACACTTCAGAATTAGGAATCAATCAAGATAATTTAAAATTTCATCAGCATTCAGAAGATGCATTGGCTCACTATGCTAAAGACGCATTCGATATTGAATATAACTTTCCATTTGGTTGGGGAGAGGTTGAAGGAATTCACAATAGAACTGATTTTGATTTGAAAGAGCATGAAAAATTATCAGGGAAAAATATGATGTATTTTGATCAAATAAAAAATGAAAAATATCATCCGTATATCATTGAAACTTCAACAGGGTTAAATCGTCTTTTTCTTATGATTCTTTGCGAAGCATATTTTGAAGACACACCAAATAATAGAACTGTATTGAAATTGCCTTTTGATTTAGCTCCAAATAAAGCAGTTATTTGTCCTTTGCTAAAGAAAGATGGCTTACCAGAAAAAGCACAAAATATATTCAATATGATTGGCGCTGAGCATAAATGTTTATATGATGAACAGGGTTCTATTGGAAAAAGATATTATAGACAAGATGAAGCAGGAACTCCGTTTGGAATCACTATTGATCATGAAACATTAGAAAATGATACTGTCACTATTAGAGAGAGAGATTCAATGAAACAACAGCGAGTTTCTAGTGAAAAAATCTTACAATTTATTTCAGACAATAAAATTTAATAGGAGCAACTATGCGATCAGCCAATCCAGCACTTAACAATAACACTTTTAGAAATACTCGACGTGTTTCTGGGGAAAACGCAATGACAATTGATGGAACAGTTAACAAGACTGCATTAAGTCTATTGTTTGTAATGACATCAGCCATTTACACCTGGAATAATCCACAGCTAGGGTTAGCACTTTTTTGGCCAGTTACTATCTTTACTTTTGTTCTTCTATTGATAACTATATTTAATAAAAAAACAGCTCCTTATACTGTCCCATTATATTGTCTAGCTGAAGGCCTTATTCTTGGAGGTATATCTGCTTATGCAAATGCAATATATCCCGGTATTGCAAATCAAGCAATTGCATTAACTTTTGGAATTTTAGCTGCTTTATTATTTTTATATAAAAGCAAACTAATTGCTGCTACAGAAAATTTTAGACTTGGTGTTTTTTCAGCAACTTTTGGTATCTTAATAGTATATGTCTTGAATCTTATTCTATCTTTTTTTGGAATTTCATTTATGGGTTCATTGTTCGGTAATGGTCTTGCTGGTATTTTATTTTCTGTTTTTGTTGTTGGGATAGCATCAATGAATCTAGTATTAGATTTTGATTTTATTGAGTCAGGCGCTGAACAAGGCGCCCCAAAATATATGGAATGGTATGCAGCTTTCGGTTTAATGATTACACTAATATGGTTATATATCGAAATACTCAATTTATTGATGAAATTACGAAGCCGAAGATAATAAATCTCTCCTCTTTTATATTATTGACAAAAAGAGCACTTTAAACTAAGTTATGCCAACTAAGGGTATATTTTTACCTCTAAGCGAGGTACATACCAAGGATTTATTAATATGTACATAAACAAAGGAAAAACAATGAGAAAGCTATATAACATGATAGCACTAGTCTTATTTTCTAGTTTAATGTTTGCTCAATCAGTTTCAGGTACAGTTACTGATACAGATGGTAATGCACTATTTGGAGCTAACGTTACAGTAGAAGGTACATCATCTGGTGCTGCAACAGGATCTGACGGATCTTATTCAGTCGACAGTGTTGAAAGCGGAACATATACTGTTACTGCTTCATACATTGGATATGAATCTGTTAGTATTTCTGTAAATGTAGATGGTTCTGCAACTGCTAATTTTTCATTAGCATCTAGTGCAGTAGCTGGTAATGCAGTTTCTGTGCTTGGTTCTCGTTTTGCAAGAAACGTTAATGAACAGGCAGTCCCAGTAGAAGTCATTACTGAGCTTGAAATTCGTGCATCTGGTTATACTGAAACCAATGACTTATTGCAAGCACTAGTTCCATCTTATAATTCCCCTAAAGGATATATTACTGATGGTTCTGATCATATGAGACCAGCAACATTGCGTGGTATGGCACCAAATCAAACTCTTGTACTAGTAAATGGTAAAAGACGTCATCAAGGTGCTTTAGTTCATGTAAACGGATCAGTTGGTCGTGGTTCAACTCAGGTTGACTTAAATGCAATCCCAGCAAGCGCTATTGAAAAAATTGAAGTGCTTCGTGATGGTGCAGCCGCTCAATACGGATCAGATGCTGTTGCAGGGGTTATAAATTTAATTTTAAAAGAAACTGGTGGAGCAGACCTAAGTGTTACTTATGGTCGCAATCTTTCATATTTTGAAAGAGGATACGCTGCAGGAGAAGGCTTAATTGAAGGACAAGATTCTTCAACATACAGCTGGGATCTTGATGAAGAGCATGAAGGTACTGGATATCTTCCTTACTCTGCACTTAGAGGTTCGGCTCGTTCAGGCCTTGAAACAGTTAAAAAAACAGATGGTAGAAATCTAATAATTCATGCTGGAAGTGGTTTGAATCTATTTGGTGGAAATATCTATATTAGTGGTCAACTTCGTGACGGTGGACGTTCTAATCGTGCAGGACTAGATCCAAGAAGACAATATTTTGCAGGAATGGATGATAAAGAACATGCATTCAATAGAGAAAATCACCGAATTGGTTCTGGTGAATTTGAGCAAGTAAGTCTTATGTTTAACGGTAACTTCCCTATGGAGCGCGGTGGAACTTTCTATGCTTTTGGTGGAATGAATTCACGTGATGGTGAAAGTGGCTGTTATTATAGAAGAGCACAAGATAATCGTACGCTACGCGCATGGTATCCTGATGGCTTTTTACCATTAATTAGTCCAACGCTACAAGATAGATCTTTAGCTGTTGGTATGAAAGGTATTGTTGATTCAGAAAACCTTTTAATTGGAAATATGTTTTACGGAATGGCGTATGACTTGAGTGTTGCCACAGGTAGTAACGAATTTGCTTGGGGAATGCAAAACAGTCACAATGCAACTGCAGGTACGAGTCCAGATCAACAAGCTGAGTTTGATCTTGGAACCTTAGGCTACAGTCAAACAACATTAAACTTTGACCTAAGCACTGCATTAGACGTGGAAATGTTTGATGGTCCAGCTAATTTAGCTTTTGGTTTAGAAGTTCGTAAAGAAAACTATACGATTGAAGCTGGTGAAACAGCGGGGTATGCAGACTTTGGCTATGATGTTTTAGATGGCCCTAATGCTGGAAGTTCTGCTGCAGTTGGGTGTCAATGCTTGCCTGGTTTAGCTCCAGCTAATGAACAAGATCGTAAAAGAGATGCTGTTAGTATCTATGCTGAATTATCTGGAAATGTATCTGAAGCGATGCAACTTGATCTTGCTTTAAGAGCTGAAGACTATAGTGACTTCGGAACCACAACAAACGGTAAAGTTGCGATGAGATATGAACTTAATGAAGGTGTTGCTGCGAGAGGTTCAGTTAGTACTGGCTTTAGAGCACCAGCTCTTCAAGAAGCATATTTTTCATCAATTGCTACAAACTTCATCGACGGTGTTCCTCTAGAAGTTGGAACTTTCCCTGTTGACACTGAAGCTGCAAGAGCTCTTGGAGCTAGTGATTTAAAACCTGAAACTTCTACTAATGTTTCAGCTGGTATGACTTATAATGATGATAGATTTTCATTATCTATAGATGCTTATACTATTACAGTTGAAGATCGTATTGGTATGAGTGAAACATTCAAAGGATCAGGAACAACTTCCGATATGGTTTCTTTCTTTGCTGAAAGAGGTGTTCCAGCAGCAGCAGGTAGATACTTCTTTAATGGTATTGATACAGAAACTAATGGTTTAGATATTGTAGGAACAATGAGAGAAGATCTTGCTAATGGTTCATTAACGCTTAAAGCGGCAATGAATTTCAATTCTACAGAAGTTACTAATAAAGATGAACTTGAAACTCCTGAAGAACTAGCTGCATACACATCAAGCGTATTGCTAGGTAGACAAAATACAGTGAGATATGAAAGCTCATCACCTAAAGAAAACTTCCAATTCTCAGCTACTCTACAAAAACCATCTTCTACATTTATGTGGAAATTAAATCGTTGGGGCGAAGTAACTATCCCAGCTGGTAGTGTAGAAAGAGAGCAGGTACTAAGTGCTAAATGGACAGTTGACACGGAATATTCATTCCAAGTTAATAGTCAAGTAAGAATGTCACTAGGAGTAAATAACCTATTTGACCAGTACCCTGACAAAACTATTAAAAGAAATAGTTTTAATGGAATTTTCCAACATTCAGGATACAGTCCATTTGGATTTACCGGACGTTATATTTACACTCGTCTAGATATGACATTATAATATAACGCTAGTTATTAAATAAAAAGCCTCTACTTTTTGTAGGGGCTTTTTATTATCTTTAATGAATAAAAAATGAACAACAATTCTATCATAAGCTTTATATTTTTACTGACTATATTTATCAATGGCTGTAGCCAGCCAAAAATAAATACTAATGGTGCGGTTTCATCTACTTCCAGAATAGCTTCACAGGTAGGAATTGATATTTTAAAAAATGGCGGAAATGCCTTTGATGCAATTGTGGCTACAGGGTTTGCTCTTGCTGTTACATCTCCTGCGAATGGAAACTTAGGAGGTGGGGGATTTTTGATAGCTCAAACAGCTGATGGAGAATTAGTCAGCTTAGATTTTCGAGAAAAAGCTCCAAAACTCTCTTTTGAAAATATGTTCTTAGATAAAGAAGGTAATTATGTTCGAGACCTTGCACTCTATTCCCATATATCATCTGGAGTTCCAGGCACAGTTAATGGATTAATTAAAATTTTTAATGATTATGGTTCTGGAAAATTTAGCTTAAATGAAATACTTCAACCTGCTATTAATCTAGCAGATAGTGGATTTGCTATTGAGCAAAATGCTGCGCATGGATTTGATACTAATAAGAATTATTTTATTAAAGACGAAGGTTCAAAGAAATTATTTATTAAAGATACAAATAATGTAATAACTGATTTAGAGAGGCAGTTTTCAAATGGAAAATTAAGCTTAGAAAAATATGAATCAATGTTGTCTAAAGTAGATGAATGGAAAATTGGAGATATCTTCATTCAAAAAGATTTGGCAAATACTTTACGTAGAATTGCGAAAAATGGTAATAAAGGTTTTTATGAAGGCGAAACAGCCAAATATATTATAGAAGAAATGAAATTAAATAATGGGTTAATGTCTTATCAAGATTTAAAAGATTATGATTCGGTTTATAGAGACCCTATAGTTGGTTCATATAGAGGCTATACTATTGTTTCTATGGGTCCCCCCAGTTCTGGCGGAGTATTGCTAATTCAAATGTTAAATATGTTAGAAAACTTTGATGTTCAAAATATGAAAAGGAATTCAACAAAATTTGTTCATCTATTGACAGAAATTCAAAGATTAGCATATGCTGATAGAGCTCTACATTTAGGCGACCCTGACTTTTGGAATAATCCAATTGATATGCTTATTTCAAAAGATTATGCATTAGACAGACTAAACCTTATCTCGCTTACAGAAGCAACCCCAAGTACTAGTATTGCTGCTGGTGGAACTACGCAAAAAGAAAGTGTAGAAACAACTCATTACTCTGTTATGGATAAAGACGGTAATACTGCTGGTATCACTACCACAATAAACTTCAGCTATGGAAATAAAAAAATTGTAGATCGTGCTGGATTTTTATTAAACAATGAAATGGATGACTTTTCTGCAAAACCTAATGTTCCGAATGCATTTGGTTTAATTGGCGGAAAAGCAAATGCTATTCAACCTTATAAGCGCCCATTAAGCTCTATGTCGCCTACTTTAGTAGTAGATAAAAATGGTCAATCTATACTTACGGTTGGAGCTGCGGGAGGATCTCGTATAATAACAGCTGTATTGCAAATTATTATTAGCATATTAGATCATGATTTAAATATTCAGGAGGCTATTGATACACCAAGAATTCATTCACAATGGTTGCCTGATTTTATTTTTTATGAAAAAAACGCATTAGATCAAAATAAAATTGATGAATTAAAATTATTAAATCACGCATTTTACAATGAAAAAAACTTGCCGGGTAATTTTTATCTAGCAAGAACACATGGCATTCAACGAAAAGATGGTTCATTTATTTCGGGTGCAGACAAGAGAGGAACACAAAATGGAAATGAAGCAATTACTTATTAAAATTAATTTAATACTACTTTTTTTTATATCCTGTAGCGACTCTAATAGAGCTGAGCAATCTGTATTGCCAACTGCTACCGTTAAATATGTTCCTGGAGAAATAGCTTCTGACATTGATGGGTATATTCAATATTATGTCGGCAATACTCCAATTATTATCACTGTTCCTCACGGTGGCGAAATTAATCCATCAATAATTCCAGACCGAAATGGTGAATCTGAAAAGTCAGAAAATACAATAGGTATTGCACAATATTTTTATAATACGTTTACAAGCGGCAATAATAATCTTTATCCTCATATTATTATAAACAATATTGATAGAGCAAAATTAGATCCTGACACAAATATCGAAAGTGGCGCACAAAGCAATTACTCAACAATCTACTATAACAGATATCATAATTATATTCAAGCAGCAGTAGATTCTACTGAAGAATATTTTGATGTTGGAATGCTAGTAAACTTAGTTGGGCACAAAGATGATAGTCAAAAAATTGAATTAGGCTACCTTGTTTCTCTAAATGATTTAAATCAATCAGATACAGCTTTAAGCAATTCTAATGTTCAAACGAGTATTAATTCTATTGCCAGCCTATCATCATCAACTCTTGCTGAAACTATAAGAGGTTTTGATAGTGTAGGAGGAAAAATTATGGATCTTAGTTGCTGTAAACCAATTTATTATACTTTTGATGTCACGCCTAGTCCCGATTTTCCTATTCCTGATAATGATGATTATAATATTGGTAGATACACTCTTTCAACATATGGCAGCCAAAATTCAATATCAAAAATCAGTGCGATTGAATTTTCAACCCCATTTTTAAATCATAGAGATAGCCCTTATGCATTAATTGCTTTAGGCGCAATGCTTGTAGAGGGAATTCAACATATTTATGAGCAGAGCACAGGCTTGATGCTTGGCTTATAAAAAAGAGTTTACTTTTTTTAGTTAGATCCTCTTAAAGCTGTTGCTTTGTTAAGATATTCTTGAGCGTCTTCTAGTCGTCCTTCACCAAAATAAGTACGATAAACTCCATAATAATATTGAGCATCACTTGGATTTTTTTCAATTAACTCCATATAATAGTTCCTTGATTTTCTCCATCTCTCTGCTTGCTCTAATGCTTTTGCTAAACCAAGCAAGGCCTCAACATCATCAGGCGCTAAAAAATAAGCTTCTTCAAAATTATATTCAGCTTCTTCAAAATTTTCCATTTTTAAATGCACCAAACCTCTATTGAAAAATAAATCAACTAAATCCCTGTCATCTGAAGTCATTTCAATTGCTTTATCCAAATTTCCAAGAGCTGATTCAAAGTCATCTTTCGCCAAATATAACGCTCCTAAACTTTTAAGTGCTGTTGGCTCATTTGGTTGTATTGCAAGCGCTTGTTCATAGTAATTTAAACCCCTGTCAAAATCGCCTAATCTTACTACACTTTGGCCAGCGCTTACTAATAGTGCAATCTTTGTATCTTCTGGAATATCTTTTAACGCCAAACCCATATCAAGATACTCAATTGTTGTTTCCCTGTCCCCTTTAACTGAAGAATAAAGAGCAACAAGCGCATATGCACCTGGTTGAGCTGGGTCTAAATCTTTTGCTCCCATTGAAGTTTGAATTGCTTGATCTATTAATGCATTTCTTTGCTCGATACTACTTGCCCTATTTAGCAGAGGAAGATAATTAGAGGCCTTGTAATATATCAAATTATAGCTTTTTGTTATAGATGCTGTTATTGCCTGAGCAATAGGTATTTTTTTATCATTTCTCGTTGGCCTAATTTTGAAACCTTTTGGTGCAGTCCCAGCAATATCCATATACTTTTTTACAGATACCCAGTCTTGTTTTCTTGGAAAAATTTTATCTCCTAAGTGATAAGCTGCCTCCCATCTGTCTTTAGGATGATCCAATGCTTTTAAAAGGAAAGTTTCTGCTTCTTTCCAATTTTTATCTTTAATACGAATTTTAGCAGACTCTAAGTCTTGTCCAGCAAATAATATTGAAATAAAAACTACTGTCGTAATTAAGTTTTTAAAATAAGTCATATGATTTATTCTCCTTCTATTTAACTAGCAAGTTAGTATTATTATAAAGAGTTTTCAAGGAGTATGGTTTTTATGCATCCAATCTACTCTATTTTGAAACTCTTCCTTCGAAATATCTAACAAGCCATCCACCCCTACGCCTTCTATACAAAAGGATGCTGTTACTGCACCAATTTTCATTGCATCAAAAATGTTCATTCCTTGTAATTTTCCCATTAAAATGCCACCAAGATATGCATCTCCAGCTCCTGTAGTGTCAATGACTTTATCTACTGGGTATGCTTTCATTTCAAATATATTATTATAATTATCAAAATATGTGGAACCGTTCTTCCCATCTTTAATTATTAGACTTTTTGGTCCAAGAGCTAAAATAGCATTGGCCATCTTAACTATATTTTCTCCAGTTAACCCAGTTAAAGCAATTGCCTCATTATAGTTTATACAAAATAAATCTACTTTTTTTATTAGCTCTTTTAATTCTTTGTTTGCGATATCTATATATAATTTGAATGTATCAAGCATTATGTAAGGCTTATTTTCCATTTGCATTAACAAATCTATCTGTAAATGTGGTGCTGTATTGCCTAGCATTAAATATTGAAAATTTTTTGAATCTTTAGAGAGATTTGGGATATATGTATCAGAAACGCCAGGATCAACATATAGTGTTTTTCTAGATGACAAATCATCTTCATATTCTCCTCCCCAACAAAATGTATTTCCATTAGAACGTGTCAACGATTTAGTAGATATAGAATGGTTTGATAAAAGTTCGAAGTGCTTATGATTAAAATCATCTCCAACTACTCCAACAAGTTCACATGTGTTTTTTTCATTAGCTAGAAGAGCATAAGCAGCTGATCCGCCTAATACACCTGTAAATAATCCATGCTTATTTATTATTTTATCTATGCTAATGGAACCAAAAACAATAGCTTTATGTGAGTGATTTGAAGTCATAAATTTTTTTATTAAGATAATCATGGACATTTAATGAAAAAAGAAAAAATAGTATTAGGTATAAGCGGAGGAGTTGATAGCTCTGTTGCAGCATTGCTTCTTCAGAAAAAAGGCTACGATGTACATGGAATCTTTATGAAAAACTGGGATGATAAAAATGCTATTTGCAGTGCTGAAGATGATTATGCAGATGCATCAAGCATATGTGCTACTCTAAATATACCGCTTACCAAAATTAACTACACAAAAGAATACAAAGATAGGGTTTTCAGTCAGTTTCTCAAAGACCATGAGCTAGGATTAACTCCAAATCCAGATGTACTATGCAATAAAGAGATTAAATTTGATGTCTTTCAACAATATGCTAAAAAAATTGGTGCTGTAAAAATTGCTTCAGGGCATTATGCAAATATTTTAACTAAAAATGATAAATTTTTTATTAGCAAAGCTAAAGATAAATCCAAAGATCAATCATATTTTTTATATCAATTGACTGATGATATCTTAAAAAATATTGAGTTCCCATTGGGAAATCTCTACAAAAATGAAGTTAGAGAGATAGCGGAAAATAATAAATTAATTAATGCAAAAAAGAAAGATAGTACTGGAATATGTTTCATTGGTGACAGACAATACAATAAATTTGTTGAGCAGTTTATTGATAAAAAAAAGGGAGATATCATATCGCTTGATGGTGAACTCATGGGCAAGCACGACGGACACATGTTTTTTACTGTCGGACAAAGAAAAGGTTTAGGAGTGGGTGCAAGAAAATCTGCATTTGATATGCCCTGGTATGTTGTAAAAAAAGATATAGAAAAAAATATCGTATATATTGCTCAGGGGGCAGATCATCCTGCTTTATTTTCTGATGAACTCATTGCAATAAATATCTTTATGAATGATAATCTTAACGATAAACTACCTATGTTCTGTTATGCCAAAGTTCGATACCGAGACAACGACAAATCATGTCAAATAATATCATTAAATGATGATCAATGTTATATTAAATTTGATGAAAAAATAAAGGCAATCACCGAAGGGCAATCAATTGTATTTTATGATAAATATGGCTTATGTATTGGTGGAGGCATTATTAAAAAAAGAAATATTCCCTTTTTAGGAAAGGAGCTTTATGAGTAAAGAATTAAGAATAGTAGTTTTAGCAGCAGGCAAAGGAACTAGAATGAATTCTAATTTACCTAAAGTACTTCATAGCTTTCAAGGCTCCTCTCTTATAGACTATGTATTAAACGAGTGTGAGCTATTAAATCCGATTGAAACAATATTAGTGGTTGGATTTAAAAAAGAACAGGTTATATCACATACAAGCAAAAGAGTTAATCTAAAATATGTTACTCAAATTGAACAGTTAGGTACAGGTCATGCTGTTTTGCAAAGCGAGGAGCTATTAAAAAATAATAATGGGCATATACTGATACTATATGGGGATGTGCCAAATATTAAAGCATCAACACTGCATCCAATTATCAACAACCATATCGAAAATAATCGTGGTATAACTTTAGTTACCGCAGAGCTCGATAATCCAGTTGGTTATGGAAGAATTATAAAAGATAGCTCAGGGAATATAAATAAAATAGTTGAAGAAAAAGATTGCTCCGATCAGGAACGTTTAATTAAAGAAATAAATACTGGAATTTTTATTTTTGAAATTCCTAAAATTTTTGAAATTTTAAATAACATTAAAACTAATAATGCCTCAAAAGAATATTATCTTACCGATGCAGTTGAGCTGGCAAAATCAAGCATGGAAATTAAAGCAATTAAAATTGATAATTCAGATGAGATAATGGGTGTAAATACAATAGATCAACTAAGAGAGCTTGAATCTTGAGATATCTACTTAATTCTATTATAATGTTATTGCTAATTATAATTAGCATATTTGCTTGGTCTTTCAATCTATTTCTTAAACAAGGGGTATCTCCTATATCAATTACAACTTCAGATTCTTTAGTTAATGAAAGTAACAAAATTAAACTATTTGAAAACTATTCCTCTCAAACTCTTAAAGTTGCCGTTCTTAATGGATGTGGAGTAGGTGGAGTCGGAAATGCTTATGGGAATATTTTAACAAATAGATATGGTCTACAGATAACTAGAATAGAAAATGCAGATAATTTTGATTATTCTATGACAACCATTGTCATTTTAAGTAAAGATAATCCTAATATTGAAAACCTATTAACTATCTTAGGTACCAATATCAATGCTGGAAATGTTGAATTTGATGCGCGTACTAATCCAAGTGAAGATATTCAAATAATTATTGGGAAAGACTATCAAGAGTTTCTAAACTTGAATCAATGAGCGCAAAGAAATTACTAAAACAAATTGTTTCACTTTCTGACGATAAAAAAGCTGAAAATATTGTAGCTATGGATGTATCAAATATTACCTCTTTATCTGAATATTTTGTAGTATGCTCTGCTTCAAATCTGATTCAAGTAAAAGCTATTGCAGATAATATCAAAGATAACATTGATGAGCATCCTTGGAAAACAGAAGGCTATGAAAATGGTACATGGATTATTTTAGATTATGTTGATATCGTTGTACATATCTTTTTAGATGAAACGCGTCAATATTATGATCTGGAAAGAATTTGGTTTGATGCGAAGGTCGTTAAGATATGAGATTGAATGAATTAATGAAAAATTTTATTCAAGACTATTTGGATAAAAATAAAATTGATTTTAATGATTGGAATATCAATCCAACCACGCAAAAGGGCTTTGGCGACTACAGCTCTAATATAGCATTGAAGCTTGCAAAATTATTAAAAAAGTCCCCTTTAGAGATAGCTGAAGAAATTGCTCATCACAGTAACAAGGATAAAGAAGTTTTTGATTTAAGCGCTTCAAAGCCTGGCTTTGTCAATTTTCATATATCAAGTAAATACTATATTGAAATTCTCAATCAAATTCTTGATAAGAAAAACTTCTTTGGTAAACATAAAAAACTTGATCAAAAAGCAAATGTAGAATTTGTAAGCTGTAATCCAACGGGACCCTTAACTGTAGGACACGGAAGGCAAGCAATATTAGGAGATATGATTTCTAACATACTATCTTGGCGAGGGTATGATGTGACTAGAGAGTATTACTATAACGATGCTGGCAAGCAAATGCGTGTATTAGCGGAATCATGTTATGCAAAATATGCATCACAAGTTGGGGCAAAATTTAAATGGCCAGAAAATGGATACATTGGTGAATATCTTGATGAAATAGCAACCAAAATTATTGAAAAGCATGGTAAAAAATTATCAAAAGATGATGCTCTCTTTAGAACCTTTACAGAAAAAGAAATTTTTAAAGACATCAAAAAGTCATTGAAGAGTATTGGTGTTAAGTTTGATATATTTTCAAAAGAAGGTGCTTATTATAAAAATGGATCAATAGATAATGTTTTATCTGTCCTAGAAGAGAAGAATCTTTCTTACAAAAAAGATGGTGCCGTATGGTTTAAAACATCTGAATTAGGAAAAGAAGAAGATAAAGTCTTAGTAAAAAGTACTGGTGAACCAACATATCGATTGCCGGACATTGCCTATCATGCAGATAAAGTAGATAGAGGTTTTGATTTAATTGTGGACGTATTTGGTGCTGACCATGTAGATACCTACCCAGATGTAATTCTAGGTCTTAAGTGTTTAGATAAAAGAACAAATCATATTAAAGTAATTATACACCAATTTGTAACTATAAAAAAAGGTGGAGAAATTGTAAAAATGTCAACTCGTAAAGCGAACTTCATAACATTAGATGAATTGAATGATGAGCTCAACCCAGATGTAATTAGATATTTTTTTATAATGCGAGGTGCAAATAGTCATTTAGATTTTGATCTAGATTTGGCAAAAGATGAGTCTGAAAAAAATCCAGTTTACTATTTACAATATGCTAACGCAAGAATATCAAACTTACTTACTAGATATGACAAAGAAATAGATAAAAATCCAAAAATTGACTTGAGCAAACTCATTCAAAAAGATGAAATTTCACTCATCAAATTATTGTCCGAATTCCCACAAAAAATGGAAGATGTTTTTGAAAGCTTAGAACCTAGAAAGCTAGCAACATATTTAGAAGAAGTTGCTGCTGGCTATCACAAGTTTTACGGTAATCACAAAGTTATAAATGATGACGACCTTGGAACTTCATTTGCTAGGAAGAAATTGTGTGAAGCAACTCAAATAATATTAAAAAATGGGTTATCTATACTTGGAATAAGTGCACCTGACAGAATGTAAATTTTCATGCTTAAAATTGGACATAGAGGTGCTTGCGGATATGTAGCTGAGAATACCATCGAATCTATTCAGAAAGCTATAGCCTTGGGTGTTGATGGTATTGAAATCGATATATTTAAATGTAAAAGCGGTGAACTAGTTCTTTTTCACGATCAGACATTAAAAAAGTTGGTAGGAAGGCCAGAAAGAATAGAAGCATTAACTTTACAAGAATTGAGTAGATGTTTAGTTAAAAATAAATATTCAATTCCTACACTTAAAAAGGTTCTTGATTTAATACGGGCTCCCCTATTCATAAACATAGAACTTAAAGGAATAGACACAGCTGTCCTTACTTCAAATTTACTAACAGATTTTATATCACAACAAAAATGGGAAGAAAACTCTTTTATCGTATCTAGTT
>Ga0208277_1000726_pt1 | contig 19343 bp, 20 predicted proteins | sample ETNtaG_5_FD_185782 | JGI IMG/M metagenome (GOLD analysis project Ga0208277, IMG submission 185782) | Marine microbial and viral communities from oxygen minimum zone, Eastern Pacific Ocean - ETNP201406SV205 (SPAdes) (version 2) | ecosystem: Environmental > Aquatic > Marine > Oceanic ...
CCTATCTTAGGATACATGACAGGCATCTTCGGTAAAGATAATGCTGATCGAATGATGGATGAGTTCTTCTTCTCGTATGCTGATGAAAACAAATGAAGTGATGGGTCATCCACTATGGATGTTACCAGTCATGATGTTAACAGTTCTCTTATTAATAGAGGGTCTTCACACTGCTGCTCACTTACATCAAAAGTTAGATGTACATGGTATCTGTAGGCAGAACAAAGAGTACATTGAAAGCAAAGAAGACAGTTACTAAACTGTCATATGGGGGCTACGTTTCCCCCATTTTTTGTGTATAATATGATTATAGAATCTAAATAATGAAATGCTAGTTGGACTATTGCAACTCATGGAAACAACCATGGTTGCCACTGCACTTACTATTGGTATGGTTGCTACTGGTTCTGCTGTTGTGAGTGGTACTCCACCACCAGATCTTACATCATTAACATCATTGTATGAGCATGATGACAAAAGAATTTATCCTGACTCTACTAAGAAGCAGAGAGAGGATGAACTACCCGAACTAATCTCTAAGTAAAATAAATGACAGATTCAAATTTCACACCTGAGTATAACAATGAACCAGTGCCAGGCACTGAGGTGACAGAGCAACCTGGATTGTATCCAGAGAACATTGCACCTGATACTCCTGATGGTGTTGTTAACGTACCATATCCAACAGATGATTCTGCTAATGGTAGTGTTACTTTCGATGCATCAACTGCTGATGAAACTTTTACAGTAGACTATCCACCAGCACCTCTTGATCCTCGTGTAGATCATGTTGTTGGTTTGTTGGAAGAACTTAATGCAAAGGTTGAACATCTACTAGAGCATGCACATAAAGAAGCTGACTGTTGTCCACCACCAGAACCACCAGTAGTGTACGAAGGTTTGGTGACGTTACAACCTGTGCCACAGACACCACCACCAGAATACCAAAATTGATTTTTCAATTCCATAAAACCCCGAAAATTTTTCGGGGTATTTTTTTGTCTAAAAGTTTTTTATCCTACCCACTTAGGTATGTAAACAAAGAACAGAACACAACCCCAGAATGTGACAAGGGCAACGATGTCTGTAAGTCTTTGGTTACCTGCTAGTATGAGTCCTAGAATGACTCCACCAAGCCAGATCCAATCCATTGTTGAATGAAACTTCTTCCATCCATCACCAAATTCTTTGATGAGTTCGTCTCTTAATTGTGCAAAGAATTTAGACTGGTGTCGCATGATAACGAACCCTTCATTAAATACCATCACAAAAAATCCAATCCAAAATATCATATGCCAGTTTTCTTTAGTGTTGATGTTATAAAGTCAGATGATTGTTGATACTTGTTAGTCTTCTTGAAATCTGATAAAAATACATCGATCAATGCTGGTTTGAGTAGATATATCTCTCTGTATTTTTCGTTCTTCTGTACTTCATAATCATAATTATATATCACCTTTGCCAATGCTGTGCCTGGTATATTAACAGGACCAGTTCCATTGTTGAGGTCATGGAAACTAGTATACCATGTGTGATCTACTTTTAGACCAGCAGGTATCAAAACGTTACCTTTGATGTCTTTATATTCAATAGTTTCGTAATGATGTACACCACTGTATGCTTTGTCACCATACTTATTTTCGCTATGAATTCTTATAGCATTATCATCCATTGGTAAATCATAACCAGGATTCACCATGTTATTTGTTATTGCTATCACCCAGTCAAAATTTACACTACCATAAACTTTATCTGAAATAGTATCTAATCTTTCACCTGTTTGTAAGACATACTTGTCAAAGTATATTGCATAGTCATATATGTTTTCATCTATCTTATACTTCTTGAAGAAATTCTTCGCAATAGTATAGTCAGCTGATGAAAATGGATAACTGATAGGAGATTTAGTATATTCTATACTAGGTAGTAATGAAAAGAACATTAGAGTGAGGGACCGCTGTTTGTAATGTCATCTCTGAAGACAAGTTTTGTCTCTAAGAAGTCTAGTGATAGTTCTGTTGCTACTGGTGAACCATCTTCGTAAGTAGCATATGCTCCATCAGGAGTATAGTTTACTTGTACTCTTGTGATAGCACATGTTTTATATTGTGTTAGGTATGGGTGTCTGTTACCACCTTTCATAAATGAAACTCTACATTGATGTGGTATTGTTATGAAGTTTCCACCACCTATAGCAGGATCCTTTTGATCACTACTTCTACCTACTTCAACTAGTTCTTCTGCTAAGGATTGTTTTTCCCAATCTCTTTTACCAACAGAACCAAAACCTGGTAGCGAAGCACGTTTGAATGTGTTACAGATTGTTCTGATGACTTGAGCTTCTTTTTTATCATGTGGAGTCATCTTAAATTTTAATCCAAACTCTCTTAGATCTGGTCTATCGAATAGAACTTCAACGTTTGGGTTTAATATCACACCTCTAGTTGCTCCAGTAACATCATCCAAACTTATGTTTCCACCGATACCAGGAATAGAGTTAACACCTTGTGTAAACAATGATGCAAACGCATTTCGTAAACCTTGAGGAACATTATAATTTTTTAGTTTTTCGAAGTCTCCATTAGCACTAGCAATTACACCTCTACCAACGTTACTAAATGCTTTAGCATTCCATGAAGTTTTATATTCAGTTGATACATCTTGAGGCATGTACATGATGATTGGTCTGTACTTTGCATCATCTTCAAATGGTTTGAAAGATACTGCTGATTCATTGTAACTAGCATATCTAGCTCCACCTGTAGCAATTTGTACTGCTGAATCATCCACACCAGGAGGGACACCAGCATTAGCCTTTTGTTTTAAGTCATAAAACGGTGGTAGATATTCACCAAATTCAAATAAAACATAGTCACTTTCTTTGGTTATATTATCATCATTAGGATAACGTAATGAACCTGTTGATCCACTTGCTTCTCCTCTTTCTTTAATTGTAATTGGATTACCTGTAACTGCTTCTAGATTAAGGTAAGCAGAACTATTTTCTTCGTCTGGTATTTGAAAACCACGTTCAGGATACGCACCATTTTCTGCTATCCATTCATTACGTAACTTTGCAATTGCGGTCTTTGTTTCAAAAGTTGTTAGTAGTTTATCTATCTCTGACTGAGTAGCATAGGAATATACAAAGGAAGAACCAGAAGTACCAGCGGACCTTGATTCCTTATAGAATGTATCAGTTGTTGCATCAAAAAAATAATACTCTGAAGAGGAAGCGAAATCATTTTGCTTCCAACCATCAGACATTTTAGGTGCAACAATTGTTGTTGCTGTACTTGGTATTTTTTCAACCGTTACTCGATTACTACTCATTGTGCCATTGCTACTGATTCTTGTGTTCCATAACCTCTCACAACTCTACGTGCTTTGATTTTATCGTAGAAGTTTTCATTAGTTTCATTCCACACCTCTTCCTTTCTGAAATTAAATTCAGATGTTTTTCGAGTAATAACAAAATCTTCTATTGGAAGTAGGATTGCTGTATCCCATTCGTCTGTATGAAGATCTAATAAGAGACCATCTATATTAGACTTAAGATATTTATGGAAGCAAGCCTTAGGTAAGTTGATTCTACCTCTCTGCAAGTCTCTTATAGCAAGTATCCTTTTCTTAGGTGTCATGTAGTGTAGATTAGCTCCAAAGAATTCTTTTGGTTCTGATTTAATTACATAAACAAGCGGAAATTTGTCCCAATATGGTAGATATTTTGACTGTGCTTTGTATTCGAAGAGGAACATGTGACCTTGCACTGCGTACCTTCTCAATACATTTCCATCTTGTTCATCTTCAGAGTCAAGAGAATCATATCTTTCATCTCGAACAAATTTATTCGAGTCTTCCTTGAATCTATTTACTTCTTTACGCACAGCATTTTTATACCATGTGTACGTTTTCTTTTCACCACCAGTTAATGCGGTTATTTTTTCAAATATAGTTTCATAACCAGTATTTTCTTTTACAGCAGATCGCTGTATGTCTCCAAATCCTTGTGCCATTGTTCATATCTCCTACACTCCTAGGTTATCTTCAGTTAATATTAGAAAACCCATCTGCCTATCTCCACACCAGTCTTCGGCAGCATCCCATTTAGCACGGTTCTTTGCAAATGTTAGAGCAGCTCTCTTGTAGGCAGATGTTCTTTTATCTTTACCATAAGGGGGTTTTGTTTGTTTTTTTGGTTTTATTTCTATGATGTACTTACCATACGTTCCGTCTTTCTTCTTTACTTTAATATAAAAATCAGGATAGTACCTGTGTGGTTTACCATCTAGAGGTGAACGGTATGGTATGATGACCTCTTCGCTACCCCATTCTATTATAGAGGTAGTTCTATCACAAAACTTCATAAAATGTAGTTCCCACGATGATCGGTAAACGATTGTAGTGGGATTACCTTTGTACTTTTTAGGGTTCTTAGGTTTATACAATCCAGTTTTAGCCATATATAATATAGATCTCACGTTTTTATTTAGTGTGAATATTAATAAAGTAATGGCAAAGATGGGAGCAGCAGGGGGAATGTCCCTTACTACTTCGTATCGAATTAAATTTGCTAGAGCAGGTGGCACTAATGATGCGATCACAATGATGTGTGATGAAGCACAGTTACCTAACGTACAAGCTGCTACTGCACAGATGTCAGGTAGGTATCTTGGTGAAGGTCCGTTTCAGTATCCACACACTAGATTGTTTACTGATGTGTCTCTAGGATTCCTATGTGATGCAGAGTTAACTCAGTTAAAGTATTTTCAAGTTTGGTATGATGAAATATTTGGTGCTAATGGTCAACATATTATAAAGGATAAGGCAACAGTTGAAGAGATGCATGGTACTGGAACACCTAATAGATTCAGAACAAATAGATTAAATTATCCAGCAAATTATACTGCTACCACATATATCACAAAGGTTGAACAAAGAGAAACGGATGTACCATCGGTTACATATATGCTTGAAGGTTCTTATCCTTATGCTATTGATGCTGTTCCCTTGTCATATGGATCGTCTCAAGTTACTAGAGTGAATGTTAATTTCCATTATGTTAGACACTCAATGATTTATAGTAATGGAATGGGTGGACTCACAGGAGCAGAGACACAGGTTTTTAACGACTGATATATACCAGCAAATTCAAATTTTCGATTCCATGAAATCGGGAAAAAAATCTCCGCACATTTTTTGTTAAAAAAGTCGCATATATAAATATACGACTTGAATTAGTTTTTATGGCATTACCGAAACTTGGGTATCCCACCTATGAATTAGAATTACCTTCAAATGGCAAAACAGTAAAATATCGACCATTTTTGGTAAAAGAGGAAAAAGTTCTTTTATTGGCTTTAGAGTCAGAAGACGAAAAACAGATTACATCTGCTGTTAAGGATTTAATCAAAAATTGCGTTATTTCGAGAATTAAGGTAGATTCGCTACCTTTGTTTGATTTGGAATATCTGTTTTTGAGGATTCGTGCTGCTTCTATTGGAGAAACCATCACTTTGACTGTAACGTGTCTTGATGATAATGAGACAAAAGCAGAAGCACGTATCAATATTGATGATATTAAGGTTTTTAAGCCAAAGGGTCATTCTACCAAAATTGAGTTAACTGATGAAATGGGTATTGTGATGAGATATCCAGGTATGCAGAGATTCGTTGAATTAGACTTTTTACAGAAAGAATTGAATGCAGAGGAAGTTTTTGAATTAATCGCTGAAAGTATAGATCAGATATATGACGGTGAAGAGGTATATGATTCAACTACCACTACATTGAAGGAATTCCGCACATTTGTAGATGGTTTGACTACTAAACAATTTGAGTCAATTCAACAATTCTATCAAACTTCACCTAAATTGAGTCATACCTTTACAGTGGTAAACCCTAACACTGGAGTGGATTCGGAATATACAATTGAGGGTCTACAGAGTTTTTTCGCATAGCACTCTTTCATAATAATTTGGAAGGGTACTATAGAATGAATTTTGCTCTGATGCAGTACCATAAATACAGTTTGACGGAAGTAGAAAATTGGATGCCTTGGGAACGTGAAGTTTATGTAGCGTTTTTAATGCAATATCTCGAAGAAGTCAAACAAAAGCAACAACAAGCACAGAATGGCTAGGTACTCTGCAACATATAGTGGTGATACTACCTCCTTTATCGGGGGTAAGATTGCTAGTGCTGCTGGTATGGCTAGAAATGAAGCAGAGGCACAAGAGAAGGATAGACAAGCTGGTCTGAATGTTGCTAACAGTGGTAATTTGTTTGCCAAAGCACTTGGTAGTGAATTTGGTGGTGACTTATTTTCTAGAACAATAGGTGTTCTTAATCCGAATCAATCTGTTGCACAAACTGATAGAGCTTCTAATAAAGCACAAAGATTTGCAGCAAATTTCCCTAGAACAGATAAGAAGGACGAAGAAGTAAAAAAGTCTAATAGAGACGTTGATCGTGCTGTTGATGATCTTTTAACAAATGATGACCACATACCAGTAAAAGATGAAAAACTAAGGGATTATGTCACTCGTGTCTTTGGTGTTGGTATAGATTCAAAATTAACACAAGTAGATGCTAGAGTATCTAAGAGTGTAGATGTTTTATCTGATATAAGGAAGGTTCATCAAGGTAGTGTCAATCTAATGATTGATCACAATGAACTTATATCAGGTAAACTTGATAAAATATTACAGTTATACAGTGATCAATTTGATTTTCAACAGTCTTTAAAAGATAGATCAGAAGTAGCTAGATCAGAGACTGAGTTAGAAAGGAAAAGGAATTTATCAACGACTAAAAGATTTACAGGTCTTGATACTAGTCGTGGTGGATCGATGCTTTTTGGTGCAATATCTGATATTGTAGGTAAAAAGTTATGGAATAAGATAGCTGAAAAGTTAGGTTTAAAAGTTTTACCACCTAAAGCTGCTAATGTTGGTATTGGTAGTGTTCTGACTAGATCTTCGAAAACTGCTTTTAAACATACTAGAGTATCTACTGTCATTAATGAAGTATTTCGAGGAAAGAAGTTTACAAAAGAGTTAGTCAAAAACCCAACTAAAGCGGTTAAAGGATTAGCTGAGACATTTACAGATCCAAATCTCTTAAGATTTTTAAATACTGGTCTTGGTAGAACTAACTTAAAAAAATTAGCTGCTGGAATAAAATTAGATGCAAAGGGAAGACAGTTAGCAGGTCAAGACGCATTATTAAATGTTTTAAGAGATCCAAAATTGGGTGTTGATGATGCACTTGCTGCTAGTACAGGAAAGTTTCAAAGAAAGGCAGCAAAAGATGTTCTAAACATTACTCAGAACCCTAAAGCAGCTGAAGCATTTAAAAACAGTTTGATGCAAGGTCAGGTACCTGGCGATGAAATTTTTAGAGCAAATAAAATCAATAAAAAACTTGCTAGTAGTACTGGGAAGAAAGCAACTAAAAAATTAGCTACTAAGAGTGCTACTAAAGCGGTAGCAAAAACTGGTAAACTAGTACCAGGTGTAGGTACAGTAATAGCATTAGGTGAAGCAGCATACAGAGCATCACAGGGTGATATGACTGGTGCTGGATTGTCACTTCTTAGTGCAGTACCATTTTTAGGATGGGGTGTTACTGCTATTGATATTGCTAGGGATCTTGGATTTAACCCACTTGGGTTACCACCTCCACCAGGAGAATCAGGTTGGCAACCTCCAGAATTTGAGTCTGGTACTCCTATGTTGACTAAACCAGGAGTTAAAGAATTACACGGTAAAGAGACAATTCTTGGTGTGGATCCTGGAAGTGGCATGACTACAGACCACATCAAAAATATTGGTGATAGTATAGTATCTGCTAGTGCTAAAATGGCACAAGATCTTGCTGTCAGTAGGGATGTTGCTAATTCAATTGCAGGTCTACCTTTTACTGTAAAGAGAGTAAATTATAGTACTGGTATAAAGACTGGTCCAGTAAGATCTAGAGCTGATACACAGAGTATATTTGATGTTGAAGGTAATATCAGTAAGTTTAAGAAAGAAGCTGAATCTGCTGTTGAAGATCCTAGAAAGGAGGAGGCTGCTACTGCTTTAGAAAACCAAGAAACTCAAGATAGTCGTTGGTGGATTGATCCTAGAAGACATTTTAATTTTGGTAATGGTGGTAATAGTGCTATATCATCAAATAGTCCTCTTTTAGCACAACAAGGAGATACAACTATACAATTTCATGGTCAACAAGGTAGAGATTTGTCTGGAGAACCAGGTGTCGATTTTAGTTATGGTGATTATAGAAATAATTACAATTTATTTGATGGTACAGTTATAGAAACAGGATTATTATATGGTAAAAATTATGGTAACGTAGTAGTAGTTAGAAGTACTGATCCTAGTTGCGGTAAGCAATTTGATGCTTTGTATGCACACTTCCCTGATGGTGGAATTTATGTTAAACCAGGAGATCGTGTGACAGGTGGTGCTATTCTTGGTAAGGTTGGGTTTGTGAGTGTAAGTAAGCCTGGAGTTCCAGAAATACAACCAAATAATGCTGGTAACATGTCAGGATGGCATACCAGTGTTGATTTCTTTGAACCTGATAGTGCTACACGTTATGCTAATGCAGATAAAATAATCAATTTAGTTTTATCTTCTAATGGATTAAAACCTAATAATCTTCTACAAAAATTAGCAATTACACCAGTTGAGGAAGTAGTTCCTAGTTCAACGAATAGTATTGTTGAATATTATACTGGTGATCAGTCTCATCCAAATTGGGAACCATATTTACATGATGATCAAATGGAGCATGAACACTTTGGATTTTCTTCCACAGAAGAAAGGGATCGTGCAATGGCAATCCTAAAAAAACATGGACTTATAGTTACTCCTGGTGGTGAACCTGGTGATCATACAGAAGGATCATTACATTATGAAGACAGAGCACTTGATGTTCAGTTTGGTCCTCATACTAATTGGAGGAATGAACCTGGATGGAAGATATTGATTAAACAAATGATGGGTGATAATTCATGGAAGCAGTGGGAAAATACTACAGAAGGTGAAGAAGCGTTTGCTGAATATGTAAGACAAATATTGATTGATAATAACTTCACTGGTATAACTCAAGATGAAGTTGGTCCAGAATATTTTCAAGAACACGGTACTATTGATTCTGAGAGATTTAATGATTTAAGTGATCCTTTCTTACTAGACAAAAAGAAAACGTGGGGTATTCCTGATCATTTACACAAAAGAAATCTAGAATTGCAGAATAATAGCATACTTTTAGATGAATTAGAGACTGAAGCTGCGAATAGAATTCAGATTGTTGTGTTAAATAATACTATAGTGAACCAGACAAACAATGAAAAGAAATATGTTAACATTTCTGGTGGATTAAATATGGATTTGTTTAGGATGGCAAAACTAGCAGGATAATATGGCAAGGTACAGTAGCACAGTTAGTGGAGATTTAACTACATCTATAGTAGGGCATCTATTAGATGCTGCTAGTATGGGTAAGGTTGAGAAAGCTCGTGCTCTGAGAGGTGGAGAGATTTCTGGAATGAAACCAGAAGATTTGATGCTCCGTCCTGGTGAATTTACTGCTCAAGCATTGAAATATAAGATGACTCCTAGATGGGCAAGGAGTCGTAGTTTTGGTAACAAATATCCAGATTATTTTGCTAAGAATTTAAAAGGACAGTTCACACCATTTACAAGTGGTATAAATCCAGAACCAACATTTGCTTCTATAAAGGAAAAGATGGTAGGGAATCCATTCCCTCACATCGCACAGGGAACTGATAGAAAGCATCAAGTACAACCAGAGACACCATTACTATCATCTGGTACTAAGAGGTATGAAAGTACTGTTTCAGAGAAGAAGAAACCTGTAGAGGTTAAGGATCAAAAACTTGGTGTATTCTTTGCTGCTATTGCAGAATCTTTAAACAGGACAGTATCTTCAATCAATGAAAAGCAATCTACTATAGAATCTGATATTGCTGCTGCACAGCAGAGTAATATGGCTCTTGCTGAGGGATTGAAGTATAGTAATGATACTATAGGTGATAAGTTAGATGCTATTGCTGGACTGTTAAATCAGCAATTGCAACTTGCTAAGGATCAGATAGATCAAGCAGAAACTGATGCTGCTGTTAAAGAATTAAGGAAGGAGGATGATTTATCTGGTGGTGAAAGGTATGTTGAGGTCGGAGAAAAGACTGAACCAGTCAGACGTGAAAATGAATTGGAGAATATGCTTGATGTTGATAATGATGAAAAGGATATACAAGATTTCGAACATGGTGGTATAGCAAGTGGTCCTGATAGTGGATACTTAGCTAGATTACACGGTGATGAACTGATTGTTCCATTAGATAATAATTACACACAGGGTGAACCAAGTGCTGTTGATGGAAAGGTTCGTAGTGTACCACAATATGAGGCAGGTACTGGTGGTTTAACTGCGAAATCTCTTCCAGTACCAGAAAATCCACCAACATCTTCATCATTCAACTTCTTTGCTAATAGACCAACAGAGCATACAGGAACACCTCGTGTATTGAATCTTCCTAAGACTGACACTAACGTTGCTGGTGAAGATTTAATGAAGGCTATGAAGTTACCGTTTGAGGTTGCTTCTTTGGGTATAATGCAAGCTACTGGTAATGCTGTCAGATCGATGCCAGGATTTAGTGACATGAAAGGAACCGTTGGTTCTGTTGTCAGTCCTGTTGCTCAAGCATTTAGTATTAAAGATACCGTTAGTAATAAAGTTAATAATTTATTAGAGAGTAAGTCACAACAGACTGAACGTAGGAATACAGAGATATACAAGAAAGAGCAGAGTGAGAACAGACGTGCATGGTGGGATATATTTGGACTGTTTAAAGGTGGTGGCGGTGGTGATGACTATGGTATTGGAGGTCCAGGTCTAAGTGGTGCTTCTAATCTACAGAACTTATATCATGGAACCAGTAATGCTAGAGCAGGTAGTATATTCTCAGGTGGATTCAAACCTAGCAATGCTATGAGTTGGGCTGGTAGGGGTAAATCATTCCTAACACCAGATTTCTTTGATGCTGCTAAGTATGCTAGACCTGGTGCTACTGGATTGAATCCTTTTAGTGTTAAAGGTCTTCCAGGAACTGGTCTCAACAATATGATGAATAGTAGAGGTCAGGTATTAAATGTACTACAACCTAGAGGTGCTGGTCTTAGATTACCTGGTTGGTTGAAACGTTTAGGTTTATCACCAGAGGTTGCTGTTAAACCTAAGCAAGCAACTAAGGGATTGGGTTTAGCTCAGAGATTGTTAGGTGGAAAATATCCTAATAGTTCAACTGCTAATATGGTTAGAGGAATGATGACATCACCAGCAACAAGTAGGGGTGTGGGTATGATGAGTAAGTTGTCGCCATTACTTCAGGGTGGTATGAAACTTGGATCAAAAGCACTTGGTATTGCAAGTTTCCTTACTGATTTTATATTCCCAGATCCAACTGCTCAATATGATCAGATGCATGGTCCAAATGCATACTATAATGATCCTAGATATACTGGCGAGAGACCAGAGTGGGCTCCTCCATTAACTAGTAACAAAGCAGATATTGTTGACTTAGGATCTAAAGAACATGCCATGAATAAATTATCTAAGAAAGATGTTGATCCAGCAACGTTTACCGTTAATAATTTGGATGCTGCTAATCTAAATCAATCAAATGAAGCAATATCTCATATTGATAATATGGGTGACTCTCAGGTCGATCAGTACCAATTTGTTTATTCGGCATTTAAGTAATGAAAAAAGCAGAAGATTTTGAAATAAAAACAATTGAAATAAGAAAAGTTGGTGAAGACCATGCAATAAAACCTTATGCCAAGTTAACTGATGTTGTTCTTGGATTTCAATATTTTGAGGACATAACTATACCATCAGTATCTGCTACGTTATTCATATCTGATAAGGCAGCAAATCTTCCTTCTTCTATGCCTATACAAGGATTTGAGTTGGTTACTATGGAACTCACTGATAGGAATGGTAAAGATCATCAGTATGAGTTTCGTGTATGGAAAGTTGGTAATAGAGTTTCTACAGAAAAAGGTCAAGGATATGTTTTAGGTTTGATAAGTACAGCAGGATTAATTAATGAGGGTGTTAAAGTAAATGCACTATTGAAAGGTACAGCAAATACAATAGTTAAAAAGGTGTTGCAAGATTATCTTAATATACCTGAAGCTAAGGTTAGGAGTGATGAAGCAACTAACATAATGAAGATATTCCCTGCTGGTAAGTCTCCATTTGCAGTTATTAGAGATTTACAATCTAAAGCAATTTCTAAAGATTCATTTGCTGCTAGTGGTAATAGTGCTATATCATCTATAGACATTGATGCTAGTGATACAGTTGTTGCAAGTTCTGATACAGCAGAAGACACTAAACAACTTAAGGGTAGTGCTGGATATTTCTTTTGGGAAACTAAAGATGGATTTAACTTTAGAAGTATAGATTCAATGGCATCAAAAGATCCAAAGAAATTTGGTGGTAGTGAGTCTGTTGCAACATATGAGTTTGCTCCAGCAATGGTAGAACAAACAGAGGCATTGGATCCATACAAGATACAAGAAATCACTTTTTTATCTGAATTGGATTTATTGAAAAAATTAAGAGAGGGTGCATATTCTACAGAATGTACGTTTTTCGACATAAATACTGGTGTTCTTACGGAGTATACCTATAAATTAAGTGAAAACTGGGACAAAATGGGTCATCTAGGTACTGCAACAAAGTTACCTTGGGGTCAAGAACAATTATCCCAGTATCCAACTAGACGATTATCCTCTGTCATTAACCACGAATTGTGGCATAATGGCACTGAAATTGCGTCAAATGAGTCTGAGGCAGATAGTGATGAACCAAGTGAAGTTACCGATAACCAGAAGCAATTTCTGGTGCAATCTATAGCACGTGCTGGTTCATTGTTCAATCAGCAACTGATGATTTCGATTCCAGGTAACTTAGATCTCAGAGCAGGTGATAAGGTCACAGTTATGATACCGAACCAAATACCTGAAAAACTCAGGGAAACTGAAGGGGATTTCGATCCCGAACATAGCGGTGTGTATTTGATCAAAAAACTCAATCACCAATTTGACAGAATCAAGATGAGCGTTTATACTGTATTGGAACTCATTCGTGACTGCTATGGTTACGAAGACACAGCCACTAAGTAAAAGGTAAATTCATATGAAAAGTATAGAAGACCATATTAAAAAAGATCAGGAGATCTTACAAGATCCTCAGACAAATCCTCAAATGCGTAGGCATGTTGAAGGTGAATTGCATGATCTAGAAGATTATGTTTCTCACCATGCAGCAGAGATAGCAGCAGGAGATCACCATGACCCTAATACCATAGAACTATGGTGTGACCAGCATCCAGACGAGCCAGAGTGCTTAATTTATGACGACTAAACATGGAAGGACTTAATCAACTATATCCAATCCACCAAATTGGATCTGACGGGTTCGCCTGGTGGATCGGACAGATTGAGTCGCCTATGCATTCTAAGGACGGCGAAGAGAATAAAGATCAGAAACGTTCTGGAAGATATAAAGTCAGGATCATAGGACATCATCCTAGATCATGTAATGCAGTAAAGAGTTCAGATTTACCATGGGCAATCACTATGATGCCTGTGACTACTCCATATTCATCTGGTGCTGTGCGTTCAGCAACGCCACAGTTGGAGCCAGGTGATTGGGTTATAGGGTTCTTTTTAGACAAAGAACAGCAGCAACCTGTTATCATGGGATCTATTGGACAGGTCGCTAATTCTGGAACACCACCAGGAGAAGATCCTAATCCTGGAGAAGGTTGTAAGAGTCTTACAACATTTGTTGATGAAAATAAGAGACAACTAGATCAAGAAGTAAATGAAGTTGTTGAGTATAGTGTTACTGATGCAGGTGTACCTTTAGATGGTACTAAATCTGAGGGAATTACTGATGGTGTTAATAATCTAACCATAGCAAAGTTTGCTGATGCATCTGAATCTAATAGAGCAGGTATCAACTTTACAGTTGAAGTTGCTGATAAGTGTCCTGAGTTGCAGGGAAAGTTTAAACGTCTCTTAAGTGAGATGCTTCGTGATACTCAACAGAGTAATGGTCAGTTAGGAACATATGTTGTTAACCAGTGGACTGGTCAGATTACTGACTATGTTGATATTGGTAGAAAATATGTAAACAAAGCTGTACTTATCGTCAAGAAATTCATTGCTAAAGTTAAGGGATTTGTATTAGAGAAGATTAAGAGAGTAGTTGATGATATTGTTAAAGCAATTCTATCACCAAGTGAAACTGGTAATAGATTGACTCCAGTGACAAAGTGGTTTAATAATATGTTATCAGATCTTGGATGTTCTATGGCAGATCTGGGATTGCGTTTAGAGAAGTTCTTAGAGGATCTTATCTTTGGTTATTTGTTTGATATCTACAAAGCTGCTGCATGTCAAGTAGACAAGATGGTTAGTGGTATCCTTAATAAGATTCAGTCTTTGATGGAAAATTTACTATCCAGTATTCTTGGTCCTCTACAAGCTTTACTTGGTGCTATAGCATCACCACTCAATATGATTGGTGAAGCAATCAATTATGTATTGAATCTACTTGGTATCAAGTGTACTGGACCTGATAGCAGATGTAATAAGGTCACTTCTGTAACTACTAAGTGTGAAACAGATAAGCGAGAGAATTTCTTAGACAGATTACTAGAAAGTCTACAAGATCCGTGGGACGGTGCTGGTGAGGATTGGGCTACCTATACATGCGAAGAAGCATATGAAGGTGTTAAGTTAAAGAACACTGAGGTTACATTTGTTGGTGGTAGACAAAAGACAGATGGATTGGAAGATAGGATAACATATAATATTAGTGACATACGTGTTAAGGAAGGTGATATAGCAAAGTTTGAAGTTATTAGAACTGGTAAGACTGATATTGCTTCTAGTGTTTTCTGGAGAACTATAGAAGGTACGGCAGAGTATGTGACCGATTTTGAAGAAGGAAGTGGGACAGTAGGATTCTCTATAGGAGAAACGAAAAAGTTTATTGAAGTGAGAACACTTTATTCTGATGAGATAGAAGGTTCGGAAGATTTCTTTGTGTCATTGAGACCAGGAACTCCTGGTGTAGTTACTAGGTCATTCACTAATAGTCTTGCTAGATGTGTTATTAACAAATCTAATATAGGATCTAATTCAGATCCAAATATAGATCTAGATGACACACCACCTACTCCATCAAGGAATGCAAATGATCCTACTAACTTTGAGTTTGGAGAAGTATTTGAATCATTAGCAAATGATAATGATGGTGATACCGCAGTGTCAACACCAGATGGACCAACTTATGCAGTGGAACCTAATAAGAGTTCTGTTGAAGAAGGTGAGTTTGTAACATATACTATAAAAACTACCAATGTTGATAGTGGTACTGTATTGCAGTATCAATTATTTGGAGAGGGTATCACTAATTCTGATATTGTTGGTGGTCAGTTGAAAGGTCAGTGTGTTATTGAAGATAATAAATCCTTAGTTGTGGTTGGTATTGAAGATGATGCTACTATAGAAGGTGATGAGAGACTTATATTTGCTATAAATGGTACAGATGCTAGTGCTACTGTTCTTATTCAATCTCAGTTGACAGATTTTGGTAGAGAAGATTTGTTGAAAGAGTTGGATGAGTCTGTAGATATTGATAAGACCAATGTTTATACAAAAGCTTCTAAACCTATAGCAGGATCACCTATAACTGATCCAGGAGGAGGTATCATACAAGTTCCTATAGAGAATCCTGGTACTGCATACACAGAACCACCTGCTGTCCTTATAACAGGTCAAGGATATGGTGCTGTTGGAATTGCATTACTTGACAATAATAGTCAGGTTTCAGAGGTTAGGGTGACAAATCCTGGTTTTGGATATAAACTTAATGCACCACAGACAGAGCAGAAACGTTGTATCATTGATAGTTTTACAATGTTAACACCTGGCACAGGATATACTAGTGTTCCTAAAGTATATGTTAATGGAGACTCAGATGTAGCAGAAGCTGTAGTTGAGAGGGGTATGGTTGTTAGTGTCAGAATTAAGAATAGAGAATTGACATTTGATGATTATCCACGAGTCCAGATCATTGGTGGTGGTGGATATGGTGCAAGATGGATACCATCATTCAATTGCTTAAGTACCGAAGCACTTGTTAAAGTTGGATCTGCTAAGATTGGTACTGGTTCCTATATTGATTGTCCATAATGCCTTTATCAGAAGTAAACAATAGAAGCGAAGAACTTCAGCAGAAGATGATCAAGGCTGGTCAGGCTGAAGAACAAGATGTTACTATTGCTAGAGAGGTCACTGTTATATTTCAGAACAAACATTATGTTCTGAGAACTGATGGTGGTGACTTAGATGCTAGGAATAAACTAACAGGTCACGGATTTACTATCACACAGTCTGGTGATTTTGTCTATGTCTCTGGTCCTGGAGGCAAGGATAATCCTTGTGGTGGTAGGTTTATGGTAAACACCACTGGTGGTAAGTTAGAGAAGCATGGTGGACCTATTATTGTTGAAGCGAATGCAAATAAATCTAATGCTGTTGAGACAGATAATGAAGGTAGCACTGATGGGGTAGGAAGGTCAACAGTAATAAATGGTGATGACAATGAAGACATCACAGCTAATAAGAGAATTGATGCTCTTAATGTCACTATTGAAGCATCAGATCTATTAACTCTTATTGGTCACAATGGTATCAAATTACAAGCAGGACCAGAGGGTGGTGGTCCTATTTCACTACATGCAGGTACTATAACACAGATTGCTTCTAATAAAGAAGAGTATGTTATAGGTCAGAAGATGGTTGTAGCATCTGAAAATACAGAACTCAACTACGATCCTAGAGGAACTAAAGCATTAATATCACCAGGTCATCAGAGTATTAAGTATATGGGTGATGTTAAGCATCAGATTATGGGTGCTTATAGATTAGATGTTGCTGGTATTTCAACAGGTCCATTTATTGTTGATAAGAAAACTGGTATTGGTATCAATACCAAAGCAGGAGATGTAAAATTAGGAACAGTTGCTGGTAGTATGCATCTAAGTGCTACTGGTGGTGGTAAGATGCCTAGTTTGGATGGTATCAAACCAGGAACTGTTACGATAAGCTCAGCATTAGGTGCGAGTATCAAGTCTAGCACACCTCTTATATCTAAAGTAGTGATAGACACTGGTATTGTTGATATTAAAGCAGGTACTACTGTTGATATAGATGCAACTACGATGGGTTCATTCACTACTGAGACAGGTTTGGATCTCAAATCAAGGGTTGGAGCAGTCAACATTGAGGCAGGTCCAGCAGCAAACGTAGTAATTAAGGGTAAAGTCATCAAACTCAATTAAAACTGTCACAAGGGGTTGACATTTATATAAGTTTATGTTATAAATAACTATACAACAAAATCAGGCCCGAAAGAATCGTACCCTGTGCTGATGTACTAACGTTCCCCATGTCGGGGGAATTATCATCCGCAGGGTCTTTTAGTATCCTTGCGAGACACTACAATACAAACATGTCTATTAAATCAACAATCGCTGCTGTTGCAGCATCTCCATTCCTTCTCGCTGGTGCAGCTTTTGCTGGTCCATACGTGAATGTTGAGTCTAACTTGTCTTATCCTGATGGAGACTACTCTTCTGCTGCTACCGATATCCATATTGGATATGAGGGAGTAACAGGTGCTACTGGTAACATTGCTTACTATGTACAAGGTGGTCCTTCACTTAACCATTCTGAAACTACTGACGATACAGAAACAGAACTTTCTGGTAAAGTTGGTGCTTCTGTTCCTGTTAGCGAAGATCTTGCTCTTTACGGAGAAGTTTCTGGTGCTTCTAATGGTGAAGATACAGATGGCGACACAATCATTGATTGGGGTGCTAAGCTTGGTGCTAAGTTCACATTCTAATTGACTAATCAATTAAATGTGGTATAATGGAGGGGGAAACCCCTCCTTTTTTTATGTTAGAAGATTTTTGCGATAAACTAGAAGGATTCTATGATAATTGGAATCAAGCATGTAGAAACCCTGCTGTGTGGTCTCATGTCAAATTGCGGTGGAAACGTATAGGTGATCATGAGTTTGAATCAAAACAATGGTATGAATATCTTGGTGAGAAGAAAGCATACAGACATAAGTGGCATAAGGTATCTGAACAACAAGGTACGATCATAGTACAAAATTGGACAGTTGATTGGAAAGATCATAATCATTGTTGTGATATGTTATTCTTTGAGGTTGATGACCATTATGCTGGAAAGGTTAAGACAGATGCTTGTATTGTCAATGGTGGTAGAGTAGTATCTATAGTAAAATTTAATGGTTCCTATTATAAGAGTCGGGATCAGGGATGGAAGGATGACAAAGTAGTTTGGGGTAGTGACGTGATCTATAGATTTGATAAAATCGAATAAATAGTGACGTGACGCTATTATGTAATGGCATTTAAGGGATATGATTTAGCATCAAAATATGTTTATTTGTATTTTGATGAGGCTAGATCTTCGGTTGTAAGAATGTGGTTTATAAATGGAATGCCATTTACATTCGATTCTTTGGAGAAAGAAGACTTAGAGAATCCATGGAATCAGGGTGAAGCAGCACTTAACCCAGAATTTACACTAGAACAAGTTGAAAAGGTCTCTAGTTATTTGATGGAGGAGGAACTACATCCTCTCTTATTTGAAGTACCTTTAGTTGGAAAATTACCAGATGATACCCTTTCGTGAATGCCTTATAGGTAAATTTGATAATCGTAAACAAGCATTACAACACCCTAGTAGATTTGCTAGAATACTAATTCATCACGAGGATATGGGTGATGGATGGATCTCTGGGTTCCAAGCATATTTTCATAACCCTAAACCCTACAGGAAATATCGAATGTGGGTTACACCAATTGGGGAAAAATTTCTCGTACAAAATTTTGACTCAGAAGGTTTGACATACAAGGAAGGGTATGATACAATATTTGAGTGGAAGGATGACCATTGGCATGGTCGTTCCCATGATAATGCACAATATACAGTTGATGCTATACTTGACAAAGACAGGTATTATGTGCTAGATAAAGGTGACACTTGGGGTTCTCAATGGGGTCACTTTAAATTTGATAGATCGCCATCATAGCACAGTGGTAGTGCAGGGCTTTTGTAAAGCCAAGGTCGGGGGTTCAAATCCCTCTGATGGCATCCTCTTCTGAGGATAGGTGACGACAC
>Ga0208277_1000727_pt1 | contig 19342 bp, 16 predicted proteins | sample ETNtaG_5_FD_185782 | JGI IMG/M metagenome (GOLD analysis project Ga0208277, IMG submission 185782) | Marine microbial and viral communities from oxygen minimum zone, Eastern Pacific Ocean - ETNP201406SV205 (SPAdes) (version 2) | ecosystem: Environmental > Aquatic > Marine > Oceanic ...
TTTCCCAGTTGTGCTGGGGTTTCGGCATAGTGGAGTCCATCGTTCAAGGTTGAAAGTGCCGATTCAAATTCACGTGCTTCAAACAAACCTCGGGCGGTCAATGCATAATAATCGGTGGGACCTTCTCCAAAGACTGGGCTTCCATAAAGTTCCAGCCAGCGTTTTAATTTTTCATTAACTTCTTCACTTAGTTTTTTACTTTTACTGCCCAAAATGTTTTGCAAACTTTTCTGCAGCATAGGCCATAAATCTCGCGGTTCTAAAAACCGACTCATTGATCGCGCTATCGGCCTTCCGTTGTCCCACCATTCATCCCAAAAAGAATATTCTCCGGTAGACAAACTGTCGCTAGATAATCGGGAAAGTTCCGGCTCACGATAAAATAATGTAAAGACTAAGACATATAAAGAAATTATAACAAGTATAACTAAGCCAATAGTCTGCCAGCAGGCTTTAAAAGAATCAGTTTGTGAATTTACCCCTAGAAGAGGAACTCCCTCCATTTGATCTGCAATTAGAGCTGATTTATGCCAAGCCAATTCTGCGGCTTGGTTCTGTTTTTTAGAGTAGAAACAGTTTCCGAGTCGGTAAAAGTGCTCCATGAGAATTTTCTCGGGGAGTCTCTGGTTTACCAAAATTGTTTCCGCTGAATTATAATCACCGGAATTTACAATTTCTTGCGAAATTGCGATTTTATTTAAACTGAGAGCAGTCGGCGACATTTTTTGCTTAGTGTTGTGTCTCATTTTGTGTTCTCCAGTCTTCGTAACTCATCCCTGCTAGAATGGCTTTGCTTTTACGGTGCGAGGTCACAATTTGTCCAGTCGTAAAATAGCTGATAATGAAACCTGGTACTGCATAAACTAAACTACCGATTATCATAGGCCAACCAAGTTCGATTAGTAAGAAACGTGTCCCGACAACAATCATCTCCCATGTTCCTTCTGTTGAAGAAATGTGGCTGAGATTGTCTCTAAAAAGATCATAAGAAAGTCCGTTTTGTGTTTCAAGCAACCAATAACCAGTTATTAAAAACAAGTAATAAAGTGGCACCATCGTGAGAGGATTTGAAATCCAGACCATTGCCACACTAACCGGCAAACTAAAATGCCTTCTGAAAATATAACGGTAAATACTCCAAACTAGGGCTGCTAGGTACATCTGTACACCAACGGTTGGTGTCAACCCCAAAAATAAACCAACCGCGACTCCCAAGCTGACTTCTGGAACTGGAGCATTTGAATGAAGAACCGGATTAATTAATTTATCTTTGATGATTTTTTCAATCTTTTCCTTCATTCTTTACCACGTACCCTGATTTTTCATTGAAGCCCAAGGCTCTTGGATTGGCAGAGGTTCTCCTATCTGAAGTAGCTCTACTGATATTTGGTCAGGACTTCGAACAAAGGCCATTTTACCATCCTTAGGGGGACGTAAAATAGTGACCCCATTATTTTGTAACTTCTCACAAAATTTATAAATATTCTCAACTCCATATGCAATATGTCCAAAATTTTCACCGTTGCTGTAAGGCTCATTCTGTTTCCAGTTATAAGTCAATTCCAACGGGGGTTCATCTTCAGTTGCTGCCAGAAAGATCAGCGTGAATTCACCTTCCGGAACTTCCTTGCGTCTAACCTCCGTCATTCCAAGTTTATTGATAAAAAAATCAAGTGCACGTTCAAGGTTTTGAACACGTATCATAGTATGTAAATATTTCATGTTTGCCTAAATTTGATTTTAAGGAGTATCTCAAAAAACCCTTCCCTGCGCTGATTTGATGGGTATTTTGAACTTATATGCTGTTTTGATTCCTCTCACCCGACTTTGCTAACAAAACTTTTGAAATTACGTTACGGTTTTTTTAACTGGTATTAATAGAGTTAATTTTTGGTTCAACTAGGGGCGTCTATCGATAAATTTCAGAATTTTCACCTTCAAAGTCAGATTTCCTTTTTAACAGCTAGTGTTTAATGTAACGATCAACTTGAATTACTAATATTTTGGTTACAAGTAGCATCTCAACAATATTAAATTTTATTGATTCTGAAAGGCCCTATACGAAAAACGATTTTTGCATTTATCAAGAAGATATGTCAGACTTAAAAGAGAAACTCATATGATGTTTGTGTCGCTTCCACTAATAAATTCCACTCCTGCAGAGATCGGAATTTAAAGATATTTTTGAAGTATCATCATCACACGGAGTTACTATTTTCTAAAAAAGCATTTAACAAGCAGCATTTAATCATCCCAATCTTTTACAAGAGAGTCAATAAATGAAATTTAGTTATCCCGGTCTTAGCGATCAGGAAGTTTCTGAATCACGTCAAACTAACGGCGCGAATGAATTGACAAACCAGGAATCGGAAGGTTTTTTTGCAAAGTTGCGTGCCAACTTAAAAGATCCGATCATAGTCATTTTATTGGTTGCGCTAGTGGTGACAGTTTCTTTGGCAGCCTTGGGATTTGCTCCTTGGTATGAAGGTCTTGGAATCGCGATTGCTGTGGTAGCTGCAACACTGATTGCAACCTGGTCTGAATACAGCAACGAGAATGAATTTCAACGTTTACTTGAGGAAGCATCAATAGTCAAAGTAAAAGTTTATCGAAACAAAACTCTCACAGAAATATTTATCGATGATTTAGTTGTTAATGACTTGGTACTTTTACAGCCAGGAGATACTGTGCCCGCAGATGGTTTTTTGCTTGCGGGAGAGCTCGAGCTGAATGAATCAGCACTTACGGGTGAATCTAGAACTGTAAAGAAAATTGCTTCTAAAGATGAAAAAAACGCTGCTGAAGAAGAAAAATCCGAAATGTCACGAGCTGCGCATGTAGAAGATGGAGAAGCAGTTATGAAGGTTTTGAAGGTAGGAGACAAAACCAAGTATGGTGAAACACTTAAAGAGTTAACTTCTGCTGAAACGCGTCCCTCTCCTCTACAGGAAAAATTGGCGTATCTCGGTCAGCAAATCAGTCGCTTTGGATACATTGGTGCTATCCTGATTGCGCTTTCATTCATGTTTAATCATATTTTTCTTGAAGCAGGTGGTTGGGAAATATATTTCAACAATCCTACAGGAGAAATAATTTATCACGTGGTGACAGCGATTATTTTAGCCATAATCATCATTGTAGTAGCTGTCCCTGAAGGACTGCCCATGATGATTGCGGTCGTTCTCTCAATGAATATGCGCAAACTTCTAAACGCAAAAGTTCTTGTTCGCAAACTGCTCGGAATCGAAACTTCGGGAAGTTTAACAGTTCTTTTTACCGACAAAACTGGCACTCTGACTCAAGGTAAATTAACCGTTTCAGAATTTCTTGGAGGCAACGGTGAGCATTTCACTTCTTTCAAAGGAATTCCCGAAATTTTGCGTGATACTGTGTCTTTTGCCATACGAAACAACACCCCGGCTTCGATTGATGCCGGAGATCCGGAAAATCCAAAAATTGTTGGAGCTAATCCGACAGGATATGCTTTATTGCGTTTCCTTGGCTCAGATGTAGCCAAGCAGGATGATGTAAAATTAAAGATAAATATACCTTTTAACAGTGCCAATAAATTTTCTGCGAGCCAGGTTGAAGGTTCTCAAAATTTGACCCTCGTAAAAGGTGCTGCTGAAATAGTTCTTGCCGGTTGCACACATTATTTGGATGTGAACGGGAACAAAGTAAAGTTTGAATCGGGGGAAATCTTAGCTGAAATGGAGGGTCTTTCTGAACGCGCGATGCGTCTCATAGGTCTGGCTGTTTCAGAACAGGATTTGGGGCAGGTAAATGAGCTTCCCGAACAAATGACTCTGGTCGGAGTTTTTGGATTGCGTGATGAAATGAGAGATGAGTCTAAGCCAGCAGTAAAAACCGCAATTAAGGCCGGAATTCAGGTAGTGATGATAACAGGTGATGCTAAAGATACTGCACAAGCGATTGCTAAAGAAGTCGGCATACTTGAAAAAGAGAATGTGCTCGTATTGACTTCCAGCGAACTTGGTAAAATGTCGGACGATGAAATAAAAAAAGTTCTTCCAGAATTACGGGTTGTTGCACGTGCACTTCCTACTGATAAAAGCCGTTTGGTAAAACTGGCTAAATCATTGGATTGGGTGGTTGGCATGACCGGAGATGGAGTAAATGACGCTCCTGCAGTAAAAAATGCGGATGTTGGTTTCTCGATGGGAAATGGTACAGATATGACAAAGGAATCTAGTGACATTGTCATTCTAGACAATAATTTTATCTCGCTGACAAATGCGGTGCGATATGGTCGAACTCTCTTAAAGTCAATTAGAAAATTTTTAATCTTCCAGTTGACTGTCAATGTTGCGGCTATTTTGGTAGCGTTCCTAGGACCGTTTTTTGGTACCAATTTACCGTTGACTATGACTCAACTTTTATGGGTCAATATTGTCATGGACACACTGGCAGCGTTTGCTTTTTCGGGAGAACCGGCACTACAGCGCTATATGTACGAAGAACCGATCCCAAAAGGCGACTCACTCATCACTGGTGATATGTGGTCTGCAATATTGATTGACGGAATTTACATGGCATTCCTCAGTTTGTTTTTTCTTACCTCCGATTTTGTTTCCGAATTATTTGTCTGTGACGAGATTCGTTGTTCTGATCCAGAGGTAAACCTTGTATTATTGACAGCATTCTTCGGCTTCTTTGTGTTTATTAATAATTTTAATAAGTTTAATGCCCGTACAGAAGGACTAAATTTATTTGAGCACATTACGGAAAACAGAAGTTTCATAATGGTGGTTGTCTTAATTTTCTTCCTGCAAGGAACCTTTACTTATATAGGTGGTGAAGTTTTGCGTACTATCGGTTTGACTTTTGAAGAATGGGTTTATGTCTTAGTCTTTGCCGTCACAATAATTCCACTTGACCTCTTACGCAAGTTCCTGCGAAACACCTTTGTAGGAAACCCTGTGGCATAGAAGAAACAACCATAAAAAGTATTTTGCAAACAGTTTTTTAAAAAAATTACTATTTTCGACAGAATCATAATTGCTGCAGACCTACATTTTAATTGTGATTGACGTTGAAAGAAAAATCATGACGTGAAACATGGAGGTGAAAATGAGAGAATTAGCAGAAGGAACTTGTATCCCCTGTAGAGGTGGTGTCCCTCCTTTGCAGGGTGATGAATTGGCTGCGTTTCAGAAAAAATTAGGAAACGACTGGGAAATAATTAACAAACACCACTTAGAAAAAGAATTTTTGTTTGACGACTTTAAAAAAGCTTTAGATTTTACAATTAAAGTTGGTGAACTTGCTGAAAATCAAAATCATCATCCAGACATTTATTTAGCGTGGGGTAAGGTGAGATTGACTATCTGGACACATAAAATTGATGGATTGACAGAAAGTGATTTTATTTTTGCAGCAAAAGCTGATCAAGAAATTTGAGACTAAATATTGATTTAAAATCTATGCCTAGGAATAATTCTGATTTAAATCTGGAAGAAATAGAAAGGTTCACAATCAATCATTATGAGGAAAATGCTGAATCGTTTCGAACTGGTACTAAGGATCATGATGTCAGTCAAAATATAGCAGCATTTCTAGACGCTCTTCCCAAAGAAAAATCTCTTGATATCCTTGATCTTGGTTGTGGTCCGGGACGTGATCTGGTTGTATTCAAATCTTTAGGACACAATCCAACTGGTTTGGATGGCTGTAGAGAATTTTGTGAAATGGCTCGGGAGCAAAGTGAATGCCTAACTCTAAATCAACAATTTCTAACGCTTGAACTTGAAGAGAAAAGTTACGATGGTATTTATGCAAATGCTTCGTTGTTTCATGTACCAAGTCAGGAACTGTCTAGAGTTTTGGGGCAACTACATTCTGCTTTAAAAGACGACGGAATTTTATTTACTTCTAATCCAAGAGGAAACGTAGAGGGTTGGCAGGGTATGCGTTATGGACATTATATGGAATTTGAATCAAGTAAAATATTTCTCGAACGTTCAGGTTTCAATATCATAGAGCATTATTATCGTCCTAAGGGAAAACCTAGAGAAGAGCAACCGTGGTTGGCTATTGTGAGCCGCTGTAAGAAATCCTAACGATATTTACGTATTGAAGCTATTATAATTTTTCTTTTAAGGTTCATTTCCTCTCTCGAAAACCTTCGTCTTAGTTGAAAATATTTTTCATTTGCAACAATTTCTTTGTGATATAGATTTTCTCAATGAACATGAGAGCTAAGAGTTTTAAACTTGCTATCAAGTCGTCATATTAACAAAGAAAGAATATTTGTTCGGATTGAAGAAATATATAATCAAGAAGCTTTTCTATCTTCAGGCTTGATGCTGTCATTCAATCTCAATTATTAGGACAGTCTGGGAAATTGATCTTTACAAAGTAGTGATTCTTGTTCTCTGTGGAAGAAGAGAGGGGTGATTTTATCGGTTCAAAAAAGTTAAAAAAGATGAGAGTTTTTTTGTGGAGCAGATTTTTTTTGTGTTGTTGTGACTTTCATGAACTGACTATGGTCATTCCTCCGGCTCCAATCAATAAACCACCCCCAATCTGCTTAGTCCACTGCTGAATACCAGGCAACCGTAATTGTGTTCCCACATAACTAGCAAGCAGGGCATAGGAGATCACTATCATAATTGCCAGAATAAAAAATATTGTACCAAGCATGAATGCTTGAGGTGCAAAAGGTTTTTCTTCTTCTATAAACTGGGGCATAAAAGCCAGAAAAAAGACAATGCTTTTTGGATTCAGTGCTGTAGTTACATAAGCGTTTCTAAATATTTCACGGAAATCCCGTTGTTTATCTTTTTCAGAAATTTCAATTTCGTCAGTACAACTCAGCCACATTTTAATTCCCAACCAAAATAGATAAGCTGCACCAAGCCATTTGAGAAGATAAAACGCTGCTGCCACTGATTCCAACAATAAACCTACTCCTAAAAAAGAAAGGATCATAGCGGTCAGGTCTCCAAGTCCCACCCCCACAACTAAAGCCATAACAGCGGATCTTCCTTTTGAAAGAGAATAACTGATCACCAAAAGCAGGGTTGGTCCAGGAATCAGCAAAAATGTTGTAGTAATGAATGTATAGGTTAACCAGGTTTCGAAAGGCATATTTTTTCTTTTAGGGCTAACCGCAACTTTTGAGAAGTAAGAAAGGATTGTTTTTGATAAGTTTTTCTGAAAAGGGGTTAGATGATGAATCTGTTCAATCTAAGGTTAGTTGAGTTTTATAAAGATTACCAAGAAGGTGGAGTATGGTTTCCAGCTCTATGTAATGTTATGCCCGTAATTTTAAATTTTCTGGATCACATGGAGATTCCGGGATCACACGAGCAGAACAGCGTTCACCAAGTATCTCAATTTCTAACTCGGTTCCAAGATCTCCGCTTCCACTCTTGACATAGGCTAGCGCTAGGCTCTTTCCTACACTGTGTCCATAACATCCGGAGGTAGCGCGGCCTACCATTTCTCCATTCCGGAAAATAGGTTCGCTGCCAAGTGCATCCGCATCTGTGACTTCAATTTCCAGGGTGACAAATTCCTGAGGAACTCCTGTTTCTTTTTGTAAAAGCAGAGCTTCTTTACCAACAAATTCATCTTTTTTGAGGCGCACAAATCGGCTAAGTCCGGCTTCCAGGATAGAATATTCCCGAGTCAAATCAGAACCCCACATGCGGTATGATTTCTCAAGTCGCATTGATTCCATTGCGTACATTCCAAAATGCCGCAAACCAAACTCATCTCCGGCCTCAACAATTGAATCAAATAAACGAACTTGTTGATTGATTGGATGGTGTAATTCCCAACCAAGTTCCCCTACAAAGTTGACACGTAAAGCCAGTAAAGAAACTCCGGCAACAGTAATTCGTTGGGAGGTGAGCCACGGGAATCCATCATTACTTAGGTCTGCATCCGTAATTTTTGAAAGGAGATCACGCGAGCGTGGACCGCATACCACTAAAGTTCCATGTTCGAGTGTAATATTTTTTAGATTTACGCTACCGTCTCGTGGCAGTGTGCGAAGTAAAACATCGTGGTCATGTCTTTCAGCAGCACCTGAACTGACTGCAAAAAATTTTTCACCATCACGTGTGATCGTGAATTCAGATTCAACTCCTCCGGAAGCTGTGAGTGCATGGCCTAATACTGTGCCACCTTCTGAAGTGGGCAGGCGGTTAGCAATCATCTTATTTAGATAATCTTCGGCTCCAGGACCTGAAATTTCATGTTTCGTGAAGGAAGTTAAATCAAGTAAACCGACTCTTTCGCGTGCAGCTCTCACTTCTTCACCTACAGTATCAAACCAGTTTGTTCGACGAGTGTGGAAACTGTATTTATTAAAAGGTTCCGTACCTTTTGGAGCAAACCAGTTTGGTCTCTCCCAACCGTATCGTTGACCAAATGCTGCATTGAGAGCTTTTTGACGATCATAAATCGGGCTTGTTTTTGCTGGACGGGCCGCTGTACGTTCCTCAAAATCATAATGAATCACAAAAACGTGTTCGTAACATTCTTCGTTTTTAGCTTTTATGAAATCACGTGCTGACTGCGTTGCACTGAAACGTCGTGGATCAACGCCCATCATGTCTATACTTGGAGAACCTTCAATAATCCATTCAGCAATATGTCTCCCTGAGCCTCCGGCAGCAGTGATACCGAAACTGTGTCCTTCTGAAAGCCAAAAATTACGTAACCCCCAGGCTGGTCCTACCATTGGATTACCATCTGGTGTGTAGGCAATCGGGCCATTGATGTGGTCCTTAATTCCAGCTGTTTCAAATAATGCGACACGCTCTCCGGCGGCTATTATGTGTGGCTCAAGGCGCTCTAGATCAGGAGGTAAAAGCTCTTGCCCAAAACCTTCCGGCACTCCGTCCAGTGCCCAACAAGGTGCCCCTTTTTCGTACGGCCCCAGAATCAACCCGTCCGCTTCTTGGCGCATGTAATACGAAGAATCACTCTCACGTAAGACGGCCATTTCAGGATTTCCTGCCCGGTTGTATTCGACCAGTTCTGGAATTGGTCCAGTCACTATAAACTGATGTTCAACAGGTACAACAGGCAATTCGAGTCCAACCATACGTCCCGTCTGACGAGCATAATTTCCGGTACAGGAAACGACAACATCACAAGTAATGTCGCCTTTGTTGGTGCTGACGACCCATTCGTCATTTGGCTTTTGCGCCATGGAGGTTACTTCTACTTCTGAGTATGTTTCTGCCCCATTAGCTCGTGCGCCTTTTAGCAGAGCCATTGTCACATCGACCGGAGCTACGTGTCCATCATCTGGGTGAAAAAGTGCTCCTACGAGGTCATCAACTTTGGCGAACGGCCATAGTTTTTTAATTTCAGCGGGGCCAATCATTTCAAAAGGTACACCAATCGTGGATGCAGTACCGCAATAACGCTTATACTCATCCATTCGTTCCTGATTGCGTGCTAAACGAAGATTTCCTGTTTTGTGAAAACTTACATGCTGACCAGTTTCCGCCTCGAGACTTTGGTATAAATCCACGCTGTATTTATGAATCTTACCGACACTGTAGCTCATGTTAAACAACGGTAATAATCCTGCGGCATGCCACGTGGAACCAGATGTATATTCGATTTTTTCCACAAGTACTATATCTTTCCATCCCAATTTTGCCAAATGGTACAAGGTACTGGCCCCTACAACTCCTCCTCCTATGACTACAGCTCTATAATGTGACTTCATTTATCTCTTTTTGTTAAAGATTAAATACCACTAGGTCTTTACCTTTGAAACTTCTTCTCTAATAATAGGTACAGCCTTGAAAAGATCTCCTACAATCCCGTAATCCGCGACTTTGAAAATAGGTGCATCCGGATCTTTGTTGACAGCAACTATAACTTTGGAACCTGACATACCAGCCAAGTGCTGAATTGCTCCTGAAATTCCTATAGCAAAATAAAAATCAGGAGTGACCATTGTTCCAGTTTGTCCTACCTGGTGTTTGTGGGGTAACCATCCTGCATCACAGACTGCACGAGATGCCCCAAAGGCAGCCCCCAAGTCACTAGCCAAGGGTTTTACAAAATCACAACCCTCTGTACCGCCAACACCGCGTCCAGCAGAAACGATTATACTTGCTTCGTTGAGTTCTACTTCGTCACTAACTTCTACTTGGACTTCTTTGACTTTTAATTTTGCATGTCCTGCTGGAATTGACAGTGAAACTGTGTTTGCAGGAGCAGGAGAAGTTTCTTCTGCGGTATAAATTCCACTACGAATACTGATGACACGCAACCCATCCTTGCTGAACTGACATTTCTGGATGACTTTTGTAGACATGCAAGGGCGTTGCGCCGGAGTTTGGTCTCCATTTACTTCCAATTTAGTAACATCGCTCAATGCTCCTACACCATGTCGTGCGGCAAGCCGTGGGCAAAGGTCACGTCCCAGTTCAGAGGAAGATAACCAAACCTGATTTGCTCCGGACTGCTGAAGTGCGTCTGTCACCAGAGAAGTGTACTGTTCAGTATTATAAATTTCCAAGGATGAATCGTCAGCCAAATAAACCGTTGATGCACCTTGTCCGGCCAACACATCAGCCTGTCCTGTTACCCCAGAACCACTCAGCACCACGTCTGTTTCCAGGCCATGTGATTTAGCAAATGATAATAATTCAAGGGTGTTTTTTTTGATCTCACCGTTTTTAACTTCGGCTACTATAAGAATTTTAGTCATTGTCAAATATCAATTTTATATGTTTAAAAAAATTAACTCAGTTAAACATTTTAAGTTTAAATATTATACTTTTTGATTTTGGAAAAAATTAAACTAAAAATTTAGCGTCACTGACCAGTAAATCTATGGCCTGTTTAACGGTATCTGTTTCATCACCTTCAAAGCTTTTTCCTTCTTTACGTGATTCCGGTTTGTCATACTGCAAAACTTCTGTCATTGAACCTTGTGCACCACTCATTTCTGCGGAGATTCCAATTGCATCGAGCTCAATTTCCTCTAGTGGCTTTTTCTTTGCCATCATAATTCCCCGCATTGAAGCCAATCGTGGTTCATTAAGACTGTCATTGACAGTTACAACCCCAGGTAGCTCCATTTCTAAGACTTCTGTTGCATGGTCTCCTTTACGGTAAAGGGTCATTTTCTGATCTGAGACATCACTGTAACGGATAATATTTGTAACTTGAGGTAGACTTAGGAATTCAGCTAGCATTGGTGCAGTGAGTCCGGCATCGGTGTCTTGGGATTGCTTCCCTGCTAAAATCAAATCATATTCGCGCCCTTCAAGGACTTTTTGTAAAATTCTCGCATAAGCAAATGAATCAGTTTGTTTTGCATCATCATACTTTACATGAATTGCTTTGTGGGCGCCCATTGCCAAGCCTTTTCGGAGTGACTCAGCAGCTTTTTCAGGTCCAATTGTTAGCAAAGTAACTTCACCTCCAATGTCTTCAGTTATCTGTAATGCTGCTTCCAGTGCAGTTTCATCCCAACTGCTAATTACATAACTTAAGCCTTCTTCAACAACGTCTCCGTCTTTTACTTTTATATTAAGTGCTACATCCGGCACTTGTTTTATTGGTACTATGATTTCCACTGTTTTTTTGAATTAAAGGGTTATTAAAATTAAAATACGTATACTTAGGGATACATTAAAAAGAGTTCCTGAAGTACAGAACAATAAAGACCTCCGTTTATTTTTGAAAACTTTTGGGATGAACCTATATCAATTCGTGTCCATAAAAAATCTTAACTGCCCACTGATGCAGCTGCTTTTTCACCGACCAGTCTGTTTTCAGCAAAACGGCTGTATCGAAAAGGCTCAATCATTTCCGGAGCTTTCCCGTTTGCTACCATCTGTGCAGTATTATAACCGCTTGCAGGTGAGGCTTTAAAGCCATAAGTCCCCCAACCACCGTTCACATAAAATCCGTTAATTTCATCAATCGGAGAGATAATAGGACTGTAGTCCGGAGTCATATCACATAATCCGGCCCACTGCCTTTGGACTGCAACGTTGTGTAACACTGGAAAAAGTTCCAGAACATGTGCAGCGTAACTTTCAAGAAAACCGAGTGTAGAGCGCATACCATAATGCGGGTAAGTGTCAATTCCATTTCCGCACACAAGTTCTCCGCGGTCAGTCTGACTCAGATAAATATGCAGGGTTCCACTGACAACCACATGATTCAGCCAAGGCTTGTAAGACTGTGTAACCAAAGCCTGCAAAGGATGAGTTACAAATGGGAGCTTAACGTTAACTTTTTTGCAGACTTCCGAACTCCAGCCCGCTACCACCGAAATTACAGTGTTACAGGAAATGGGACCTCGATTTGTGACAACACCGGTTACTTTCCCATTTTCAACCAAAATATCCTGTACTTCAGTTAATTGGTGTATTTGGGCACCTTTACGCTCAGCACCTCTCGCATAAGCCCAAACTACTGCATCATGGCGAATTATTCCTCCGGGTGGATGATAAAGAGCACCATGCACAGGAAAACGAGGATGATCTGAAATGTCAATTTCCGGGAGCATTTTTTTGATTTCCAGAGGATCAATAAAATAACTGTCAACACCGAGTGCCTTGTTGTTTTCAGCACGTGTGACTAGTCCGGAAACAGCAGCAGTTGAATGTCCCAGGGTAAAATGCCCCTGTCGACTGAACATCAGGTTGAAGTCCAGCTCACCAGCTAAATCTTCATAAAGCGAGAGGCTTTGATCATAAAATTTAATTCCTTCTTCTGTACGGTAATTCGAACGGAGAATTGCCGTGTTACGTCCGGAACCTCCATAACCAATAAATTTCTGTTCCAAAACTGCGACATTGGTGATACCGAGTTTTGCCAGGTAATAGGCAGTTGCCAAGCCGTGTGCTCCACCACCAATGATTACCACATCGTAATTCTTTTTTAGTTCATGGTTATTCCACATTCGTTGAGTCATTATTTCCCCTCCTCAAAAGAAACCGGAACTGTTGATATACCACACGGAACCAAGCCAACTCCTATTCCAACATCCATCAAAGCGTCGTAAAGTGATTCAGACAAGTTTCGTGGATGGATGATAATGTCAAAGTGTTTAGTTCGATACAATGTCATACTGACTGTATGAATTGAAGATTGAATCACAGAGCCAGCTATTACTCGGTCACGCCGTAGATCCATTGCTGTTGAACGTTGCAGTACTTCATCTCTTCGGGGGCCCCCCAAAACGAGACACCCCTGAGCACCGGTCTGGTCAATAACAGTTGTTATCTTATGATCAATTTTTTCAAGTAAATCTGTTTCCATTCCAGATTGACACAATATTAAATAATCGTTCCGTGTTAAGCGCAGTGCCGCCATGTTCTGATTTGATAAAGATCTCAAAGGTTCTATTTTGGAAGCTCCGGTAATTGCCTGTTCTGCAGCCTTTGCAGCATCACTTCCTGATAGTGATATTTTACCTACATGTGACCAATCTGCCAGGACACTCCCCTGACTCAAATGTATTAATTCTTTTTCAGCGTTCCCAAAATTTTCAGCAATCTGCCATCCGGAAAATTCAGTCAATTTGACGGGATGGTTACGGTAAATTCCAGAAAGCGGGCTGGTTTTAATCAAGTTACCCTCCTGTAGTTTCTTTAGTACTCATGTTTGTGTTACATATTTTAGAATTTGCACAACTTGTTCTGTGGTTGTTGTACTTGCCATTGCTGCAGCATCGACTTCCTTAAGCGGGTGAACAAGATCTTCTGAGTGCAAAGTTACATAAGGCGTTCCCAAAGCGGCACAATAACCTGCGTCAAAAGCGGCGTTCCATTGCTTGTATTTATTGCCAAATCGAATAACTGCCATGTCACTTTTTTCGATTAATGTTTTTGTTCGGATGGCATTGACCTTAGCAGACTTATGATCTCGCCAGAATGGGTTGTCCTCTGTCCCCAAATGATCTCCGGCTGAGTCACTCGCATTGTGATCTGTTACCGCTGAAACAAACTCAATATCAATCCCGTATTTTTCTGCACCTTGCTGAATTTCATTCCTCCACTCTGTGTGTATTTCTCCAGACAAATAAACTGTAAATCTCATTGATCTAAATATCTCCTTATTTCTTTTAAACTATTTTTCTGCCTTCCATTGCTATCTAAATTATTAGGACTCAGCCAACTTTGAAATGTTTTTTTTAAATTTGGCCATTCCTTGTCAGTAATGCTGAGCCAAGCTGTATCGCGGTTACGATTTTTGTACATTGTAGCTTGACGGAATGTGCCTTCATAAATAAAACCCAAACGCTGTGCTGCATTTATGGAATTGGCATTCATTGAGTCACATTTCCACTCATAACGGCGATAACCAAGTTCATCAAAAACCCTTCTCATCATCAAGAACATGGCCTCTGTAGCAATCGGTGTTTTTTGCAGCAGGGGAGAAAAATGAATGTGTCCTACTTCAATAACACCAATTCTAGGCTGAATCCGCAAAAAACTTGCCACTCCAACTGCCGTATTATTTTCTGCCTCTATTATCGTGTGAAATAGTGGATCATCACCGTTACAGATTCCTGAAAGCCATCTTTTATAATCATCAAAATGATCAAATGGTCCATATGGCAAATATGTCCAGTCCTGATCATTCCTTTGATTTATATAAGCATCATAAAGTTCTACCGCATGTTCTTCCGGAACTAGGATCTCAACCCGGCACCTTTTTCCAAACATTGCGAAGCGTGGCGGTAGAGAACATTCTTGCCAATCGGTGATAGGGAAACTTATTTCCTGACCATATGAATTATTATGGCTCATCAATTATCCCTAAAGAATTTGCGATAACGTTTTTTCTAAATTCTCTACTGTGCGTTCGACATTATGTAGTTTGTCCAGACCAAAAAGCCCTAAACGAAAAGTCTGATAATCCTCAGGTTCGTCACATTGCAGTGGCACTCCAGCAGCAATTTGAACTCCGATCTCCATAAATTTTTTCCCGTTATGGATACCTTTGTCGTCGGTATAACTGACAACCACTCCGGGAGCCTCAAACCCCTTTGCTGCGACACTCTTAAAACCTTTATCAGCCAGCATTTTCCTAACTCTATCTCCCAATTCCTCCTGTTCTGCTCGGACTTTTTCAAATCCATATTCTTCGGTTTCTTTCATGATGTCCCTGAAACGTCTCAGTGAATCAGTTGGCATAGTGGCATGGTAAGCATGTCCACCGTTTTCGTAGTTTTTCATAATATTCAACCACTTGAGCAAATCACAGGCAAAACTACTGCTTTCAGTTTTTTCAATGCGTTCCAGAGCAAGATTGCTGAGCATGACAAGTGCGCAGCAAGGTGAAGCGCTCCAGCCTTTTTGCGGGGCACTGATTAAAATGTCCACTCCGCAAGAGTCTATGTCAACCCAAATTGTTCCAGAAGCAATGCAGTCTAAGACAAACATTCCGCCAACTGAATGAACTGCGTCTGTAACGGCTCTAATGTAATCCACCGGAAGTATAATTCCTGAAGAAGTTTCTACATGCGGGGCAAAAACGAGGTCCGGTTTTTCACTTTTAATGGCTGCTACTACTTCTTCAATCGGTGCCGGGGCAAAAGGTGCATGCTTTTCTTCTTTTGCACGTCGGGCTTTCAGAACTGTTGATTTTGAAGGAATTTGACCCTTGTCAAAAATCTGAGTCCAACGGAAACTGAACCAGCCATTCCGGATGACAAGACATTTTTTATCGGTTGCAAACTGCCTAGCTACAGCCTCCATACCGAATGTACCACTTCCAGGAACCACCACTACTGCATCCGCGTTATAAACTTTCTTCAATGTAATTGAAATATCTTTCATTACAGTTTGAAATGATTGTGACATGTGGTTCAGCGAACGGTCGGTGTATACTACTGAATATTCTAGAAGTCCATCAGGATCTATTTCTGAAATAAGTCCGGGCATTTGTCTTTAATTATAGAAATGTTTATGTATTTTTCTTTATTCAATTATTCTTTAACTTTTTAAGCGCAATCCTTCGGGATCATAAACTGCGTGATCAAGTACAGTAGCGGTTACATCTTGTCCATCAGCAAGACGAATTGTAAAATTATTACCACTCCCTGACATGTCATTGCGAACCCAGGCCAAGCCGATACCTCTTTTCATCGTAGGACTCATACGGGAACTCGTGACTCTCCCGGCTATTTCTCCATTTTCTAGAACTGCGACTCCATCATCTGGAATTGGTGAACTTGGATCAAGCTGATAAGGTACGAGTTTGTTGTCGATTCCGCGATCCTTGAAATGTTTTAAAAATGCCTTACCTACAAAATCTACTTTGTCATCCTTGATCGCAAAACCCACACCAGTTTCATAAGGACTGCTCAATGCATCACTGTCTGTCCCAGGGATTAAGTGTCCCTTTTCCAGACGTAAAATCCTTTGAGTTTCCACCCCAAAAGGTTTAATCCCAAATGTTTCTCCTTCGGTCATCAAATGCCTCCACATCGATTCACCATATTCAGCAGGGAAATGAATTTCATAACCCAGTTCACCGGTAAAACCTATTCTATAAAAAGAAACAGGAACATCTGCAATACTAGCCTGACGGCAGTGCATGTAAGGAAATGCTTTATTTGACATGTCAATTTCTACAAGCTTTTGTAAAAATTCACGTGATGCTGCTCCTGTGACATTGACTGCGGCGTTTGCCAGACTTAGATTTTTAACCTGCACATCAAAATCTTCCACTAATAACCACCATTGAAACAGCGCATTGATCGCATCTTGGTTACCAGTTGTAGTTGTAAGATAATATTTCCCCTTCTCCAGATGTGATATAGTCCCGTCCTCAAAGAGTATTCCATCTTCACCAACCATAATTGAGTAGCGTGTTCGTCCAACTTCAAATTTTGCATATTTTGCTGGAAGCATAAAATGCAAAAAATCAACTGCATCACGACCGCTGATTTCGATCTTTCCAAGTGTACTTACGTCAATCATGCCCAGTCCATTGCGAACAAATCCGACTTCCTCCTGTGGGTTTGTATATGAATCAGGACGTTTCCATTGTCCTGCATCTAGGAATTTAACCCCGTGATCAATGTGACATTGATGGATTGGAGTTCGGCGAATAGGAGACAAATGAGGAGCGCGTCCGGCAAGTACACCGAAAGATACTCCAGAAAAAGGAGGTCGCATCGTTGTAGGAACTGCGTTAGCCTCTGAAATTCCAGTGTCAATTGCGGCAAGTCGGGCTACTGCTTCATGACATGCTTTACCCTGACAAGGCCCCATTCCCATACTAGAGTAGCGTTTAAGAGATTCTACCTGGTCATAACCCTCATCTATTGAAGCTTTTGCCTCTGCACGTGTTACATCCATACACTTACAGATAAAATGGTGAGTACCAGCTGATTCAATATCAGCTGGTAAGGCCATGATTATTTCATCTGCAGTCCTTTCTGTTTTCAGAGCATCGACGTTAAGAGCGGCTGCTTTCCCAGAGTCTGTACCTTCTGCATAAAGACGGGAAAACCCCGCTGTACCATGAACATCTCCGGTGGAATACATGCCGGATGGCAAATCATTCACACGTAATATTTGCCGCTGGGAATCCCATTCCGGACGTTTACGTCCCATCGAAAGTAAGTTAACTTGTGGCTTAAATCCGACTGCCATTACCAGCAAATCACAATCAAAAGATTGATGTGAATCACCACCCGAAATAGGACCTACATCGACTCGGCTGATTCTTTTTTTACCGTGAGCACCATGAACTGTTAAACCCTTATATATAGGAATTGCCAGATTACGAACTTGCTCCTCAAAATCACCGTCGCTTCCGGATTCACGTCCATCAATTATAGCAACAACATTAGCGCCTGCACCCTTGAGCAACAAAGCTGTGTGAAAGCCACCATCGTGAGTTGTAACGACTACCGTATCTTTACCAGGGAGAACAGCGTGGCACATGATCAGCCTTTCAACACCTCGAGCAGTTAAAATTCCTGGTCGATCATTATTCTCGAAAACTAGATGCCGATCAGTCGCCCCTGGAGCTAGTACAACGGATTCCGCACGGATCTTAAACAGATTAGCATCGCACTGCGCAGCCACCAGATTGTCTTCGTAGAGTCCGAAAACGCTGGTATTTACCATTACTTCCAGGTTTTTGTTCTCAGCTAGCTCCTCAATTAATTTCTTTACAGCTATGTATTCAGGAATTCCGTTCAAGGCTGAGTTGGAGCAATTTACAACCGGCAAAATACTGTGAAGCGCATGTCCACCGAGTTCCGGATTATCGTCAATCAACAAAACCTGTTTCCCTTCATCGAGGGCGCCTTTTGCTGCAGCAAGTCCGGAAGGTCCTCCACCTACTACACAAACATCCGGAAAACGATAATGTTTTTCGTATCGTCTATTCACATGCTTACCTGTCACATCAATTTTACCTATTCCGGCAACTTTACGGATTTGATGTTCCGCAATGGGCCAGATCCATTTTGGTTTGTGAAACATTTTGTAGTAAAAACCATTAGGCAACATCGGAACTAATACATCGTTCACTGCAGCAATGTCAAACTCAACAGATGGCCAGACATTTTGTGATGTCACAACCATCCCGTCCTCAACACGAGTTCGATCTGCTATAATATTTGGTTCTTTATTGACAGTAACTAGAGATTCATGTCCCTGTCCGAATACGTCATAAGCTCCACGAGGTCGGTGATATTTAAAACTTCTTGTAAGCAAAGTGTTTCCGGAGGCAATCAACGCAGAGGTAATACTGTCGCTGGAAAATGCTTTAATGCGCTTCCCGTTAAAGGTAAATGAAATTTCTTTCCCCAAATCAGGGAGATCGCAATTTTGATGAGTGGTGATTCGTTTTACCATCAATTACCTCCGTTTTTGTCTTTAGAGTTTTGTTCCAAATCTTCGTACCAAAAACTTCGGTGATCAGTATTGTTCAAGGTGTCTCGTTCTGCTAGAAACCAGCTTTGGCAACCACTGCGGTGATACCACCATTCTATTTGTCGTCCCATGTTGTTTTCGCGGAAGTAGACATAATCTGTCCATTCTGAAAAATCCGCATCGACAGCTGGACGATTTTTAAGTTCACTTTTGAAAGTAAACTCGCTCACGGCACGTTTGCCGCAATTTGGACAATTTAATTGAAAGCTCATAGTGTTTTTTGTCTATCTGTTTGCATTGTCTTGTCACCAGTTATTGAAAGTCATAAGTGATTTAGCTATTGATAACTGCAAATCTAAATAAAACTGGGCTGTTGTATGTTCCGTTGTGTTTTATTAACTTATTTAAGTTAATAATCAATTTATATCCATCTCGGCAAATTTCTTAGCTAGGAGAGACGGAAAATTTAAAAAAATAATTAA
>Ga0208277_1000728_pt1 | contig 19341 bp, 13 predicted proteins | sample ETNtaG_5_FD_185782 | JGI IMG/M metagenome (GOLD analysis project Ga0208277, IMG submission 185782) | Marine microbial and viral communities from oxygen minimum zone, Eastern Pacific Ocean - ETNP201406SV205 (SPAdes) (version 2) | ecosystem: Environmental > Aquatic > Marine > Oceanic ...
ACCGCTAAAATCAGAAATAGACCGGTTACTTAAATCCAGTTGAGTAATATCAAGAACAGTTAGAAAATCAACATAATTATCTAAAGCATCATCATAACCAGAATCAATAAGAGCCTGCTCAAAATTGGCATCCGGAATAGAAACTTTTCCAGCTTGGAAAAGCGTGTCTTTTGTTCCAGAGACATCAAATTTAAATACCCCAAGAACATTTATAGTAAAGTTAATTTGACCTGCGGTTATTGAGATGTTTGTTATAACCCCAACATTGATAAGTTTAATCTCAGTATTTGAAATCACGTCAAATGTTCCACTTATTTGTCCCGTAGTCGTATTTAAAATGTAGCTATAATCTTTGTTAAAGATGATACTTGATACATCTATAGAGGATGAGACAACCATTGATTTCTGATCAATTATTGGAGGGAGTTCTGTTCCTTTTTTCTTCTTTAGTTTCCATCGACCCACGCTTTCTAAAAAAATACCATATTCAAAATTTGCTGTAATATTTGTGGGGCCACTAATAGTAATTTCCAAGGGGTTTTCTTCTCCAGTGTGATCTTCTTTCCATTTAATGAAATCCCACCCTTCTGCAGGTGTTGGAGTTAGCCTTACTGTTGTTCCATAAAGATAGTCTGTTGACTTTCCTGTAGCTACAATTTCTTCACTTACAGTTCCTTCTCCTTCAATTTTCACTTCTAAAGCATAAGAGAGTTTTTCAAATTTTGCGGTTATAGTTTTAGGCCGATCAATATTAACCTCCACAGGATTAGTATCTCCCGTAATATCTCCACTCCATTCAGAAAAGTAATAACCCGTGGAAGGATTAGCGGTAAGTTTTACCACACTTCCAGATGAATAATCAGAGTTTTTTCCACTGGATATAAGCTGCTCGGAAACCGTTCCTTCTCCTTGAGTGTTAATGGTTAAAGAATATTTTCTTTTTACAAACTGGGCCACAATATTTTTGTTTCCATTCATCTGAAAATTTAAAACATTAGATGTTCCCGTCTCATCACCAGACCATCTTGAAAACTCATATTCGCCAGCTGGAGTGGCTACTACAGAAACTGAAGAACCATCTTTATATGTTCCTATATTGGGAGAAACACTACCTCCTTCAGGGGGAGATACCGTTACATTAAGTGTATATTCTTTAGTACAACTGGAGTAAAGAATTAAAGAGAGTATTATAAGAACTAATTTTTTCAATTAGCTTCTGTTTTAAATTCTGTTTAAAGGTAATTAAATGAATTTGAAACATCTATTTTGACTGTGCTTAATCTAATTATATTGTATTTCACAAATAATAAAGCTATATTTGTGTGCATTTTGAAAAAATAAGATCAGAGGCGACTAATAGGTCCCTTTTTTTTTTGGTATGGTTTTTAGTGAAATAGTAGAAAAAAAAGTTTTTGAAATTCTAAAGAATTACAAGGATTTATTTTTAATTGATTTAAAAGTAAATCTTAACAATAATATTAAACTTATTATTGATGGTGATAATGGAGTTTCCTTGAAAGATTGTGCAAATCTGAGCAGAGATATTGAAAATAATATTGATGGAGAAAAGTATGATTTTTCAATTGAAGTTTCTTCTTCAGGAATAGGAACTCCTTTAACAAGTAACCGTCAGTACAAAAAAAATGTTGGAAGAAAAATAGAGGTTTTAACAAATGACTCAAAACCATTAGTTGGAGAGTTAACCAAAGTTAATAATGATAGTTTTACAATTCAATGGAGTCAAAGAGAATCAAAACCAATTGGAAAAGGTAAAATAGATGTTACAAAAAATAAGACATTATTGTTTTCTGATGTTAAAAGTTCAAAAGTAGTTATATAAAAAAATAAAAAATTAATAGTATGGAAAATCTAGCTTTAATTGAATCGTTTTCAGATTTCAAGGATGAAAAATTAATTGACAGAGTTACTCTTATGGTTATTTTAGAAGATGTATTTAGAAGTACATTAAGAAGGAAATTTGGAGACGATGAAAATTTTGACATTATTATTAATCCTGATAAAGGAGATTTAGAAATATGGAGAAATAGAGTGGTAGTTAAGGATAATGAAGTTGAAGATCCTAATCAAGAAATTGAATTGACTGAGGCGAGAAAAATTGAGCCAGATTTTGAAGTTGGAGAAGATGTTTCAGAGGAAGTTAAATTAATTGATCTTGGTAGAAGGTCGGTTCAATATTTAAGACAAAGTTTAGTTGCTAAAATTTTTGAACATGATAGCAATAATATTTTTAAACAATATAAAGATAGAGAAGGAGATCTATATACAGCAGAAGTTCATCATATAAGAAGCAGAGAAATAATTTTGTTAGATGATGATGGTAATGAACTTATTTTACCTAAAGATAGACAAATACCTAGTGATTTTTTTAGAAAAGGGGATAATGTAAGGGGAGTAATCGAAAGTGTTGAACTAAGAGGAAACAAGCCCAGAATAATTTTTTCAAGAACAGCTCCTGGATTTTTAGAAAAATTATTTGAACAAGAGATACCTGAGGTTTTTGATGGCTTGATAACTATAAAAAAAGCAGTAAGAATTCCAGGAGAAAAGGCAAAAGTTGCTGTTGATTCATATGATGATAGGATAGACCCTGTAGGAGCTTGTGTAGGAATGAAAGGGTCTAGAATACATAGTATCGTTAGAGAATTAGGAAATGAAAATATTGATGTAATAAATTACACTAATAACTTACAATTATTTATTACAAGAGCTTTGAGTCCTGCAAAAATTAATTCTTTGAAAATAAATGAAGAAAATAAAACAGTAGAGGTGACTTTAAATCCAGAAGAAGTTTCAAAAGCAATTGGTAAAGGAGGCTCTAATATAAGATTAGCTGGAAAATTGACAGGTTATGAAATTGATGTTTATAGAGAAGGAATGGAAGAAGATGTTGAATTAAGAGAATTTTCAGATGAAATCGATTCATGGGTAATTGATGAATTTAAAAAGGTAGGTTTGGATACGGCAAAAAGTGTTTTGGAGCTTGAGGCAGAGGATTTAGTTAAAAGAACTGATTTAGAAGAGGAAACAGTTAAGGATGTAATTAGAATCCTTAAAGAAGAATTTGAAGAATAAAAAGGATTAAATTTTATTTAGATTATAATAAATATTTTATGACAGATAAACCAAGTGTAAGGATAAATAAGGTGCTAAGGGAATTAAACATTTCATTAGACAGGGTTTCGGAGTTTCTTACTAAGAAAAAAATAAATATTGATATTAGACCAACTTCAAAAATAACCAATGAGGTTTATCAAACTTTATTGGATGAATTTGAGGGAGATAAAACTGATAGAGTTGCTTCTGATGAAATTTCTGAGGTAAAAAGAAAAGAAAAAGAGGAAAAAGAAAATCTAAGAATTGCTGAAGAGGAAAATAATCAATTTCAAAAAGATAAGTTTATTAATAAAGAAAAAATTGATTTTTTTAGAAGCCCTATTAATAAACCTAAAATGGTTGGAAAAATAGATCTGAGTAAAAATCCAAATTTTAAAAAACAAGAATTTAAAAAAGACAATTCAAAAGATCTAAAGTCTGAAACCAAATTAGAAAAAAGTAAAAATCAAAATTTCGATAAAGATTCGGAAAAAAAAGATCTAGCTAAAGATGAGGCAAAAGTTGAATTAAAAAATGAAGAAATTAATGAAACTGTCAAAACTAATTACAAAAAACTTTCAGGTCCTGTCAAAACAGGAGAAAAATTAAATATTGATGAAATCAATAAAAAAGAAAAAAATATTGAAGAAGCTAGAAAAAGAAAAAGAAAAAGAATAAGTAAAGATTCTAGAAAGAATCAAGTAGCTGCCAACAATAATTTATCGCAAAAAAAACCCTTAAATCAGAAAAGAGATTTTGTAAAAAAAGAAGAACCCTCAGAAGAAGAGGTTCAAAAGCAAATTAGAGAAACCTTAGAAAAACTTCAAGGTGGCTCAACAAAGTCAAAAGGAGCAAAATATAGAAGAGATAAAAGAGATCAACATAAAATTAAATCTGAAGAAGAATTAGAGCAAATAAAAGAAGAAAGTAAGATTTTAAAAGTTACTGAATTTATTACTGCCTCAGAAGTAGCAACAATGATGGATGTTAATACTACTGAAATTATATCTGCATGTATGTCTTTGGGGATCATGGTTACAATGAACCAAAGATTAGATGCTGAAACTTTAACAATAGTTGCTGAAGAATTTGGTTTTGAAGTCTCTTTTGAAAAAGCAGAGTCTGAAGAAAACATAATTGTTGAAGAAAAAGATGATGAAAAAGATTTAGAACCTCGTTATCCAATAGTTACTGTTATGGGTCATGTTGATCATGGTAAAACATCTCTTTTAGATTATATAAGAAAGGAAAATGTTATTGCAGGAGAGTCTGGTGGAATAACTCAACATATAGGAGCTTACTCTGTTGAATTGGAAAATAAACAAAAAATAACTTTTCTTGATACTCCTGGGCATGAGGCTTTTACTGCTATGAGGGCAAGAGGAGCTCAAGTTACAGATATTGCTATTATAGTAATTGCTGCAGATGATGATATAATGCCTCAAACAAAAGAAGCTATTAGTCATGCTCAAGCAGCAGGTGTGCCAATAGTTTTTGCAATTAATAAAATTGATAGACCTAATTCAAACCCAGATAAGATTAAAGAATCTTTGGCGGGAATGAATTTGATGGTTGAAGATTGGGGAGGAAAAATACAGTCTCATGATATTTCAGCTTTAAACGGTACTGGAGTTAATGAATTGCTTGAAAAAGTTTTACTTGAAGCGGAACTCTTAGAGCTTAAAGCAAATCCATCAAAAAGAGGAAATGGAACAGTTGTAGAAGCATTTTTGGATAAAGGTAGAGGTTATGTTTCAACTATTCTAGTCCAAAACGGAACATTAAAAATTGGAGATTATTTGTTAGCAGGTAAACATAGCGGCAAAATTAAAGCAATGTTTGATGAGAGAGGCAATAATATGAATGAAGCTCCACCATCTTCGCCTATTTCAATCCTTGGTCTTGATGGCGCTCCTCAAGCAGGAGATTCATTCTATGTGCTGGAGGATGAGCGTGAAGCTAAACAAATTGCTTCAAAAAGAACTCAATTAATTAGAGAACAAAGTGTAAGAACACAAAGGCATATTACATTAGATGAAATTGGAAGGAGAATAGCTCTTGGAGAATTTAAAGAACTCAATATTATTTTAAAAGGTGATGTTGATGGCTCTGTTGAGGCTATTACAGACTCTTTACAGAAATTATCAACCGACGAAATTGAAGTTAAAATTATTCATAAAGGTGTCGGAGCAATAACAGAGTCAGATGTTTTATTGGCTTCAGCCTCAGATGCCATAGTAATAGGATTTAATGTTAGACCTATTTCAAATGCAAGAACTTTAGCGGAAAAAGAAGAAATTGATATTAGATCATACTCAATAATTTATGATGCAATTAATGATGTAAAGGATGCTATGGAAGGTATGTTGTCTCCCGAAATGAAAGAGGAGATTACTGGAACTGCAGAAGTTAGAGAAGTATATAAAATTTCAAAAGTCGGAACAATTGCTGGTTGTATGGTATTGACTGGAAAAGTGTTAAGAAATTCCGGAATTAGAATTATAAGAGAGGGTATTGTAGAGCATTCTGGAAGCTTAATATCCTTAAAAAGATTTAAGGATGATGCTAAAGAGGTTAGTAAAGGATATGATTGTGGGATTCAATTAAAGGATTATAATGATTTGAAAATTGGAGATAATATAGAATGTTTTCAGGAAATTGCAATTAAGAAAAAATTATAAAACTTTTTTCAATAAAAAAGCAGAAGGAAAATATTTCTTAATAGTATCTAATTTTTTTACTCCTCTAATTCTAAATTTATATTTACCAAATTGAACTTTATAATTTGGTGTTTCAAAGCTTATAGAAGGGTTTTCCTCGGGAAATTTTTCTTTAAAACTTTCCATAATATTCATGGATTTTTCTTTGGAGCCATAAAAAATTTGAATTGTATAATACTCAGATTTAAAATTTTCTTTGTCAATTGAAATTTTAAGATTTTCTATTTTGGAAACTAAAGAATCTTGCACAATATTGATTTCACCATTTTGAGAAAATGAAATATTAAAAAAACAAGTAAATACAATAATTTTAAGAATTAATTTGGACATTTTCTAATGTAATAACTATCTTCAAAAATAGTCAATTTTATAAAAAGAATTTTTTCTCTCTTTTTTCTTATTTAGAATCTTTATAAATTACACAATTGTTAAATAGAAGAGTTTTTCAAACCGAGTCTATGCATTATTTTTGCATAGGATTTTGAAAAAAATATTTTTTGCAACTATTTAAAAATTTCACAACAAAATTTAGACGAGAATCAATCTCGCAACTTTTTCTCACTATAAGTTTTGTACTTCTTTTTTCATTTCAAAATTTACATAGTCAAGATGATCCAGTAATTAAAGAGGGAAAAAAATTGTTTAATGCAAATTGTGCCGCTTGTCATAAACTTAATAAGAGAGCAATTGGTCCTGCTTTGAAGGGAGTTACTGAAAAATATGATAGAGAATGGTTATACAGTTGGATTAAAAACAGTAGTGCAATGATTAAAGCTGGAGATGCTCAAGCCGTTGCGATTTATGAGGAATATAATAGATCTGTAATGAATAATTTTCCTCAGTTTTCAAATGAAGATATTGATAAAATTCTAGCATATACGGATTACACACCTCCACTTTCAACTGCTCCAGCTGCTTCTGCAATTGCAGTTAATAATACTCAGACAAATGAATTTTCAAACAACCTGATTTTAGCTGCACTAACTCTTGTGCTTACCATTTTGGTTGTAATGTTATTTTTAGTTCAAAGGACCTTAATCAAAATAGCTAAAGCTAGTGGCGTAGAAATAACTCCTGAACCTAAAGAAAAAAGAACACCCATATGGAAAGCTTTTGTTCAAAATCAGTTTCTAGTTTTCACTAGTGTTATATTATTTTTATTAAGTAGCACATATCTTTTATACGATTATATGATGCAAATAGGTGTTGATCAGGGATATATGCCCGTTCAACCAATTCATTATTCACACAAAATTCATTCTGGAGTAAATAAAATAGATTGTAAATATTGTCATTCTTCAGCTAGAGTTTCAAAACATTCAGGAATTCCCTCATTGAATGTTTGTATGAATTGCCACATGAATATTGCTGAATATAATGGTGAGGAGGATCTAGAAAATGGTTATACTAAAGATTTTTATACCAAAGAAATTAAAAAATTATATGCTGCAGTTGGTTGGGATGAAGAAAATCAAAAATATACTGGTGAAACTCAACCTGTAAAATGGGTAAGAATTCATAATTTACCAAACCATGTTTATTTTAATCATGCCCAGCATGTAGAAGTTGGAGAAATTCAGTGTCAAACATGCCATGGTCCAGTTGAAGAGATGGAGATCATGTATCAATATTCTCCTCTGACAATGGGGTGGTGTATTGATTGTCATAGAGAATCAAATATAAAGGTTGAGTCAAATGAATATTACACAAAAATTCACGAAGAGCTCTCAAAAAAGTATGGAGTTGAAAAATTAACCGTAGCCCAAATGGGAGGTTTGGAATGTGGTAAATGTCATTATTAAATTTTTATGAAGACAAAAAAAATTTATTGGAAAAATATTGATCAACTTGATTCAAATAATCATGAGATTAAAAAGATTCATGAGAATGAATTTGTTTCAAAGCTACCGGTAAACCAGAATAATAAAGATCAATTAGATAATAACCATACAAGAAGAGATTTCTTAAAATATCTTGGATACAGCACAGCAGCAGCTACTATAGCAGCTTGTGAAGGACCTGTTATCAAATCTGTTCCATATGTTGTTCAACCAGAGCAAATCATCCCAGGAATTGCAAATTATTATGCAACTACTATTGCAGATGGTTATGATTTTGCTAGTGTATTAATTAAAACAAGAGAGGGTCGACCAATTAAAGTTCAAAATAATAAAGAAACTCCATATTTAGGTTGTGCAAATGCAAGAGTTAATGCTTCTGTTTTATCTATGTATGATTCTTTAAGAATACAAGGTCCAAAACATATGGGCAAAGATATTAGCTGGAATAAACTTTATGATGAAACAACTAAAACTTTAAAAACATTAAATAAAGCTGGAGAAAAAGTAGTTCTTTTAACTAATTCTTTAGCAAGTCCATCAACTGAAAAAATTATTTCAGAGTTTTTGAATTTATACCCTAATATTAGTCATGTAGTTTATGATCCTATTTCATCAGATTCTGCTCTTAATGCTTTTGAACAAGAATATGGAATAAGGGCATTACCAGATTATGATTTTTCTAAGGCAAATAATATAGTTTCTTTTGATGCAGATATTTTGGGTGATTGGCAAGGAGGTGGTTATGAATCTGGATATTCTAAAGGTAGAGTGCCAAATAAAAAGAATTCTGGCAAAAAACACTCTATGTCTTGGCATATTCAATTAGAATCTAATATGTCTTTATCAGGAGCAAATGCTGATAAAAGAGTCGCTTTAAAACCATCGGAAATAAAAAACATTTTATTTAAGTTATATTCTAATCTAGCTAATAAAAAAACTTCAATTTCTTTGTCTAGTGAACATCAAATGTTGTTAGATCAAATTTTAAACAAAATAAAAAAATCACCATCTAATTCGGTTGTAATTTCTGGAATAGATGATGATTTTTCTCAAAGTCTTATACTTGCAATAAATGAAATATTAAAGAGTAAGGCGTTTAATACAAATACTCCAAGATTTATTAGAAAGGGAAAAAATGATGATGTAAATAAATTAGTTGATCAAATGAAATCAGGTCAAGTTAAGGGATTAATTATCTCTGGTCTAAACCCTGTTTATTCTCTTCCTAATGGTTCAGAGTTTATAGATCTAATGAATTCTTTAAAATTCTCTCTAGTATTCTCATCAAAAGAAGATGAGACTTCATCTGTAGCTCAATATATAGCTGCTACCCCTCATCAATTAGAATCTTGGGGAGACTATCAATTAAAGTATGGACATTATGCTCTAACTCAACCAACCATAAGACCTCTTTTTGATACTAATCAATTTCAGGACGTTTTATTAAAGCTTCTTAATAATAATATAAGTTATAATGAGTACATAAAGGAATATTGGAATGAAGAGGTTTTAGAGGGAAATTCATGGAATAAAACTCTTCATGATGGCTATTTATCTAAGAAAATCTCTTTGAATTTAAAAAGAAATCAAGATCCTTATTCTTTTGATATTTCAAAATTCCCAAACTTTAAAGATAATGGACTCTCACTTATTTTATATCCTAAAATTGGTATAGGAGATGGTCAGCAATCTAACAATCCATGGCTTCAAGAATTTCCTGACCCCATTACAAGAGTAACATGGGATAATTATTTGACAGTATCAATGGTAGATGCAAAAAATATTGGATTAAAGAATGAGAATACAGCAAATGGTGCTCTAAACGGAAGTTATGCAAACATAAAGGTTGGAAATAAATCGATTAAAGCACCTGTGATTATTCAACCTGGTCAAGCAAAAGGAACAGTTGGACTGGCTTTTGGTTATGGCAAAACTATAGGAGTAAAAGATGAAATGAAAGTTGGCGTTAATGCTTTTAATTTTTATAATAGATTTAATAAAGTTCAAGAAATTAAAATTGATCCTATTGATGAAATGCATGAATTTGCATGTGTTCAACTTCATAATACCCTAATGGGAAGAGGAGATATTCTTAAGGAAACAACTTTAGAAGTTTTCAATACTAAAGATAAAAAATACTGGAATGCTCCTGTTGTGGTATCTAAAAACCATATAGAAACTTTGGTTAATTCACCTGGAGTAGATATGTATGAAGAGTTTGATAGATCAATCGGGCATCACTTTAATTTATCTATTGATCTTAATGCATGTACTGGTTGTGGCGCATGTGTAATTGCTTGTCATGCAGAAAATAATGTTCCTGTTGTAGGAAAAACAGAGGTTAGAAAATCAAGAGATATGCATTGGCTTAGAATTGATAGATATTATTCTTCAGAAAATACTTTTGAAAAAGATAAAAATACTAAAGATGAAATTTCTGGCTTAGTTGATTCTTTAACTGTTCTTGGAGATATGGAGAAAGCATCAGAAAACCCTCAAGTAGCTTTTCAACCAGTAATGTGTCAGCACTGTAATCATGCACCTTGTGAAACTGTTTGTCCGGTTGCTGCAACTTCACATGGAAGACAAGGTCAGAATCATATGGCTTATAATAGATGTGTAGGGACAAGATATTGTGCTAACAACTGTCCTTACAAGGTTAGAAGGTTTAATTGGTTTTTATATAATGGAAATGATGAGTTTGATTTTCATATGAATGATGATTTAGGAAGAATGGTTATAAATCCAGATGTTGTAGTTAGATCTAGAGGGGTAATGGAAAAATGTTCTTTTTGTATTCAAATGACACAGAAAACTATTTTAGATGCAAAATTAGAGGGAAGAGAGGTTAAAGATGGAGATTGGTCATGTGCTTGTTCAGATGCTTGTAGTACTGGAGCAATGGTTTTTGGAGATGTTAATGATAAAGAAAGTAAAGTCTCTAAATTAAAGAAAAATGATAGAATGTATCATTTATTAGAAGCTGTTGGTACAAAGCCTAATGTTATGTACCAAACAAAAATTAGAAATATAGATGAAACATAAATTATATAAATAATATGGCATCACATTATGAAGCTCCAATAAGAAAACCTCTTGTTACAGGCAATAAGTCTTATCATGATGTTTCTGTAGATATTGCAGCTCCAATTGAGGGTAAGGCAAATAAACAATGGTGGATTGTTTTTGGAATTTCACTTTCGGCTTTTTTATGGGGTATTGGTTGCATAATTTATACTATTTCTACTGGAATTGGAGTTTGGGGCTTGAATAAAACAGTAGGTTGGGCTTGGGACATTACTAACTTTGTTTGGTGGGTTGGAATTGGTCATGCGGGAACACTAATTTCAGCAGTACTTCTTTTGTTTAGACAAAAATGGAGAATGGGTATAAATAGATCTGCTGAAGCTATGACGATTTTCTCAGTAATTCAAGCAGGCTTGTTTCCTTTAATTCATATGGGTAGGCCATGGCTTGGATATTGGATGTTACCGATTCCAAATGCTTTTGGATCATTATGGGTAAACTTTAATTCACCGCTTTTATGGGACGTTTTTGCAATTTCTACATATTTAACAGTTTCATTAGTTTTTTGGTGGACAGGACTTTTACCTGACTTTGCAATGATTAGAGATAGAGCAGTTCTCCCTTTTCAAAAGAAAATATATAGTCTTGTAAGTTTTGGGTGGAGTGGTAGAGCAAAAGATTGGCAAAGGTTTGAAGAGGTTTCTCTTGTTTTAGCTGGTTTGGCAACTCCTTTAGTTTTATCGGTTCATACTATAGTATCCTTTGACTTTGCAACTTCAGTTATACCTGGTTGGCATACAACAATTTTTCCGCCTTATTTTGTCGCAGGTGCTATTTTTTCAGGTTTTGCTATGGTTAATACTCTTTTAATCATAATGAGAAAAGTTTGCCATCTTGAAGACTATATTACGGTTCAACATATTGAACTCATGAATATTGTAATTATGATAACTGGCTCAATTGTAGGTGTAGCATATATAACAGAATTATTTATTGCATGGTATTCTGGAGTTGAATATGAGCAATATGCATTTTTAAATAGAGCTACTGGACCTTATTGGTGGGCTTATTGGTCAATGATGACTTGTAATGTTTTTTCTCCCCAACTTATGTGGTTTAAAAAATTAAGAACAAGTATAATTTTTTCATTTATAATATCTATAGTTGTAAATATTGGAATGTGGTTTGAACGGTTTGTTATTATCGTCACCTCACTTCATAGAGATTATTTACCTTCATCTTGGACTATGTTTTCTCCAACATTTATAGATATAGGAATATTTATTGGAACAGTTGGTTTTTTCTTTTCTTTATTTTTGCTTTACGCAAGGACATTTCCTGTTATTGCTCAAGCAGAGGTAAAAACTATTTTGAAATCATCTGCGGATAATTATAAAAAATTAAGGGATAAAAAATGAGCGATAAAGTAATACATGCTTTCTATGACGATGACGATGTACTTTTAAGTGCAGTAAAAGAAATTGTTTCAAAAAAACATCATATAGATGAGGTTTATACTCCTTTTCCTGTTCATGGGTTAGATAAAGCTTTAGGTTTAGAAGGTACTAGAATCGCTATAATGTCTTTTATCTATGGATGTATTGGTCTCATTGTTGCAATTTTAATGATGAATCATATGATGATAGTTGATTGGCCTCAAAATATTGGAGGTAAACCTAGTTTTTCATATGTCTCAAATATGCCTGCTTTTGTTCCAATTATGTTTGAAATGACAGTTTTCTTTGCTGCTCATTTAATGGTTATTACATTTTATTTAAGGAGTAGGTTGTGGCCATTTAAGAAAGCTGAGAATCCTTACCCTTCTACTACTGATGATAAGTTTCTAATTGAAATTGGAGTCGGAAAAAATGAAAAAGAATTAAAAGCTTTAATAAAGAAAACAGGAGCTATTGATATTAAAATTGTTCAGAAATCAGAATAAAATGAAAAATATAAAAAAAATATACATGGTTTTTTTATTCTTGATGATGGTATCATGTTTTGATTCATCTAAACCTAATTATCAATTTTTCCCCCAAATGTACGATGCAGCTGGGTATGATACATATTCTGAAAGTGATGCTTTTTCTAATGGTATAGAAGCACAATTACCAGTTGAAGGAACAATTTCTAGAGGATGGGAGCCTTATGAATATGAAGATACTAATGAAGGTTATGAAGAAGCAAAATTAAATCTTTCATCCCCTATTGTAGTTAGTAAAGAAAATCTAGAAAATGGCAAAAAGCTTTATGAAATATATTGTTCAGTTTGTCATGGTTCTAAAGGAGATGGTCAAGGAATTTTAATGAAGCGTGAAGTTTATTTAGGTGTACCAAGCTATGCTGACAGAGAAATTACTCCTGGCAGTATTTATCATGTTTTAATGTACGGTAAAAATGCTATGGGATCTCATGCTGGACAAATAAATGAATTAGAGCGTTGGCAAATATCACAACATGTTATGGAACTTAGAAGTAAATTAAAATAATAAAATGATGTATACTTTTCCAAAAAGACTTAAAATTTTTTCTTTAGCATGTATGATTATAGGATTATTAGGTCTTACATATGGATTTTTATCTGCTCCTTCATCAATTGAAGAAGCTATTGAAATGACATCATCTGATCATCATGGAGAATCTTTAAGCCATGATCAAGGACATGAAAAAGATTCAAATCATGGAGAACATCTTTTGCATAAATTACAAAATAAGCCATGGGCTGCACTATATGTTTCAGCTTTCTTTTTTATGATGATTTCTCTCGGAGTATTAGCTTTTTATGCTATTCAAAGAGCAGCTCAAGCAGGATGGTCAATTGTTCTTTATAGAGTTATGGAAGGAATCACAGCATACTTGCTTCCAGGAGGAATTATTGTTATTGTTATTTTAGTTTTGTCTGGATTACATTTTAATCACTTGTTTATATGGATGGATCCTGAGGTTGTAGCTCATGATGAGATTATAAGAAATAAGTCAGGATATTTAAATTTACCTTTCTTTTTTGCAAGAGCAATTTTCTTTCTTTCGGGCTGGGTATTGTATAGATATTTTTCAAGAAAGTTTTCATTAAATCAAGATCTAACACCATCTAATGATATATCAAATCATAAGAAAAACTTTAAAATTTCAGCTGCATTTTTAGTTTTTTATTTTGTAACTGAGTCAGTAATGTCTTGGGATTGGGTAATGTCAATTGATCCTCATTGGTTTAGCACATTATTTGGTTGGTATGTTTTTGCAAGTATGTTTGTTACAGGAATTACAGTTATTGCATTAATAACTATCTATTTAAAAAATAATGGATATTTAGATTTTGTTAATGATAGTCACATTCATGATCTTGGAAAATTTATGTTTGCAATTAGTATTTTTTGGACTTATTTATGGTTTTCACAATTTATGCTCATATGGTATGCAAATATTCCAGAAGAAGTAACCTATTTTATGACAAGAATTGAGGATTATAACCTTCCATTTTTTGGGATGTTAGTTATGAACTTTATTTTTCCTTTGATCATATTAATGAATAGTGACTATAAGAGGGTTAATTATATAATAGTAATGACAGGAATTGTTATAGTTTTAGGCCATTATATTGATGTGTTTAATATGATTATGCCCTCTGCCGTGGGAGATCAATGGTTCATAGGTATTAGTGAGATAGGTGCTTTTTTGTTTTTCTTTGGACTATTTATATATATAGTTTTTAATGAACTAACAAAGGCTCCGCTTTTGGCTAAGGGTGATCCTTTTATTAAAGAAAGTGAACAATATCATTATTAATTTTTATTTTTTAGATGACTAATTTTTTCATATTTACTGCTCTTATTTTAATTGCTATTTCTGTTTGGCAAATAACAAAGATTTTTGAATTGTCTCAAACTAAAAAAAATGATAATCAAGTTGCGGATGATCAGGACAATGATTTTAATGGAAAAATGATGTTTGCTTTTTTGATTTTTCTTTATGCTTTAACTATTTATTCATTTATAGCTTATGGAGATGTTCTGTTGCCTGATGCTGCATCTGAGCATGGAAGCACTTATGATAATTTGATGTGGATTTCGTTTGCAATTATATTTTTTGTTCAAACAATAACTCAAGGAGCTTTACATTATTTTTCATATAAATATCGAGGAAACAAATCAAGAAAAGCCTTTTTTTATGCTGATAATGATAAACTAGAAATGATATGGACAGTTATTCCTGCTATAGTTTTAGCAGTTTTAATTTTATTTGGTTTGTATACTTGGACCGATATAATGACAATAGAAGAAAATGAAGATGCTCTAGTTGTTGAACTTTATGCTCAACAATTTAATTGGAAAGCAAGATATGCAGGAGAAGATGGTGTTTTGGGTGATGCCAATATTAGATTTTTACAAGATTTTGATGGTAGAAACGTAGTTGGAATTGATTCAACAGATCCTAATGGATTTGATGATGTTGTAGTACAAGAATTACATTTGCCAGCAGGAAGAGAAGTTGTTTTTAAGATGAGATCTCAAGATGTTTTACATTCTGCTTATATGCCTCATTTTAGAGCTCAAATGAATGTTGTTCCTGGAATGATAACTGAGTTTGCTTTTACTCCAATTACTACTACAGAAGAAATGAGACAAAATCCTGACATAATTTCTAAGGTTAAAAAAATAAATAAAATAAGAATAGAAAATAGTAAAGAATTAGTTGCCAATGGAGAAGAGCCTCTTGAACCATATGTTTTTGATTATGTTTTATTATGCAATAAGATATGTGGAGGTTCTCATTATAACATGCAAATGAAAATAATTGTAGAAACAGAAGATGAATTTAATAAATGGATAGATGACCAGCAGTCATTTGCTGAAACTATTCAATAAAATATAAACTTGTAAGATATGTCATTAACACAAGAAAATAATCACGAGGAAGATCACGGACACCATCATAAAGAAACTTTTATAACTAAATATATTTTTAGCCAGGATCACAAAATGATTGCCAAACAATATTTGATTACTGGTTTGTTTATGGGTATAATTGGAATATTAATGTCATTGTTATTTAGACTTCAATTAGCTTGGCCAGAACAACCTTTTGGGATTTTTGAAACTCTTCTTGGTAAATGGGCTCCTGATGGCGTGATGGATCCAAATGTTTATTTAGCATTAGTTACCATTCACGGAACAATTATGGTTTTCTTTGTTTTAACAGCAGGGTTAAGTGGAACTTTTAGTAATTTATTAATACCTCTTCAGATTGGTGCCCGAGATATGGCTACAGGACTTTTAAACATGATTGCATATTGGTTATTTTTTATTTCTAGTATAATAATGGTGGCTTCACTTTTTGTTGAAGCTGGACCCGCTGCATCTGGATGGACTGTTTATCCACCATTAAGTGCTATTCCTCAAGCTCAACCAGGAGCTGGATTAGGAATGACACTTTGGTTAGTTTCCATGACATTTTTTATAGCATCTTCTCTTTTGGGGTCTTTAAATTACATTGTAACAGTAATAAATTTAAGGACTAAAGGGATGACTTTTTCTAGACTCCCTTTAACAATTTGGGCATTTTTTATAACTGCTGTTATAGGTGTTGTTTCATTTCCAGTTTTATTGTCTGCAGCATTATTGTTAGTAATGGATAGGAGTTTTGGAACATCTTTTTTTCTTTCAGATATTTTTATTCAAGGAGAAGTTTTACATTATCAAGGTGGCTCTCCTGTATTGTATGAACATTTGTTTTGGTTTTTAGGGCATCCAGAAGTATATATAGTTTTGTTACCAGCCCTTGGGATTACTTCTGAAATCATTGCTACCAATTCTAGAAAACCAATATTTGGATATAGAGCTATGGTGGCTTCTATTCTTGCAATTGCATTTCTTTCAACTATTGTGTGGGGACATCATATGTTTATTTCTGGAATGAATCCGTTTTTAGGTTCAGTTTTTACTTTTACTACTCTTTTAATAGCTATTCCTTCTGCTGTTAAAGCATTTAATTATATAACTACCCTATGGAAGGGAAATCTGCAATTAAATCCAGCAATGCTTTTTTCGATAGCTTTAGTTTCTACTTTTATTAGTGGAGGTTTAACAGGGATTATTTTAGGAGATAGTGCATTAGATATTAATGTTCACGATACATATTTTGTTGTTGCACATTTTCATTTGGTTATGGGTATTTCTGCTCTTTATGGCCTTTTTGCAGGAGTTTATCATTGGTTCCCAAAAATGTTTGGAAGAATGATGAATAAAAATTTGGGTTATTTCCATTTTTGGGTTACTGCTGTTGGTGCATATGGTGTCTTTTTTCCAATGCATTTTATAGGAATGGCTGGTTTGCCTAGAAGGTATTATACAAATACAGCTTTTCCATATTTTGATGATTTAGCAAATATTAATGTTTTAATTACAGTCTTCGCTTTAATTACTGGTTTAGCACAATTGGTTTTTCTTTATAATTTTATTCATAGTATGTATTATGGAAAAAAGACTGTACAAAACCCTTGGAGGTCTACTACTTTGGAATGGACAGCACCAATAAAGCATATACATGGGAATTGGGAAGGTAAAATCCCACATGTCCATAGGTGGGCTTATGATTATTCAAAACCAGGTCAAAAAGAGGATTTTGTTCCTCAGCATATTCCTCTTAAAAAAGGTGAAGAAGAATTACAGCATTAAATTCTTTATTTAAAGTATTCAAAACATAATTATAGCTGAATGACTTATCTTTGGGGTTGTGAATGAAAATTTAGACCCTTCTGGAAATCAGTTATCTTCTGAAGATCAAGAAATTGATAAAGCATTAAGACCTTTGTCTTTTGATGATTTTGCTGGTCAAGAAACCATTTTAGAAAATTTGAAGGTTTTTGTTGAAGCAGCTAAACAAAGAGATGAAGCCTTAGACCATACACTTTTTCATGGTCCACCAGGACTTGGGAAAACTACACTAGCACATATCTTAGCAAATGAACTTCAAGTAGGGATTAAATTAACATCTGGTCCCGTTTTAGATAAACCAGGAGATCTTGCTGGATTGCTTACAAATTTAGAATCTAGAGATATTCTTTTTATAGATGAAATTCACAGATTAAGTCCAATAGTTGAAGAATATCTTTATTCTGCCATGGAAGATTACAAAATAGATATAATGATAGAAACAGGTCCTAATGCAAGAACTGTTCAAATTAATTTAAATCCTTTTACATTAGTTGGAGCTACAACTAGGTCAGGACTTCTTACTGCTCCTATGCGAGCAAGATTTGGTATTACAAATAGATTAGAATATTATTCTACAGAATTATTATCCAATATTGTTGAGAGAAGTGCAGATATTCTAAAAATTAATATTAATAATGATTCTGCAATAGAAATTGCTGGAAGAAGTAGAGGTACGCCAAGAATTTCAAATGGATTACTAAGAAGGGTAAGAGATTTTGCACAAATAAAAGGAAGTGGTTCAATTGATATGAAAATTACACAGTATAGTTTGAAAGCTTTAAACGTTGACAAGTATGGTTTAGATGATATGGATAATAAAATTCTTACCACTCTTATTGATAAATTTAAGGGTGGGCCAGTTGGAATTACTACCCTTGCAACTGCAGTATCAGAAAATGGGGAAACATTAGAAGAGGTTTATGAACCATTTTTAATACAACAGGGATTTATAGTTAGAACTCCTAGAGGTCGTGAAGTGACCGAAAGAGCATATAAACATTTGGGAAGAATTAAAAATAATCAAGAGGGGTTATTTTAATTAATTATTTTTAAATAATGTTTAATACTACTGAATTTATTAAGCAAAAGTCAAAGGAATTAGGCTTTATTAGTTGTGGCATTTCAAAAGCAGGATTTCTTGAAAAAGATGCTCCGAAATTAGAAAAATGGCTAAATAACAATTACCATGGAAAGATGAGTTATATGGCTAATCATTTTGATAAAAGGTTAGATCCTACATTACTTGTTCCTGGAGCAAAAAGTGTTATTTCACTATTGTTTAATTATTATTCTGATAAGAAGCAGAAGGATCCTAATGCGCCTAAAATATCAAAATATGCTTATGGAAAAGACTATCATTTTGTTATAAAAGCTAAACTTAAAAATTTGTTTAATCTAATTAGAGATCAAGTTGGTGATATAAGTGGAAGAGTTTTTGTTGATTCAGCTCCTATTATGGAAAAATCATGGGCTGAGAAAAGTGGTTTGGGATGGATTGGTAAAAACACCAATTTGATTAGCCAAAAAGTAGGATCTTTTTTCTTTATATGTGAGATAATCACAGATTTAGAATTAGAATATGATCATCCAGTAACTGATCATTGTGGAAGTTGTACAGCATGTATTGATGCATGTCCTACAGATGCTTTAGTCGCTCCTTATCAATTAGACGCAAAAAAATGTATCTCCTATCTAACCATTGAATTAAAAGATGAAATTTCTGAAGTTTTTAAAAATAAAATGGATAATTGGGCTTTTGGATGTGATATATGTCAAGATGTTTGTCCCTGGAATCGTTTTTCAAAAAATAATAGTGAACCAGAATTTACTCCAAAAGAAGAGATAATTTCAATGACTAAAAATGATTGGTTAGAAATTACCGATGAAGTTTTTAATACCATTTCAAAAAATAGCGCTATAAAAAGG
>Ga0208277_1000733_pt1 | contig 19281 bp, 21 predicted proteins | sample ETNtaG_5_FD_185782 | JGI IMG/M metagenome (GOLD analysis project Ga0208277, IMG submission 185782) | Marine microbial and viral communities from oxygen minimum zone, Eastern Pacific Ocean - ETNP201406SV205 (SPAdes) (version 2) | ecosystem: Environmental > Aquatic > Marine > Oceanic ...
CGCTGTGAATTAAGACAACAAGATGTGGAGAAAGTTGCAAAGGAAAACTATCAGAGACTTTTGTCGTAAATTGAACTCCGGAAAGGTCAAGTCTGGTCAAGGAATCGGGGGTTTGCCTCATTGAAATATCATCGATGAAAAGCGCTGCGAGAATCTGCATGGACAAGCTCCTTAGTGCAATAGATTATCAGCAGGTTACAAATAAGGCATAGCCGGACATTGATGCTATTGCTTTAGCGATATCGTTGAAGCATGATTACGTTATCTGAGTTCGCCAGCAAAAAACTGCTGCACGAACACGGAGTTTCAATAACAAAAGAATTCTTAGTCCAGAATGCCGATGAAGCAATAAAGGCAGCTGAATCCTTAGGATACCCAGTCGTTGCGAAACTTTCAGGTGCAAAAATTCAACACAAGACAGAATTAAACGGAGTTAGATTAAACCTTCAGAGTTCAGATGAACTTGAAGTGGCCATAAGGGGATTAGAAGCAATCGGAGCAGAAAATAGTGAATTCTTAATTTCAGAACAAATACAAGGGAAAAGAGAGTTTATAGCTGGCTACCACATAGACGATGTCTTTGGACCAGTTCTAATGTTTGGCCTTGGTGGAATATTCACTGAAATTCTTTCCGATGTTAACTTTCGGCTTGTTCCATGCGAACGCCGAGATCTAGAAAACATGATAAATGAAATTAAGGCAAGTTCACTTCTAGGTCCTTTTAGAGGAGAAGGGGAAATATCTATCAAGCACCTAGTAGATGCGCTGCTCTCGATCTCTGAATGTGGGCTTGCTAACCCAGATATCATTTCAATAGATGTGAACCCAATAATTATCTTAAATGGTAAACCCATTGCTGTAGATGCACTTGTGATGAAATCATGATTGATATAAAACACATCGATGGATTATTCAATCCCAAAGGTGTAGTGGTTGTCGGTGCTTCAACTCATCCAGGCAAATTCGGGTTCGTTGCTCTACACAATATTCTTAGTTCAGGATTCGATGGGCCAGTTTTCGCCACAAACCCGAACAAACCGGAAATTCTGGGAATACAAACCCTTGAACGAATACAAGATGTGCCGTCTGGAGAAGCTGATTTCGCGATGATTTGTATTTCTCCTAATCAAATAATGGATGCTTTGCCTGAACTAGCGAAAATCGGAATTACAAGCGCATTCGTGGTTTCTGGCGGATTTAAAGAAACTGATGAGAATGGTGAAGCTTTAGAAAAACAATTAATCACTAAAGCTGAAGAATGCGGAATCATTATTGCTGGCCCTAATGGTCAGGGCCTTGTATCTACACCTGTAAATCTTTGCTCACAAATTGTGTCTCCATATCCACCTAGAGGAGATATATCAATAGCGAGTCAATCAGGAAACATTCTTTCCGCATTGATGAATCTATCTAGGCTTTCAAATATTGGAATAGCCCGTGCAATTTCAGTGGGAAATCAAGGCCAAATTAACATAGCGGACTACTTAGATTATTTCTTGTACGACTCAGAAACAGCGGTAGTGGTTATCTACGTTGAAGGCATTCCCGATGGGCGCCGCTTCTACGAGTCGCTTCAAACTCTTGCATGCAAAAAACCAGTCATCATCATACGCGGTGGCTCAACTAAAAGTGGGGCTATCGCAGCGGCTAGCCATACAGGTTCTATGGCATCAGACTTTTCGATTTTTTCTGCAATGGTTAGACAAGCAGGCGCTTTCTTAGCGAACGGGGTTGAAAGCGCATTTAATTTCGCGGCGACTTTCTCAACACAACCTTTACCGAAAGGAAACAGTGTAGTAGTTATGACTACTGCAGGTGGCTGGGGAGTCTTAACAGCTGATGCCATCTCTGGCACGAACTTAGAATTGCTACGGTTGCCTGATGATTTAAAAACCACAATTGATTCCATGCTCCCACCACGGTGGAGCAAAAATAACCCAGTGGACTTAGCCGGAGGGGAAACTCGGGATACGATCCCGGAACTCCTTTCCGTCCTTCTGAAACATGAAAGTGTGGACTCACTTATATTTCTTGGTTTAGGAATACAGGGAAACGTAGCGCGAAGTTATTTTGAAAGTCCTTATGCAAATGAAGGAACAGACAGAATGGCAAATTTCCACGCATCACAAGAGCAACGATACGCCGAGTCAATAATTGATGCGATGAAAAAATATCGTAAACCTGTACTTGTTTCATCTGAATTATCATTTGCCGATCCAAATAATCCTGGCCCTAAATCTCTTCGAGACCGCGGATTTCCCTGTTACAACTCACCCGGCAATGCAGTGCAATGTCTTTCTCAACTAGTAAATTTTGCCCAAGCACAAAATAGATAATTTAGATGAATAGTTACCACTGAAGAATAGAAGTAAACTTCAGATGTGTTTCGCCTGCTTCAACGTTTATTGCTTCCCTTATTTGTCTCAGCTCTCCTTATCGGCCTTCTTAACGTAAAGGATAACTTCGGATACGATCCAATTGATGAGGTCACATTGAACAACCCATCGTCAGATCTCCTGACGCCAGTTTTTTCTTTACGACGAGCACCGAAATTGCTCACATCCCCTCTAGCAAATCAGAAATTAAATCAGGAGATAACGAATCTTGTAAACGCATTACCGGATTCAAGTTGCTTAAGTATAAGTTCTCCTTCTGAGAGAATATATGAGCATCAAATCGAGATTCCACTTGTTCCGGGAGGAACTCAAAAGCTACTAACGGCTTACTCTGCCATTAAACAAATCGGCAATGATTATCAATACGAAACTATCATCGCTGCAGTTCGGGAGACAGAAGCAGATGGCCTTCTGCGAACAAGTGACCTTTTCATTTTTGGTAGTGGAGACCCGCTGATAAGAACTGATTCTTATGCAACGTTACTTCCTGAAACCTATAGTCAGATTAGAACGAACGCTGATGAACTAGCAGATTTAACTGTTGGGATGAACATTCTCTTTATACAAGGTGCTGTAGTCGTTGATGAGAGTAGGTATGACGAAGAACGAACCGTGCCAGGATGGTCCGCTGACTTAAAGGAATCTGCGCGAACCGGTTCGCTAAGCGCAGCTCTTCTTGATGGTGGTTACGACGGCCTTAAGCAAAATTATTCATCACAACGCAATGTAGAGGATCCGCCCGCTTTAATTCCTAGTGCAAACCCTGCGAAACGATTTGCAGCAAATTTTGATGACCTTCTTGAAGCTAGAAATGTAGTAATTCTGAAAGCAGCGAAAGAGTCGAATGGGGCCCAGCTTGAAGATTTGATAGAGCTACTTTCAATTAAATCACCAACTATGGATTTAATAGTGAAACAAATGCTTACAAATGATGACATCGTGACAGCTGAAATGCTGTTGAAAGAAATCGGATACTCTAGACAAGGGACAGGCTCAACTGGGGCCGGCCTTGTGTCAGTTCCTGAAATCATCAATGGTGCAGGCATAGATAATTCTGGGCTTCTACTGATCGATGGATCCGGGTTAAGCCCCGAAAATCAAATCACGTGCGACTTGATCAACTCTATTCTTATGGACTCAGATACTAAGGATGTCCTAAGGGAAGCCCTACCACTTAGCGGAGTTGAAGGAATCGTTGCAGATAAATTTTTAGGTACCCAGTTTGAAGGAAAGTTAGAAGCCCATGCAATAGGAACAGAAGAAACTGCGGCCGTTGCCGGATACTTTACTACGACTTCAGGTACTGATTTAGCTATATCCTTTATAGCGAATAAGGCTATAGACGAAGAAAATTTTGAACAGAAAATAGATTCGTTTATAGCGGGAATAGCGAATGCTATATCTGCATACACTGGTGGGCAACCGCTTGATGAACTTGGCCCACTTCAAAATCCTTCATCATAAATGAATTCGTTGCCTATGTTCCCTTTGGGAACTGTCATCTTTCCTAATCAAAGATTTAATTTGCGAGTCTTTGAAGACCGCTACCTGAAATTGGTGAACGATATTGTCATCTCAGAGTCGCTCTTTGGAAGTTGCTTAATTGAGAAAGGGCATGAGGTCGGAGGAGGAGATACTAGATTCGGCACTGGAACTTTATGCGAAATAGTTCAATCACAACGACTAGGTGAAAACCAACTACATGTTGAAGTTCGCGGTGTCCAAAAAATTTTTATCGAAGAATGGTTGCTTGAAGTGCCGTATCCGACTGCCCGGATTTCAGAAGCAATAGACAATATTCAGAGAATATTTGATCCTAAATCTATGGTTAAAATCACGCACGAACTGCAAAAATGTTATTCACTTATCTACTATTTGCAAAAAATAGGCTCTGAACCACCTAATCAAAACCAATTTGAATCACTGAGTCTTTATCAATTATGCGACCTTTCACCGTTAGGGCAGATGAATAGATACAAGCTCCTTGAGTGCGAATCAGAATTACAACGGGGAATGCTTCTCCTCAAAATGATTATTGATGAACGGGAAACGCTAGAAGGTCTTGTTCAAATCCAGATGAAGGATCAATAATTGAATTCAACTAATACCGAAAAGCAATAATTTACCGATACCGTGAAAACTAGAGACCTATGTTTACGAAGTCAGATAGTGATTTGCTCTCAGAGAAATTAACTGAGTTTAAGAGACTCCTATTAGCTTATGCGAAACAGGAGATTCAGCACCCATTGTCAGCCTTGCTGAAGTGGACACTTCTGGGACTATTCGGCTCTGTATTTATCTTTATCGGAATTCTCTATATATCTCTAGGACTTCTGAGACTCCTACAAGATAAAATCCAAGTTTTTGATGAAAGATTATCTTTCGCCCCATATTGCATAACAGCGTTATGCTTACTTGCACTCGCTGTAGTGCTCTTCCAAAATGTCAGAAAACATAATTAAATGAATGAGATTACACCCTCGGATATTGAGGCAAAACTATTAGAAATAAGTAAAGAGCTAAACACCATCCCCGGTGCTATGTCTCTAGCTAAAAAAGCGTCACCATCAATAGCAGCTCTAGCAGGAATCTGGCTTAAAAAAGTTACTAAAAAAGAATCCTCAAACAAACAAGGGGCATTAATAGAAATACAGTTATTCCCAAAAGTGAGAAAGTACCTATTCAAGCCTTCAGCTAAAGCAATTCTGAAAATGGGAAAACAAATTGCGGACAGTCAGGAAAAGAGTAGTGACTAAAAATTCGGGACCTCTACAAACTGGTGAGTTAGTCTTATTGGTTGATTCAAAAGATCGACGCTACCTACTTACTTTGGAGTCTGAAAAAGAATTCCACTCACATGCAGGTTATATCCCTCACAACGAACTTATCGGCGGCGAAGATGGTATCCACATAAAATCTACAGGAGGTATGGAGTATCTAGCGATTCGCCCCACCATGGCAGATGTCGTACTCAAAATGCCCAGAGCGGCACAGATCATTTACCCAAAAGATTTGGGGCATATTCTTGTTACAGCAGATATCGGAAGCCAACATAAGATTTTGGAGTCTGGTGTGGGATCAGGTGCGCTATCAATTGCTCTTCTTAGATGCGGAGCAAAAGTAACTGGCTATGAACTTCGAGAAGATTTTGCCCAAAGAGCCATTAAGAACGTTACTAACTTTTACGGAGAAGAAATAGACAATAGGTATTCTGTAAATTTAGGCGATGCATATGAAGGATTTACTGATTCAAATTTTGACAGAATAGTTCTCGACTTACCAGAGCCATGGAAAGTAGTTGACCATATTCCAGATACTTTAAAATCCGGAGGAGTATTCGTCGCTTATACGCCGAGCATTACGCAAGTATCGAAACTTAGACAAAGGTTAGCAACAGATCATTTCGTAATGTTGGAAACGACAGAGATCCTAAAGCGTACTTGGCATGTAGAAGGTCAATCAGTGCGACCCGATCATAGAATGGTTGCCCACACAGGCTTCATAACATCAGCAAGATTCATTGGGTAACAGTAAAGAGTAAAGGCTGTTATACCTCAAGATAGATGCACTCGCCGGGGCATTCTTCAGCTGATTCTATAGTCGCTTCTTCCTGACCCTCAGCTACGACAGCTAACCCATCTGGGCCACCAGGCTCAGCATAAACCGTGTCACCCTCTTTGACGTAAGCTAAACCATCGTCAAGTAGCGTAAAGACATCAGGGGCGATTTCTTCACATAGTCCATCCCCTGTACATAGATCTTGATCTATCCATACTTTCATAAAAAAACCCTTTAGATATCTTCAATGAATATTATGCCCACAGCGTATAAGAAAAGTGTGGATGTTAAAACACTTTTGAAGATAAGTTGTAAGGAATCAGCAATATTAATGCTAAGTGCAACTGTTGCAGTGGCATTGATGGTATAGGCTTCTACGATAAATATATGAGTGATGCAAATTTAAGAAAGTTACTTAGTGAAACTGAAGAACAAGTAACTACATTACGCGCCCATGTAGACTCTCTAAGGGAGCGCAATACTAAACTTACAGAATCAAATTCTGTAGCGCCGAGACGAATTGCATTATTAGAAAGCCGACTAAAAGAAGCAAAATTATTATTAAAAAAAGCAGCAGGCGAAAATGAGAAACTAACGCAACTGTTGACTGATACTCGAGACCAAATAGCTCATTTAAAAATCGAAGTAGAGAAATTAAGCCAACCACCCGTGGGTTATGGGACTTTCCTCGGGGTGAATAGCGATGGAACTGTAGACGTCGACTCCGCCGGAAGAAAATTGAGGGTCAATACTCATCCAGATATTGACCCCACCACTTTGGTGCAAGGGCAAGAAGTCGCCTTAAATGAATCCTTAAACGTTGTTCTTGAAAGACCAATGGATAGTAGCGGAGAGATTGTCACACTTATTGAAATCCTAGAGGACGGAAAACGAGCTTTAGTAAAAGGAAGAGCAGATCAAGAATATGTCATGCATCTTGCATCGACGTTGCACAAAGATGACTTAAAAGTCGGCACAACCATGCTTTCAGCAAATAAGACAAATCTACTGATTGAAGAAATCACACGTCCCGAATTTCAACAGCACTTACTATATGAAGTTCCAGATATTACATATACAGATATTGGAGGCTTAGATGCGCAGATTCAACAAATCTGTGATGCCGTTGAACTCCCATTTCTGCACCCAGAATTGTATAAGGAGCACAAACTGCCATCACCTAAAGGCATTTTGCTATATGGACCACCAGGATGCGGAAAAACTTTAATAGCGAAAGCGATTGCGAACTCGTTGGCTGAAAAAGTGAACACAAAAACTAATTCTGGAGAGAAGAAAAGCTATTTCTTCAACATAAAGGGCCCTGAACTTCTCAATAAATTCGTTGGCGAAACCGAACGTCAAATTCGTTTAATCTTTGAACAAGCAAGAGAAAAATCTGAAGAGGGTTGGCCTGTAATAGTCTTCTTTGACGAAATGGAATCGTTATACCGAATTCGAGGAAGCGGAATAAGTTCAGATATGGAATCAACTATTGTGCCGCAACTATTAGCTGAATTAGACGGCGTCGAATCGCTCACAAACGTGATAGTGGTTGGTGCATCAAACAGGGAAGACTTGATTGATCCAGCAATTCTTCGACCTGGTCGGCTGGACATCAAAATACGAATAGATAGACCAAATCAGGATGCTGCAATTTCAATATTCTCACAATACCTAACAACGGATTTGCCTATAGCCTCATCTGCTATTGATGACCTCGGTGGAGGCGATATGGATAAAGCTGTCAGAGTAATGATTGAAAAAACAGTTGATGAAATGTACGCCATGGAGGAACGAAATGAGTTCCTAGAAGTCACATACCAGAATGGCGATAAACAAACGATGTTTTTCAAAGATTTCACTTCAGGTGCAATGATTGAAAACATCGTTCGTCGGGCAAAAAAATCAGCAATTAAAAGATATATAGAAACAGAAGAAAAAGGATTGGTTCTCGAGGACCTTTTGGGGTCTATAAGAGAGGAATTTAATGAACAAGAAGACCTTCCAAATACAACGAACCCGGACGATTGGGCAAAAATATCTGGCAAAAAAGGTGAAAGAATTACTTACATTCGGACGTTATTAAACGCTGAGCCTTTGTCTGAATCAAAACAAAATGCTTCGGGACAGTACCTATAGATAATGGCAATTCCAAAAATCTGCGGCATTGAAACGGAATATGCAATCATCCAGCATGGTCTCCACGAACAGAATCCAATATACGCATCATCTATTTTGGTTAACGCTTATGCTCAACAGCACAAGATCGCTGATGACACAGGAGTTGCAGCGTCAGTGCATTGGGACTTTCAAGACGAAACACCGGGTAACGATGCCCGTGGGGTAGCTCCAATCGGCTCTATGCCACCTATTGTGGAATCACACTTGGTAAATGCAGTCTTAACTAATGGAGCGAGATTTTACGTTGACCATGCCCACCCTGAGCTCTCAACTCCTGAATGCGCGAATGCATTGGAAGTTACCCGTTATGACAAAAGTGGCGAAGTCATATTGCAGAAAGCTATGGCATTGGTAAACGAAACGCTTTCAGATGATGAAGAAATTGTTGTGTACAAGGATAACTCTGATGGTAAAGGTAACTCATATGGATGTCATGAAAACTATTTAATAGATAGGGGGACACCTTTTGGAGAAATAGTTTCGCATGCAACAGCACATTTCATAACGCGACAAATATATACGGGTTCAGGGAAAGTTGGTTGTGAAATACCTGGGGTAGACCCAGAATCTATCCCTTACCAAATTACGCAGCGAGCCGATTTCTTTGAAGAAGAAGTAGGCCTAGAAACAACACTAAAGCGACCGATTATAAATACCAGAGACGAACCCCACGCTGATGCTACGAAGTACCGTCGACTACACGTTATTTGCGGAGACGCGAATATGAGTGAAACAGCAACATTACTAAAGGTGGGGTCTACTGCGCTTCTTTTAGCAATGGTCGAAGATAGTTACTTTTCTAAACGGTGGCTATTTGAAAACCCTATTACAGCGATGAGGCAAGTATCACATGATTTATCTTTACGAGTGCCTCTGAAACTTAGAGATGGATCAACAGTTACGGCTCTCGAGATTCAATGGGAGATCTTTAACAAGGCTAAGCAATATATTGAAAATGGCGGTGATGAGTTCACCGGTGGCCCTGTTGCCCACACTGTGATAGCTCTCTGGGAACGCGTTCTCATAGGTCTTGAGACTGACCCAAATACATTGCATCGTGAAATTGATTGGGTAGCGAAAAAACTATTACTAGAGAAATACGCCGATAGGAAAAATATATCATTTTTGGACAATCGAATTAGATCATTGGCAGTTCAATACCATGATATTCGTACCGGCAAAAGCATTACAGATAAATTAGGGCTCAAAAAAATAGTAACCACCGCAGAAGCTCAATCTGGAGTTGCAACGCCTCCTGCTTCGACTCGTGCTTATTTTCGAGGTGTTTGCCTTCAAAAGTGGCCTGAATCAATTGTGTCAGCAAATTGGGATTCTATTGTGTTCAAACTTGAGGATAGTCAATTGAGACGGATCCCGATCCTAGAACCAATGAAAGGATCAGCTTGTGATGTTGCTGAGCTACTAAATAACTCAGAAACCCCTATGGACCTGATTGATGCGTTAGAACTCGATTAAAGACTGACAATTCACAAACCGACAAGTAGGGTGTTGCTAGGAGTTATGATGGCAAAACAAGAATATTCAGATAATGAAAAAAATACTGATATAGAAGCAGATTCTGATGTCGATGCAGCAGAATTGTCCCTTGAGGCTAATGCCAGCGAGATTAATTCAGAGTTGGCTAGCGAGCTAGACAGTATCTTGGATGAAATTGATTCTGTACTTGAGTCAAATGCAGAAGAATTTGTAAAATCTTACGTCCAGAAAGGCGGACAGTAGCGGAGTCGTAATCATTGCGGGTACGCTTGATCTGTGACTTTGCCACGATTTTCATCCGATAACGATCCAGGACCTGACTTTGCCGCGCTGATTGACCGTTTTGGTATTCCCGCTATAAGTAATCATGAAATTATAGAGAAGCTTCCACATGGGACAACATGTGTAGCTATTAAGTACAGGGACGGTGTCGTGCTTGCCGGTGACAGGCGGGCAACTAGTGGCCACCACATAAGCTTTCGTGCCATGGAGAAAGTCTTTCAATCTGATTCACACTCAGGTGTAGCGATCTCCGGTGCTGCTGGCCCCGCTATTGAAATGGTTAAATTGTTTCAACTTCAACTAGAACATTACGAAAAAGTTGAAGGCAAATCCCTTAGCTTAGAAGGGAAAGCAAATCAGCTCGGTCTCATGATCAGACAGAACTTACCTGCTGCCATGCAAGGGCTAGCAGTTGTGCCTATATTTGCTGGCTATGATTTACGACATGATGATGGACGTATTTTTCAATATGACGTTACAGGGGGACGTTTCGAAGAAGCATCATTTGCTACTACGGGATCAGGAAGCCTTCACGCAACTACTGTTATCAAAATGGGATTTGAAGACCAATTGAAAAGAAACGATGCTATCACCCTTGCTGCTAACGCAATTTTCGAAGCATCAGATGAAGATTCCGCTACCGGCGGACCTGATCTAATAAGAGCTGTTTTCCCGACGATCACCACGATTGATGTAAATGGATACGAAGAAGTCAATCATGATGTTGTAGTCGCAACGTTTATGGAAATAATAGACACCCGCACCGCACGAAATGGGGGGTCATAAATGAGCATGCCATTTTACGTATCACCAGAACAGATGATGGAAGACCGCGCTGACTATGCACGTAAAGGTATAGCCCGTGGAAGAGCTCTAATCGCATTAAGTTTCAAAAAAGGTGTACTTATCGTTGCGGAGAACCCATCCAGCACTTTGCACAAAGTCAGCGAAATATACGACCGAGTGGCTTTTGCTGGAGTTGGCAAATACAACGAATTTGATCAATTGCGCATAGCAGGTGTCCGACATGCAGACTTAAAAGGTTATTCATTTAGCCGTGAAGATGTTGATGCGCGAAATCTGGCTAATCAATATGCTCAAATGTTAGGTCAAATTTTTACGCATGAGATGAAGCCTATGGAAGTTGAAATTCTTGTGGCAGAAATATCCCATAATGAAGACGACATTCAACCGCAAATGTTTCATATTCTCTACGACGGGACAGTCAAAGACGAAACAAAATACGCAGTACTTGGTGGGGAAACAGAAGCCATTCTTGAACGATTCTCACCACTCTATAAAAATAAAATGACTTTAAGTAAAGCAGTTCAACTTGCTGTCAATGCTCTTTCCGGTGATGAGCGTGAACTCAAACCTAATGACCTTGAAGTAGCAGAATTATCTTTAGCAAATGGACGAAGGGCTTTCAGAAGAATCAATGGTGATGAACTCGCCGGGCTTTTGTCTTAAAATCTATCTATCTTCCTCTTCAAGTCTTTTCTTTACTAGCTTGTTCGTAGGTGCCATATGGATAGAAGAATTTTTGGAATAGAAAGCGAATACGGCGTTACTTGCGTTTCTAACACTGGGCAAAGACGCTTAAGTCCAGATGAAGTTGCTCGCTATATGTTTCGACGCGTTGTTGCATGGGGGAGGAGCAGCAATGTTTTTCTTGAAAATGGATCCCGACTGTATTTAGACGTGGGTTCGCATCCGGAGTATGCAACACCCGAATGTGATTCTATATACGACGTCGTCGCACATGATAAAGCCGGAGAAAGAATACTTGAACAATTGCTTAACAACGCAGAGAACCGTTTGCGAGAAGAAGGAATTAATGGATCGCTGTACCTATTCAAAAATAACACTGATTCTGCCGGAAACTCGTATGGTTCCCATGAAAATTACTGTACGACACGGAATGAGGATATTTCTAGCTACGACGAAGTCCTGATTCCTTTTTTCGTCAGTCGTCAAATATATTCCGGAGCAGGGAAAGTTCTCCAAACTGGTAGGGGAGCGACGTTTTGTATAAGTCAACGTGCTGAACATATCTGGGAAGGTATTTCAAGCGCTACGACACGGAGTCGGCCGATTATAAATACTAGAGATGAACCACATGCGGACGCTGAGAAATACCGTCGCCTTCATGTAATAGTTGGTGACTCAAATATGAATGAATACGCATCGTTTCTGAAAGTCGGCGCTGCTTCGCTAATTTTAAGAATGCTTGAAGAAAGAACTGTTGTTTTAGGTGATATGACTTTAGAAAACCCCATCAGGGCTATTCGAGAAATTAGCCACGACTTCACCTGTAAACGTAAAGTTCGTTTAGCTAACGGCAGGGAACTTAGCGCCCTTGATATTCAGTCAGAATTCCTTGATAAGGCATTGAAATTCTCTGAGAGACGCGAACTTTCGCCCGAAGAGAAACAAGCGTTAGGAATGTGGGAACATTGTATTACTGGTTTAGCGAGTGATCCGCTCTCGCTCCACCGTGAATGCGATTGGGTGACCAAATTCCACCTTATAGACAGATACCGAAGCAAAAACAATTTAGAATTATCGGATCCAAAGGTAGCTTTAATGGACCTTCAGTTTCATGACGTGAACCGAGACAGAGGTCTTTACTACTTGTTGCAATCTAATGGAATGGTTGAGCGCATCTGTAGCGATGAAGATATTCGTTATGCAGTTGAGTACGCCCCTCAAACAACTAGAGCTAAATTACGTGGAGATTTCATAAGAAAAGCAAAAGAGAAAAACCGGGATTACACAGTCGACTGGGTTCATCTAAAGCTGAATGACCAAGCCCAACGAACTGTTTTATGCAAAGACCCGTTTGCTTCAACAGATGAGCGCGTTGAAAAACTGATAGAGAATCTCTAACTAAGTTAACGTTGTGACAGGGTGTAAGGTTAATTTATGGCTTCAACAAAGTTAGAAAGGCAGTTAAAGTTACTGGCTGAATTACTGAATGCGGAATCTCCAAGGACAGCACAGGAATTACGAAAAAAAGTCGGAATGTACCCCGATGATTTGGTGGCTTTTCGAAGACGCTTTTCAGAAGACAAAAAAGAGCTTAAAAACATGGGAGTACCCATTACTGTTTTATCAGTAGGAGACTCTAATAAAGATACTGAATCATACTATGTTGAGAACGCTGACTATTATCTCCCAGATTTGGACTTAACTGAACAGGAATTAGCAGCACTAAATTATGCAGCTAACAGCGTGCACCTTCTCAATGATATGACTGATGAAGAGGCTTTACGGAAACTGGGCGGGTATCAACAGGGACTTGGAGTGGAAACTCTCCCGTCTGAGACATCACATTTGCGAATAAGCTCTGACGATATTCTACCTACATTATTCGAAGCGTTAACAAAGAAGAGCCGTATTGAATTCATGTACAGCGATCATCCAAGGACTCTTGAGCCCTACCTACTTCAATTCGCAGGTGAGAAATGGTACTTAACTGGAAATGTTGTAGAAGACAATGCTACTAAATCATTTAGAGCCGACCGTATGACTGATGTGAAGATAAGTTCCAACTTTCAGGAGTTCTCTATCCCTGATGAAGTTAAAGGAGCAAATCTACTTTCATTTACCTACGGCGACGATACGCCAGTCACGGCACTGTTGAGAATTGATAGTTCCTATATTCCTTGGGTCGAGCAAAATCTTGATGTTGATGTTGATGTTGAACCTGATGGCTCAGGGCTAGCTAAGTTTTCAGTTTTAAATTACGACATCTTCATTGATCGAGTACTTCTCCTTCTTGATCACGCTGAAATCTTGGAGCCACCAATACTTCGTCAACAATTAATCAAACGCTTACAAACGATTCAAGATACATGGGGCACCCACAAATGATGAAGTCATCTGAAAGGCTTGAACGTCTTATTTCCATGGTTCCGTGGCTTATAGAGAATAATGGAGCTTCTATTGGTGAACTAGCGAGCCGGTTTCAATACCCAGAAGAAACACTCATCACCGATCTTACAAAGGTACTGTTTTTTGTTGGGCCTCATCCACATACTCCCGGAGACTTGATTGAAATTAATCTCTACGAGGGTGAAGTATGGATTAATCAAGCCCAATTTCTAGCAAAACCTTTAAGGCTTAAGCCAAGCGAAGCATTCTCTTTGCTAATTAAAGGAAAAATGTTACTAAACTTGATTAAAGATAACCCTGATAGCGCCACCACATCATCCCTATTGAATGCGGCGTTAGCGAAACTATCCACCTCTGTAAGTTTGGATCAGGAAAATATAGAACTTGCTTCCGGTATACCAAATAATGACATTTACCAGTCCATTCAAAAAGGGATAGAACTAGGCACTAAAATTGCAATTTCCTATTACTCCTTTAACAACGACAAGAACACTGAGCGCGTTGTGCACCCTGTTGCATTTAACTTAAGTGACCGTTACCGCTATCTTGACGCATACTGTGAGATGGCAGAAGGCTACAGGACTTTCCGCTTGGACAGAATAGTTGAAGTACAGAATTTGTCTGATCCCATTGACATTATTCACTCTGAATCTGAATTGGATACGAATACGTCGAAGGTAGGAGAGTTGAATTTCTCTTTCGCTGATAGTGAATCTGCGACATTGTTAATCAATAGTGAGGATGAGTGGATAATTGCTAAATACCCTACGACTAATGTCGAAGTGCAAGAGAATAAGCAACTGTTAGTCACATTGCCCGTATCGACGGGAACTTGGTTAGGGAGACTACTCCTTCGCTTAAACCCGGAAACTAAAGTTGTTGCAACTACAGAGGCAATTTCTGAATCGCTTAATGATTTTAATTCTTTGATAGATAGAATCCTGAATCGCTACGAAAGTTAACTAATGAAATCTGGCCGCCCACATAATGAGAATGACCCAAATTGGGTAGATGATGTTCTCTCACGTGCAATTGAGGAATCTTATGAAAAGCCGCCGAAATTTGCGCCTACTGAAGAGACGCAGCAAAGATCAAAAAATACTGACACTAACCAGGTGCAAAATGTAGATGGAGTAAAAGCCGACACTATCTCACCTTACCCCGACGAGTCTCCTGAGTCTGAGCCAGCAATTAATACAGAATCTGCCATTGAAGAAAAAAATAGCAAGAGTGCGCTTGAATGGCTTACAGTTATCGTCGGAGCATTACTCGTAGCATTTTTAATAAAAACATTCTTGATGCAAGCCTATTACATTCCCTCATCGTCAATGACTCCTACGTTACAAATAGGCGATCGTGTTTTGGTTAACAAACTTAGTTATGAATTTGGAGACATTAGTCGAGGGGACCTAATAGTATTTCAGAAACAAAATAACGAGAACGAGACTAAAACAGACTTAATCAAGAGAGTAATAGCGTTAGAAGGGGAATGGATAGAAATACTTGAAGGACAAATATTCATTAAAGAAACTGGGGTGACTGAAAGGAAACTCCTTCAAGAGCCGTATTTGGCTGATGGCGTGACAACAACTGGTTTCGTCGATCTTAGCAAGTGCGAGCAATCGACAGAAACAACTTGTTTAATCCCAAATGATCATGTTTTTGTTTTAGGTGATAATCGATCCGGATCAAGAGACTCTCGATATTTTGGACCCGTACACGAAGACAGCGTTGTTGGGCGCGCTTTCATAAGAATATGGCCACTGGGTAGTCTAAAACTTCTCTAACTTCTCTAAGGTTTGCGTCTAATAGCATAGTTATAGGTACTCTTTAGGTGTGTTTAACATTGGCGGAGGCGAACTCCTTGTAATTTTTTTAGTTATATTAATTTTCATAGGACCTAAGAAACTTCCAGAAGTAGCAAGAGCTATGGGTAAGATTACTTCGTCTGTTCGCCAAATGAGCACAAGTTTTCAAGATGAAATGAAGCGATCATTCGATGAACCAATTGAGGAACTTGCTCGAGAGAGAGGCCATGCGCTAATCGAAGGCAAGGATAAACCGGCAAGTGGCGACTCAACAAACACTGTAAATCTTGATGGTAATGAAAACGAATAAAGCGAATCCAATGGGAAGAATGGATGTGCTAGAGCACCTAACCGAGCTCCGAATCCGGATAATTCGAAGCTTAACCGCTGTGTTCGTAGGTGCTATTGCCGGTTGGGTCTTATACCCAGAAATTATAAATATTATCCTTGACCCATATTGCGAAACCCTAGGAGCTGATTGCACTCTTCGCGTTGACGAGCCACTCGAAGGCCTAAATACCAGATTTATGGTTTCAGCATACGTAGGTCTTGCTTTGGCTTTACCAGTCTGGCTTTGGCAATTCTGGAAGTTTGTTAGCCCAGGATTACACAAAGGAGAACGTCGCCAAGGATTACTTTTGGTATGTAGCGGGATTGTGTTGTTTGTAGCTGGAACTACATTGGCATTCCTAACGCTTCCTAGAGCGTTGGACTTCTTGGTATCGGTTGGAGGTACGGATCTGATCACAGAGTTCAGAGCCAAAGCCTATATCTCGTTCGTTATCAAAATGATGCTGGCCTTCGGAGTTGGTTTTCAGTTGCCTGTTATCCTCATAGTCCTTCAACGCCTAGGAATACTAAGTTACGTCACGCTCCGAAAACAATGGCGATATGCCGTTGTAATTATTGTAGTTGTAGTTGCTGTACTAACTCCCAGCGGCGATCCTGTTTCACTTTTAGCATTGGCCGTCCCGATGTACCTGCTTTACGAGTTATCTATTTTATATGGGTGGCTTAGGAGACGGCGATTGACGAAAATTTCGAAAGATGTCTAAAGATAATTCTAGCCACTTGCTTCACACTTGGACCAAAGAAGTTCGCCGCCCACGTCTTCTGAAAATAGCTGAGTCAGATAAGCAAATAGCTGAACTGTATGCAGCTGGGGAATCTATGATTGGGATCATTGGCGGTAATTTGTTCACTTCGCTTGGTGGCAATACCGCATTAGATTACCCATCGAATTCAACTGTTACCTCTTGTAGCATAGATATTGGTTGTGTATCGATAGGAGATCATTCCTTCTATTTCGCGTCTACCTTACTAGTCCTTAATTTACTTCGGCCCTGGGCCAGTACGGGGATCGTCAACACACAGCTCTGCAATGGGAATCGTTATGCTCCGAAAGCTCACCCTGGCGATGGGTTTATGGAAGAAATAGAGTCAAATCTAGATATAAGGCAAGCAATAATTGCTAGAAAAAAATTAAGATCTGGTGATCATTTGCCGCACCCTCAGTTGCGTCTTAAGAAAGGAAAAGCCTTTTCTTACGATTTCCCTAAGGGAGTGAAACTCATTCTTGATAACAAAAGTATAGGACGCTATAAAGCATTCTCTGTAAAAGTAATTCCGCATGCGATACAAGTAATTGTAGGATTTTCAAATTAATCCATCTACCCTCCACACGTTTGACCAATTTGCAGCGTAATCTCAAGAGTCGTGAGCGTTTACGTTGCTGAAGAGTGGTCAGATGAAGAAGCCGATGTGCTTCGAAGATACTTTACCAATTTGGATCAGCCTGTTTTTGCGTTAGTGAATTTACCAGAAGTGGTGAAAGGGGCCCTCTTTGCCAGATACAGTCGTTCACCTAAAAGCTTGCGGCGGTTGTTTCTAGAAGAATTCCTCGGCGACCTTGATATTGCTGGTGATGCAAGCGTAGACGCAACCATAGGTTTAGAACACGCAGAAAAATTGTATCACCGTATTTTCTTTGAATATGGCGACGATTCAGTCGCTCAATTGGGCGGGGTCCACCTAGCTTGTGAGCAAGCATCAAATCTTTTGACCAAAGTCCTTGAGTGGGGACGCCTCATGAGCTACTTGGAACAATCAACTAGATATATTTCTTATGATTCAAGATTCGGTGGAAGATACCGATACTATCGCGATCCTGAAATACTTGAATCTGGGTTTGGGGCAAAATATATAGGCGATATGGATAGATTGTTTGACACCTACGCACTCCTTGTCCCCCAAATGCAAGACTTTGTTAGGTCTCAATTCCCTAAGCATCCTGATGATGGAGACTTCGTTTATAGGCAAGCTGTTAAAGCGAAGGCGTTTGACGCTCTTAGAGGCCTTCTCCCTGCAGCATCTTTGTCAAATGTTGGAATATATGGCACTGGCCAGGCATATGAAGCGCTCCTGTTGCGGATGCGTGCTCACCCTTTGCCTGAATCCCGCTACTACGCAGATCTAATGCTAAATGAGCTCCGCAAGGTTATTCCTTCCTTCTTAGAAAGAGTAGACAGAGAAGACAGGGGAGTGGTGTGGAGTCAATACCTTGAAGAGACGCGTGAAGACACAGCCGATGTAGTTGATGCACTCTTCCCAGAAGGTTCTGTCGTTGAACCCGCACCATTAGTTCACCTAGTTGACTATGATCCTGATGGCGAAACGAAAATGATTGCGGCAATGATGTATCCCCATTCGACTATGCCTGAAGAACAACTTGAACGGCGAGTCTCTGAAATGAATTATGAAGACCGTATGGCTATTGTTCGTGCTTACGTAGGAGACAGGACTAATAGGCGCCACAAACCAGGAAGAGCCCTAGAAAGACCTTTCTACAGATTTGACGTTCTTGTTGATTATGGTGCATTCCGTGACCTTCAACGGCACCGCATGCTCACTATGGATTGGCAAAAATTAAATCCGTACCATGGATACACTGGATCGCCGTTAGTTGAAGCTGCCGGAATGGGACCAATTTTTGAAGAAGCAATGGAGAGATCGGCAAATCTACACGACCTTTTAATAGATGATTTCCCAGATCAAGCAGCCTATGCAGTTAGTTTGGCATACAAAATCCGCTTTAACATGAATATCAATGCGCGTTCAGCAATGCATATGATTGAGCTTCGTACAACTCCACAAGGGCACCCTTCCTACAGAGAAGTCGGGCAGGAAATGCACCGCTTAATTGCTGAAAAGGCAGGGCACCACGTCGTGGCTGAAATGATGAAATTTGTAGATCACACTGATGAAACCGACCTTGAACGACTCCAAAGCGAAAGAAATGCAGCAGAAAAAAGAGCCTCGAATAACTAGAAATTTTCTAAAAAAATTAATTTGACACGTGTATGTGCGATATAGGCTCTATAGTCCCGTTGATAGGTGAAATAGTGAGGGAAGATGCCTGCTGATCAGAATTCCGAAGAGGAAGAAAACAACGATAATAAAGATTTGGATGATGTCGATCCAATTGACGAAATTATAGACGGACCTGATGACGACGATCTCTTTGAAGAAGACGAGAGCGATCTTGAAGATGACGATGATGATTTCGAAGAACCAACTTCACTTGAAAAAGTTGCGGAATCTGAAGAAGAAGCGGATTCAGATGAAGTTGAAGCAGACCTGAGCGCAATTCTTCAAGAAAGAAT
>Ga0208277_1000734_pt1 | contig 19271 bp, 14 predicted proteins | sample ETNtaG_5_FD_185782 | JGI IMG/M metagenome (GOLD analysis project Ga0208277, IMG submission 185782) | Marine microbial and viral communities from oxygen minimum zone, Eastern Pacific Ocean - ETNP201406SV205 (SPAdes) (version 2) | ecosystem: Environmental > Aquatic > Marine > Oceanic ...
CGAGGATCGCCCCCTTTTTCTTCGCTTTTTTTTGTTTTTTTGTTTTTTTGCGTTCGTCTTCTTCTTCCATCTTCCTTTTCTTCTTCTTTTTTAAAGTGGTCTTCTCTTCCAGATGCCAGACCAGACTGCCAGACTGCCAGACTGCCAGAGAGAGAGAGAGAATATAAAATAAAGAAACAAAGGCACAAAGGAAAGCATTGTACACGTGTCTTTTCCTTTTCTTTTTCCTTCGTAATATTCTGCGTCATTATTGTTTTTAAACATCGTCTCGCGCGTGTTTTACATAGCAACCCTCCACGTCGTTCGTTCGAATAAACGCGCGACAAAAGACGCGCGACGATGTCTTTCGCTTCATCCCTCGTCGCTCAATCCACCTCGTGCGCGTCTTTTCAGAAGCTCAACCTCACCAAAGCGGGAGAAAGAAAACAGCACGTGTCGACGTCCAAGCGTCGTTTTAAACGACGTGGAAGATGGGTGTGTACTACGCGCGCTTCTGCGTCGAATGATTTCGTGGAACAACAACAAGAACAACAACAACAACAACACGAACAATTAAAAGTTAACACCAGCAGTAAAGCGCACAAGAAGAAATACATCTCGAGCGTGGCGACGCGCTCGACGACGAGCGCGAGCGCGGTAGAAATGTTGGTCCACACAGAACAGGATAACGCCACAAAATCGAATTTTTTCAACACCAAAGACAAAAAAATGTTACGAAAAGCAACTACAACTACAACTTCTACTCCTACTCAACAAAAATGGTGGGAGAATTACCAATCGACTGCGTCTCAGCCGAGAAACTTGGTATCAGTCAAGAACATCGACGAGTTTCTCAGCTATTTGTACGCATCCGCGACGATGATTCATCGTGACATTGACAATCAATCGAATTCCATCGACGAAGACGTCGAGGAAGAGGAAAAGAGCAACAGCGTACAACGAATACTCGAACGCAAATCGCCGCTCGTTGTCGTGAAATATTTCAGAGAAGATTGTCCGGCGTGCAGGAGCATCCATCCAAAGTTTGCGAAAATAGCCGAACGCGAGTTTTCGAACGTTTTGTTCTTGAAAGTCAATTTGTCGGAGTTTGATGACAGCTTCGCGGAGGAAATGAATATCGTCTCCGTGCCGCACGTACAAGTTTACAACGGAGCGGAAGGATTAGTCAGTGAATCTTCGTTAAATTTGATGCCAAAATCTCTGCGGAACTTTAGAAACATCCTCGATGCGTACACGTCGTGCGTAGATAATCTTCCAAAGAGAGAGATTCAAGGGCCAGCTTCTATATTATCCGCCGCCGGTTGGCCGGGAATCTACAGCGGTCAGATGAAATACTTAGCCGAGTGTAAAAGAAACTTTTGGAGGTTTCGCAGAGCCGAGGAAGACGGAAAGGAAGATGGTGATGTATGATAATATAATAATAGTAGTTGTAATAGTTATAGTATGGTAGTAGTAGTAGTAGTAGTAGTAGTGGCAATAGTCATCGCGACGACAGGTTGAGACATTTTTTTTCTACGACGAGTAACGCCTTTGAAAAAATTCAAAGAAAGGCACCCCCATCTAAAAGTTTTTGTAGTACGAAAGTGTTGATGTGTTTTCCTTTGTCTCCCTCGAATAAAACGCTCTCTATAATATTACGCGCGCGTCAGGTAAAAAAGAAAGAGAGATGTCAAACACTCAAGACGCGACATCATCATCACCATCGATGCTGGTGGCGTACGACTATCTCGCCGTCCTCTACGCGGTCTTGGCAATAGTTGCCTTTGTGCAACTGATTCGGATTCAACAGCGAAATCCGATTGTTTGGACGACGCAGAAATCGTTCGTCGTTTTGAACTTCTTCGTCATGTCCATTAGGGCCACGGTGTTTGGCATTCGAGGGAAACTGGACGAGATTGAACCAAAAGTTTTTGCTTCTGTCTTACTCGACTTACCCGGGTTGATATTCTTCACTACGTGTACGTCGTCGTCGTCGTCGTTTTCAAACAAAATCTCTCCCTTTTTGTTTTTCTCTCTTCTTTTTCCTCTCGCCGCGCTGAAAGAAAACTTATTTTGAATAACTAACTTTCTATCATCGCTTAAATCAACAGATTCGCTTCTGATACTGTTCTGGGCAGAAATTTATGAGCAAGCGAGGTCGATATCCCCTCAAACGAGGAACTTGAGGTTTAAGTTTTTCGTCTTGAATGCTATTGTGTACGTCGCACAAGCGGCGTGTTGGATTGGAGAAGAAAATAGTAGCACAAAGACAAGAAGTGTACAAAACGGGTGGATTTTAGCTGCAGCAGCGATTCGATTGTGTGCCTTCTTAGCCGCTTCGATTGGCTTTGCGACATACGGGGGGCTTCTGTTCTTCATGCTAAGAAAGTTTCCAAACGACGCGGTGGGAAAATCTCGAAAGCTTTTTGAAGTCGGCATCGTCACAGCTTCGTGTACCGCGTGCTTTACTTTCCGAGCGGTGTGTATTTTAGTTGCCGCAATAGTACCACAAAAATTCCCTCTGGACGTAGTAGCTGATGTGGAGTTAAATGCTATATATTACATCGTCTCAGAAGTCGCGCCATCGGCGATGGTCCTTTTCGCCTTGAGGAAGCTGCCGCCGAAACAAAGAAAGAATCAAAGAGAAGGAAGAGCGACTACGGATTTAGACGATATGAGCGACGAAGACGAAGAAGAGGAAGAAGAAGAAGAAGAGGAAGAAGAGGCAGATGCAGATGCAGAGAACCAGAATGATGAAGAAGAGGCGCTGTTGCAGGGAGGCAACCGCTGAGAAGAACTGTAAAATAGAAGAGACCAATCTTGTTGTACTCGTACGTAAAATACACTTCAAAAATTTTTCACAAAAAGTAAAAGAGAGAGAGATACAACCATCTATAAACAACACGCGCACCATTCATATACGCGATATATTAACTAATCATTCATAGGAATGGGCCTCATCTTGAACGAGCAAACTATTCTGCGAAGCGTGCACAACGTCTCTTCGTCCGAAGCGGTTGCCGTTTGCGACTTGAAAAGGAAGTCATTAACGACCATCGAGTTATCGAGTAACGCCGCCGTCGCCTTTCCAAATCTTGTGCGCCTAGATTTAAGCGATAACGCGATTGCCAGCATCGAAAACCTGAAGTACTTGAAGCATTTGAAATGGTTAAACGTATCCAATAATCGGATAGAATCGAACGGGTTGGAACCTTTGGGCAGATGCTGCGAAACTATTCGCGTGTTAAATGTCTCCGGAAACCGGTTGAACAGTCTTGATGGCTTGGAAAACGCGCCTTTGTCGAAAAGTTTGTTAGCACTGATTGCCTCGGACAACGCGCTCACGGAGGAATGCTTGAATGCAGTGAAGAACTGCACGGAATTAAACTCGTTAATCGTCTCGAACAACTCCATCGAGAGTCTTGGACACGAGCTGTTCTCACTTCGTAAACTCGGGAAATTTTCCGCGTCGAACAACGGCATGGCAAAAATAGGTAACGATAGCTTCTCTCAAAACACAGATTTACGAGAACTTCGATTAGCGAAGAACAAACTCATGGATTTGCCGTCGGGATTGAGTAAAAACATCAATTTACGGGTGCTTGATTGTTCTCACAATCAAATCAAAACCTTTGCCGGGGTGCAAGTGTTAGCGAAACTTCCAAAATTGACGCATTTGAGTTTGCGAGGAAATCCGATTGCCATTCTCGATGGCAAAGCGTACGTGGATAATATCAAGGCACTGTGTCCACGACTGCGAACTTTAGACGGACATCCTCTCGATAATAGTCATCCATCGATACAAGATGATGATGGTAATGATGGTAATGATGAGAACACCCGTAAAAAACAGAAAGATATATATATTAACAACGGCACGACAACACCAACGTTTGGATTAAAGCGAGCGACTGGTGACGACGACGACGACGACAACGACGACGACGATGCTGCAAAGGAAGAAGCGCGTCCTCCGAGAAAAAAGAAAAGGGGCAAACGAGGCAAAAAGAAAAAAGAAGAGAAAAAGAACGACGTAAGCTTTCTCAATAAAATAGTCAAAGGTGTAGATATCGATGGTGGCAATAACGGTAGCGAAGATGACGTGGAAGATGACGGCAAGAACGCGAAGAAAGACAGAGACGGCGACGTAAATGAAGATAAAAAGAAAATAATAGTTTTGGGAAAAGAGCTGGAAAATCAAAATCCGTTGAGCGATAAAGAGTTTGACGAGAAACTCGAAAGAGATCGATTAAAACAAGCTGGCGTGGTGAAAGTCGAGGAGGTGAAGGTGCATAGGCACAAAAACAAAGTCTTTGGATCTGACGTGTTTAAAAAACTCGGTAACGAGGAGAAAAAAACCACGTGGGATGATGACGACGACGATGGTGATGTTATTGATGAAGGCGGCGGCGGTAGCGAAAAGGGTATAAGTATTGGTAAAAGTGACGGAGAAGTCGCCATGATGGACGAGAAGCACGCAGTAAAGAAGAAAAAATTGACAAAGGACATGACAATTGAGGAGCGGAAAGCGTATAGAAAGCTACAAAGAAAACGCGGTTATTAGATAGATCATTTAGTTATTTAGATTAGGTAGTGAAGCGTTTACTTTTTGTAAGCGTTATATTCTAAAAGTTCAACGCACGAAAATGTGCTCCTAACAATCCATTACCGCTCCAAGTCCGAGGCGTAATGTTTAATATTTCGTCTACTCCAGCGCGATTGACCACAACACGGTGACTCTTTCCTACGTTATTTTGAATGACTGAAGCCGCATCTACGATAGAAAATGCACCACCAAAATCTATTATCCGGTCGTGTAACTGGATGCCATCTACTTCTGCGGGCGAACCCGGCGCTAATATATCCACCACAGCGAATGCTTTTCGACTTACAACAGTTGTTGCTGTTGCAGTAGGTGTTGACTTTACTAAAGGTATCTTGTTATTTTCCGTTTTAGCTGTTGCTATAGTTTTCTCTGTCGCTGCACCTGCCTCTTCTTTGCTATCAGAAACAGAGAGCAACGCGTTCACTTCTTTCTGAATCGCATCCGTTAACTGTAAATGGTCGTTCTTCAACGAGTTATATCTCTGCCTGTCCTCTCGTACGGAGTACAAATCCACCTCTCCTCCACCAATTGGGAAGCCTTCGTTGTCGACTAAAGAGCCTTTTAAACCTGGCATGTTTGGTCCGTTTAATCTCTGAGAAATCGAAGCCATCTCGGCTTCCAACTCTTCCCGCCGTTTATACAACCGCTCTACTTTCTCCTTCTTTGAAGAGGAGGAAGAAGCCATGACTTGATGATTGAAGATTTTTTTGATGAATTTTTCATCGGAGAATTTTCAAATTACTATTCAACAACAACTAACAGCAGCAAAAGAAGAAGAAGAAGAAGAAGAAAGTCCGCATACAAAAGAAGAAAGAAATATGGCCTCGCGACTGGGTCCAAAATTTGGGAAAGTTGCAGTGCACAATTTCCCTCTGTCCTATTATTACAAAGTAGCCACGGCCTCCTTTGTTTGCGGGGGCATATTTGAAGCGGTCATGATTCACACGTAAGTAGTACTTAAATTCGAAAATTCCCCATATACTAATATACTTACTTTTGAATTCCTCTCTTTGGACATAAAAACAGCGGATTTTACGAGAAAGTGACGCAAATAGAAGCAAACAGACGGGCTGAGTTCTCAACCGAACTTTCTTCTTCTTCTTCTTCGTCGTCGTCGGTATCGGGAAAATGAGAGTTGATGATTTATTGGGAAGAAGACGCTTGAAAAGAGAGCGAGCGAGTGTAAAGCAAAGTGCATGTAATAAAAAATGTTTTTGTACGAATAATCTAGTGTAGTAATTGTTACAATCAGTCGAAGTAATCTAAGCGAATACCGCCAGTTTTCCGTTTCTTTGTTTGCAGCGCAGAGGAAAGTTGGGAAGAGAGCACGTCTACGTTGGCCTCGTGCTCTTTTCGCTTTTGTCCTCTCGGGTGCACAGTTTTCAGTCCAATTCTTCCTCCTTTCCCTTTTCGAGATACGGCGTCTGCTACAATGGAAGAAGAAGCTAATTGTTCGTCCATTCTATTCTCTGAGTCGAAATTGCCTTCTTTATCGTTTGGACTAGAACTGGTATTAATATTTCCTCTACCTAATGTAGAGACAAAGTCATCTATGAGAGGCGGCCATTTTTGCAGCGCGTACCAGTCGTGTATGCGTCCACTGTTTTTTCTGTACGACCGCGCAAAGTCTAACGTTTTTAAAAATGTGTCCTCGTCAACGACATTAGAAGAGGAAGATGATGACGAAGAAGAATGTGCCACTCGCTCTTTACAAAATTTATTGAATGTGCGATTCATCCACGCCGGTAAAAGCATTCCTTTGGCTAAAACTGACGATGGCCTTGTCATTGCATCTGTTGTCGCATTCTTTGCCGGAGCACTTCCTTCTTCTACGGTTAGCGACGATGATTTTCTCAGCTGTTTTTTCGTCGACGACAGAAGAAACGCCCACAATTCACACGCATCATGCACAGAAATTGCGTTCACATCCTCTGTTTTACCTCTCAAACACGCCAGAAAACAAAAGTGATAGAATTTTGTAAAGTCGCTTTCTTCCTCTTCTCGTTGTTTTAGAAATATCTTCTGTAAGAGTAATACAGTGTGGTTTGTTGTTGAATCATCAACATCAAAACTGCCGCATTTTTTACTATTACTATTCGTGCGACGCACGACATCATCCCTGGATATGTGCGAGGTTCTGAATTCCTCGAATACTTCGCGCAAGTGCTCTTCTTCATCTCCGCTCATTTCGTGCGACGCACCGTTATAACGATTATTTGTCTGAAACTTTTTCTCTCTCTTCACATTTGCGCGCGTTCGCACGCACTCTCTTCAACAAAAGACACTAATCTCGAGCACAATCTTTTCTTTCTTTCTTTCTTTCTTTCGTCCTCTCTCTCTCTTTCGCGCGCGCGTCACAACGGGTGTTTGTTTGACCAAAAATTCATTCTTCGAAAAAAATCAAATTTCGAGAGCCATATCCAATATCGATACTCGCATAAAATCGGTCCATAAAATCGTAACGCATGCTTTTTTGTCTCTTTTCTCTTCTTCCCCAAAACTCGTGGTAAAACACACGACACACACGACACACCCCAACCAGTGGTGATGGTTCGAAAGCTCAATCATTACAAAGTTCTCGGCGTGGCACCGAATGCGAGCGAAATTGACGTTAAGAGAGCGTATCGTTCGCTCGTTCGAACGGCACATCCCGATAAAGGAGGGTCAGCCGAACGGTTTCAACGCATTCAGAAAAGTTACGAATTGATTTTACAGAAAATTAATACAACGAACAAGGGGAAGACTCGACGAACGAGCGACGATGATCACGTCGATCAACGCGTTGATGATAAAGAGCAGCAGCAGCAGCAACAACAACAACGACGAGAAAAACAAGAAGGGTTTCAAGAAGGTAGGAGGGAGGAATGGAAAAAGAAGAATGAAAAAATTAAAGACACGCATCAATGTGTGAAATCAGATGCGCCGTATTCTTGGCGAGCGAAAACGATTCTGAGGAATACGAATAAAGATGACGAGAATCGTCACGAAAGAAAGATAGAAAAGAACAAAGAAGAAAACGCGAGCAAAAGAAAAGAGGAAGATGAGAAGGAAACTGAGGCTGTGTTAGAGATACGCGATGATGTGGCGGATTCGCAGCCTCTCGTGCACGGCCTAAATCTCGAAAAAATTGGTGACGATGCCATGAAAGAAGAGGATTACCCGAGAGCGAGCGAGTGTTACACGCAAGCGCTCGCATTTTCTAAGCTTGAAGGACTTCATCGATACGCAGAGCTGTACCACAAACGCGCTTTGTGCCATCGTGCCCTTGGCGATTATGAAGACGGATTGTCCGATGCCGAAAAGTCGTGTTCGTTTCGAAGGCTCTGGGTTGATCCGTTTTTAACATGCGGAGATATTTTAGAAAGATTGGAACGGTGGAGTGCGGCACTCAAGATCTACAGAGAATCACCGATAAGAGATGCAAGTGTAGACGTAAAAATAAAAGTAGACGAAGGAATCACCAGATGCGAAGAGAGAATGAGGAGTTCGTCGTCGATGTGGGTTGTTGAAAACGCTCACGAAGGAGGCGTCAAACGCATCGCGGTAAAATCTATATCGATGGGAAGAAAAGATAACCCCATCATTTCGAATGCGAGTGTAGCTTTTTCATCAGAGTTTATGTACCTGATTGCAACGTGCGGCAGAGATAAGTTTGTGAACGTCTGGTCTGCAGATGGCGAAAAGATTGCGAGATTAAAATGTTCAGAAGATGTTGTCGATGTACGATGGAGCGATCCGAAAGCATCGGAAGACGATATCGACGCAGACGAGGATGCAGATACTCGCGACGATGACAATTATGTATACGAAGATCCAGATATACCCACACTCGCAATTATTGGACGCAATAACACTATCATAATTTGGAAAAATATGGTCCGCGAAATAAGAAGTGGTGACGAACAAGTATTTCATTTAAGCAGCTTTCACGATGAAAAAGCAACCATCACCGCGTGTGCGTTCTCACCAATTTTGTTTTCACATCGTCTCGCAACTGCAGATTCAGATGGCAAAATAGCAGTTTGGGATGTTCAAACTGGATCCTTAGAATGCGTGACAAAGTATCATCACTGTGATGCTGTCAATGAAATCGCATGGCACCCGCAAACTGGTGCATCTCTGACGACGGTGTCAAACGATGGTGACGGACGTGTCTTCGATATCAACGGAGACGTCAAAGATCCTGGAAGTTGTTTACAAACACTGCGATGGATGACAAAGCAAATGACACACGTGACGTACACAAATTGCGGACGTCTTATTTTGACAGCCACGTGCGATAGTTACGCGAATAGTGGTCGTGGTGCATATCGCATTCTCGTTTGGTCGTCCGTGAGCGGGCGCTTGTGTAAATGGTACGACGATCATTCCAGTAAGATCACTTCACTTTCGTGGCATCCTAACCCCGGAACGAGGAACATATTAATAACTGGTGCTTTAGATGGTGTTTTGAGATGTTTTTCAATCAGAGCATCGCCGAGCGGAGCAGGAAAATCGCTTGTTCAACAGGACGAAAAATCTGGTGATATTTTAAAATTTGCGGGTGAAAAATGGACGCGCACGACTGCGGCACATAATTGCGTCAAGCATAACGAATATGGAGGGTTTGTAGCAGTCGCGAGTAATGATTCATATGTTCGCGTATATTCGAGCGATGCACTGGAAGTGAAACACGAGAGAAAGTGCGGTAGCATCAACGCGTCTGAACAGTGCGCTTGCACAGACTTGGCGTGGCTCAAAGCGCCGATATCAACAAAAACTGACAACGGACTCAAAGAGGTGAATTTCTGGGGACTCTTAACGGCGACATCGACAGGAGAAATGCGAATGTGGAGAATTCCTCGAAATAAACATTCTACGATAGCAGAAGAGCAAAATCACGGCGAAAGTGGAAAAACACTCCAAACTCTCGAATCTTGCACGTGGTGGGATCCAAACGAAAACGTCAACGAGGCTGTTCCAGAAAGTTACAAAAACTTTCAAATACAAAGCGCTTCACGACGAAACTGGCACTATCTTGGACCAGGAATGAACGATAAACTCGAGCATAAAGCACTGGTTTTGAAAAACTCTTCCAAAGAACTCGAAGAATGCGATGGTTCTGGTGACAACAATGTAGTGAGCGATGAGCTGTTCCCAGGCGACGGTGACGTATCCGAAGAAAATTTGGAAACAATAGAAAACGAGATGCAGATATACATGGAAGAGAGAAGGAACTTTATGAAAGACGTACGTAATAGTTCAAAAAGTAAGCGTGCGTATCACGAAAACTATTGCGAAAAGATTAAACCTTTGAGAGAGCGAAGGGGAAGAATCTATCGCAATCTAAAAAACTTAGACATGATTTAATACGAACACGCATCGAGTTTTTGTACCTGGGTACTACCTTGGAAGTGTATGCAATGAGTAATAGTAGTTTCATTTTCTTAAATACATCCCCCGTTTTTAAATTTTTCTTACATCTAATTTTCTGGCGTTTCGGGGTCATCAAATTTGCGTTGCGGCGACTCTGCAGATGGCGCTATAGACCTTTTGTAATCTTCGAGCGCATCTGTAAGTTTTTGTCTCTCGACTCGAGGACTGGCCTGCGCCTTTCGAAGTTCCTTGGAATAGCGCTGAATAGACTTTATGTGTGGGTTTATCTCGAGCGTAGACTCGAACAGCACCAGCGCTTCGTCGTAGGCTCTTGATGCAAATTTACATAAACCCATACCACTACGCGCGCCAAAATGATACGGATTCAATCGAAAAGCTTCTTCAGCGTCAGCATAGGCGGAGGCAAAATCGCCCTGCAAGTACAAAGCTGTCGCCCGTTGATTCCAAGCTTCCGCGAATAATCCATTCGATTTTTCGATAACAGAAGTGAAGATCGTCGTCGCTCGCTTCAAATTTCGCATGCGCTCTGCCGCTTGTTGCTCAAGCGAATTCCTAATTTTCTCGTTCTCCGACGACTTCTCTTTGTCATTTGTACTCTTCTCGGTAGAGTTTCCATCTTCAGCTTCTTCATTTTGTTCGCCTTCTCCTAACTTTGGAGCCACGTATCTTCCGTGCATAATGTCCGATCCTTTCTGGAGCAATAAATCGAGTTCCGTGTCGCCTGATTTTCCGAACAAAGTCCACATGCTTTGTTCGATTTGAGCGTGCACTTTCGCGTTTTCAGCAACAGGCACGCGAAGCGCTCGGGAGAGAGCAGGTAGAGCTCGAGGATCACCAACTAATCCGAGCTTTTTCGCCGCCATAGTGATAGCCTCTACTTCATCATCCGCGGTGATTGCTGATGATGCTGGTGAGCTAACGCGACGACATAAATCGCACAACATACTAAAATTAATATCGTCTTCATCATCTGCGTTTGGCTCGAGTTCTTTCTTGATTTTCGCAGCCAAGTCGTAATCTTCCTTTGCGAGAGCGAGTTGCAAAGAGAACTCCAAGCTATCGCACTTCTCTAACCATTCCTCGACGTCGTTTCTCTTCCTCATCGTTGAAAGATACTGTTTTCGTCCAAGTGCATTAGCTTCATCATCATCGTTAGTGGTGATCACTATTTTATCTTCTTCTTCTTCTTCTTCGAATGACGATGGTGATGTTGATGAAGAAGAGTTCGTTAAAACAATTCTTGTCTTCGCAGGAAAAAAGATCTTGTTGTTTTTCAAAGCGATAGTATTCTTACTTCGTCGCATCGTAGACGACGACGATCGATTGCACAAAAACATCGTCAGGGAGGGTGTGACCGAGGACGTCATGGTTTTTAGTGCTCGTTGTCGTGATGTCGGTTAAGTATGCATATATTAATGAGGTTTGCGTTGGAAAAGCAGAGAGAGAGAGAGAGAGAATAATATTTCTTTGGCTTTGGTCGTCGAAAAAGATAAGAGATGGAGACGCGAGAGAAAAGAGAATTTTTGTGTAAGAGACGACGACGAACGAAAAGCAAAAAGGAAGACGTTCGTTCGTTTCGTATATGAAAAATGGCCACACGAGTACTACTCAAAATTTTTCCTCCGAAACAATTTACACGTATTGAACAGAATGTCGTCCGCGAAAGACGACCGCGATGACGACAACACGATCGATGAAGATGAGATCGACGACTGGTTGGATTCTGACGACGATGACGGTACGAAGAAGGAGGCGGATGAAGCAATGCCAGTGGAGGACAATAACAATGATGCCGTTATGAAACAGCAAGAGCAACAACAACTTGTGCGCGAGACGAAGATGAAAGAAGAAGAAGAAGAAGAAGAAGCGAAAAGAGAACACGAAGACCAAGAAAGAAAGAATCGAGAACGAGCTGAGTTAGAAGCATGCCAGGCTGCTGAGATTACAGCCGCTCGAAAGAAACACGAAGCGAGAATTAGGGAATCTGAAAAACAAGAAGAAGCTGCCAAAGTGCAGAGAGCTGCTGCGGAAGCGGCTGCAAAAGAAGAAGAAGAAAGGGAAGCACGACATAAGCTAGAAGTAGAAAAACGCGAACGCGAAGAATTTACGATGAAAGCAAGAGCACAAGCTGAAGCTGTAGAGTTGAAAGCAAGACGTGAAGCAGAGTCTGCTGTCGAACGAGTAAGAATCGAAGAAGAAGAAGAAGAAGAAGAAGAAGAAGAAGAAGAAGAAGAAGAAGAAGAAGAAGAAGAAGGAGAACAACAACAACAACAACGACAAGAAGAAGAAGAAGAAGAAGAAGAAGAAAGAGGGCAACAACAGCAGGCGCAGCAGCAGCAACTACAACAAGAAAGAGGGCAACAACAGCGAGAGAAAGAGTTGGAGACTCCCAAAGCGGTATTCGAAGCAGATAAAAGTGAGCAGCCGCACGCTTCAACACATATAGATGCTGTTGGAGAGAGAGAGACCGCATATCCGGATCATCAAGGGCAAAACGAATTTGATGACCTCGCGCAATCTTCAACTATAGTTGGTAGTTTATTTGGTGGTCTCAAAGCGTTAAAAAGCGCTGCATCCAAAACTGTGACTACTGTCAAAACACACGAATTTACTCGCCAAATGACGAGTGATATACGAGAACTCTCTAGACACATCGCTGGAGACGATGTCGCATCATCATCAAAAACAAAAGGAACAACAACAACAACGCATGGCGAAAATGTCCAAAATCAACAACAAGGCCGTACTAGGCAAAGTACGAGAGATGAAGTCGATGCGTTAGAGATTGCAGAAAAACTCGCTTCAAAAACCTGGCATGCGATTGGTGATTTCACAACCAAAGGTAAAAAATTGGCAAACGACGTTGAAGGGTCGATTAGAGAAAAAGGGGTGGGAGCGACTGCTGAGAAATACGGTAAGAACGCCTTATTTGGTATAGAAAAAGTTCTATCTAACGCTACGAAAGTAATCACTGCGGGGATTGAAGATGGAACAAACGGAACTAGTCGCTTAGCTGAAAATCTTCAAGAGTATGGCGTGTTTGAGTATTTAGATTCAATCGATATGAATACAAAAGAGGCTGAAGAATCGTTTAAAGCTCTTGATTCCGAGGCGGCTAATTTTATGGCAAAGGCATGTGCGGATATCTTATCCCCCCACGTTAGCGACGAAATCGGGTCGCCTTTGAAAATAAATACGAATCAGGAGTTTGAGGAGATGGATATACATCTTCACGAAGCTGAAACGTCTCCCGTAAAAAAGTCTGGAAAGATTCACGCCAAAAAAATAATAGATTTGGTTCAACGCATAAGGATGCTTTTGAAAGAGGTGATGGAAAAGCCGGAACAAAATCCAACGAAGAAAGCGTTGAGTTTAATAGAAATAGCTGAAAGCGAGCTCGAAAGTACGCGCGAGAGCATTATTGTTGGTTTTACAGAGTTGACGATTTTAGCTTGCCAAAAATTCGAAAAGGTGAGCGAAGAATTGCATCCAAAGAATAAAATGGATGTGTCGGTTTGGGGATCTACGGTCGAGTCCCGTGCAAAATATGTAGAAACAGAAATTGGAAGGATTGAAAACGAAATGCGTTCGTTTCGAAACGTAGTGGAGAATGAAGTCGAAGCATTGAACACCATTTCTGTCGAACAAGTTGGTGAGGTCAATATCAGTAATATCCCTACAGTATCAGAGGTAGTGTCCTCATTTATTGAAAATGTCGATGATGATTTACTAGAATGCTTCAATATCTTCGAGGATGCTAAAGGGATGATAATACCATCTATTGTAGTCAGCTGTTTGTAATCAGGGGATGAGATCAGGATACAGGATCAAATCGAAAGGATGTTTTCTCTTCCCACTTCTATTTCGCCTCGCGATGCATCATCGAGTTTGACGACGGCTTTACTCCCATTGTCTAGGACGCGAACTATAGTCCCCCACGTACCGTTTAGTGACGCTTGTGCGCCGGTTAAACCAGTCATTGCGCAGCGTTTACCATTCAACTGTGGTGACCTTCGTTCTCCTCCTCTTCCTCCTCCTCCTCTTCTGTCTCTGAATATATTGAAACCAAAAATATACTTCAGCATGTTGATAACTTTCGTCGGCCGCAACATGAGCATGCCTGCTAAGATGCCACTGCTGTGTACAATTAAATTCAAGTTACTTGGATTCATGAGATATAGTAAACCGACTTCCGTCAAGGCCAATCGACGCGCTGGAACTTGTAAACCGAAAAACGAATAGTTGCCTCTTGGATTTTGACCTAATACTATCGTTTGTAACGCGAATAAGACACCCGCACACCCATATGTCGCGTTATAATATATATCTCTATCGAAGAGTCCGCTGTGGAACAACCCGCTCGCTATTATTGCTGCAAATCCATGCGTCAAAATGGACAAAGCGCAAAACAAAAGAACAAATTTTTCCGCCTTCCCTCCAAACCTGTTTTCGAGAACAATCCCTTTCGTAAGTAACGAACTCATATTGTAACCTAAGTGTATCTCGTCGCCGTGCACGAAGGAGGAAAACAACGTTCTTTGCACTTGAAAATCTCCCATTATCTTCGCGGGAGAAAAACAGGCGTTGGAGATGTCACCGATAATATCGTTAATTATCGGGAACACATCGAAATAATAGGAAGCCATGACCGCCATTATTATGAGAGTTCCGTTTGGTTTGTTCGGGACCGCTTGGTACTGTTGATACATTCTATACAAGTAGTAATAAAAGAATGGGTTTATACCTCCGCCCCTACCTCTCCTCCCGTAACCACGGCTGCCGTAATAGCCTCCAGTGTGCATTTTCCCCTACTCGTAAACAAATAGGATTTTTTGTAACGAACAGCCCGAGATTCTCCCTTGTTTTTTCTTCTTCTTTTCTCTTCTTCACAACTTTTAGCCTTTCAGGTGTACAGTCCTCTTCTTCGCACCACGCGCTTCAATTTTCTTTTTCAGACACTGGACTAAAAGCAGAGTCCCTCCTGTGTATTCGATACTCCTCAGTCCATGCATAAATAATAGCGTTTGATTTCTCACAAGTCAATGGACGAGGAAAACGCGTTGCGTTTGGACATCCAGAATTTTCTCATCGTGACGGCGAAGTCTTTTTTACCTAATGCACTCGTTGATGAAGTCTTTCAGTTGGCAAGGAATGTCGTCACGAAAACGACGAGAAAAGGCTCCGCTGATTTCACGTGTAAAGCTTTCGTATCTCTTTTTGCTACGTTGAAAAGGATCGCCACGACGGAAAGAGAAGGAGAAGAAAAAGAAGAAGAAGAAGAAGAAGACGAGAGCGCTATCCGAGAAGCTCTGTTGAAATCGTGGAAAGCATCGAAAAATGAAATTAGCACTACTACCACTACTGCTACTACTACTATTACTACAATTACGACCGGTAATGATGATGATGATGAAAGTAAAGAAGACGAAAGAAATGCGAAAGAGAAAACAGATGTGCTGGGAGAAAACTATCACTTATGTTATCGTCGCAAAGCTGATGAGTCAGACGGTAAAAACATAACGCTCGTGTTGTATCGGGTAACGTCGTACGGTTTAATACAGAGAAGTGAATATGCCGATAGCATCGCTTTGTGCGAAGCGGTTTATGAAAACATGGACGCTTCGCAAATACACAAGATTGGTATCGCTGATATCAGAACGTGTCCTAAAGGCGGAACAATGCGAATACTGACGAAGAAACGATTGGCAGAGCACGCGAAAATGGGAGAGTTGATGTGCTCGATGTGTGGACGATTTTTTGAAGCTTCAAAGGGTCTCGTGACCCACACGCAAAGTGTCCATAAACATTCGTACGAAGAAAGCAAGAACTTACAACAGACGTCGAGAAACTCACTCATAGATTTGACGAACATAGACGCGTTACAACGAGAATATTTACTGAGTCGATTCACCGAGGTGCTCGACCAAGAGGAAGCAAAAAAGAAAGCGGCTCCAGAATTACATCCATTGCTTGAGATTTGCAAAACAAATAACGTCGAGAATGCGAGACAGTTTTTACGAGAGAACCCAGATCTTGATATAAATACTGTTTGTGATCAGCACGGCTCGAATTGCTTGCACTGGAGCGCTGGCTCGGATGCGTTAGAATTGTGTAAGTTTCTTTGTGACCAAGTTGGTATGGACCCGGGGTTTGCCGAGCGCAAGAAAGGTAGAGCAGCAATTCATTGGGCAAGTAGAAATGGGTGCTTAAAAGTGATAGAGTGGCTAATTGAAGAAAAAAACGTGGACAAAGATTGCGAGATGGCTGACGGTACGACACCATTCATGCGAGCAGCGTGGATGGGACATCTGGAATTGTGCGAGTATTTGGTCAAAGTCGCAAAGTGCGATATTCATCGAGAAAACAAGTATCGATGCAACGCCGTACACTGGGCTGCACAAAGCGGCGATGTGAAGATGCTCAAATATCTTCGTGCTTTGGGTCTCGATGTTACGTCGGCAAATGTCAATGGTCATACGATTCTCCATAAATGTGCCACGAAAGGCTTCTACGACGCTTGCGTGTATTTAGTCGAGGAGGTAGATTTGCCACTACTTCGAGATAAAGATGGTTTTGGTCCAGAAGACATGGCGAAAATGGAAGGACACAAAGAGCTCGCAAACTGGTTGAAAAATAGAAGAATTTGAATAGAATAGAATAGAATAGTACCATACCCTGGTATTTGAAATAGTACCGTAGATCACTGGGTGCAGCAAAGCGTCACGAAAACATCGACGAGAGGCAAAGTTCTGCGCGTTCCAACTGTTATTAATAAAGTTCGTGTGCTACGCTAATATTACGTTTTCCGCCGGTTCTGACGGAGATTCGACGATGGGGGCGTGTGGTACACGTACGGTACATCCGGTTCTTCACCTTCTTTCGATCGCAAGCACTCCGTAAATGTGCTCCAAACCTTTGGTACTGTCAAAAATACATTCCCTCCAGCATACAGAGAACAAATGACATCTTCCAATCTATCGTTGCAACGGTGTGGTTTTGCGCGCTTATCGGTATCATAAAGCAACTGACCTTGGTGTTTACGATATAAACCGTCTTTTTCATCGTGTGGGAACGGGTGTTGGGAGGACGTAGACGACTGTTTGTCTTCACCTGAATAGTTGTCGTTCGTTCTTGTTGAATTCCGGCTGTTTTTCCAAAATCCCATACTTTTGCTCGACAACTTCCCCACCCCGCTTAATCTTCCACCTCGCGGCTTCTTCTTTTCGACATCGTAAAGTTTGAACTCAAACAAGAGAGGAGATGACCGAAAAAGCTCCCGGGGCGTCTTTCGGGAAAACCATGCTTGGGAAAATGTAGATTTGAGAACATTTTCTTTTTCGTTGTTGACTGTTTTTTTCAATCTTTCCTCACTCCAACAACGCACAGATATGAATCAACGTCGTCGTCCTTCTTCTGCCTCTGCTTTTCAGTCGCAAGGCATGAATTCAGATGCACTCGTTCGTACGCAGCAACAGAGACAACAAAGGCAATCGGCTTCATTCATCACTTTAATAAAAAACTGGAAGCCACGCACGACACCAAAGTTGACATTCTCTTTGGGTTTGTATGTCGTCGGTATATTCTTGGCATTCTTTGCTCGCCCGTTTCCAGTGACGCAGGAACAGTTTGAGGAATACGAAAAAAAACTTCGACTGATTGATAGCCCGGAAGGTGGATTAGGTGAAGCTCGTTTGAACGCCGAAGACGCGTATCGTTCGACACGCACTGAATTGTACGAAACTAAGCGATTTGGTTGGCGTTTACGCGGTGGAAGCGAGAAATCCAAAGTATTAGAGCTGCAGAGAAAAGAGAAGGAACAATGGCGAGCTTTGAAGGCGTTGAACAAAGAGCGCGAGAGAAAGCTGCGAGACGCCAGAAGTGTATTAGGTATTTGGAGCGAAGAAGGTGTGCGAGAGACCAAGAAAAAATTCTGGGAAAAATATGAGGGCGGTAAAGTTTTTGCTACGCAACAAACTTTTTACGATGCGTTCAACGCTTTACTATATGGAAGGTCAGACGATAATGCGCTGGAGTTTATGATTAGATGGACGTTTACTATTCTCGTAAATTTTACGGTGGGTATGTTTGGAGCTATTATTGGTTTCACATTTTCGCTGCCTTCTGTGATTTATGGATTCGGCGCTTCCTCCTTCTCCTTCATATCTTTTTTCATCCTAGCTGTCATTTCTGCTATTTCCGTGGTGTTGACGTTGTTAGGTGTTCTTTACGGCGGTGCTATCGGTGGTATCGTTGGTGCTGTGAATGTCGCGACGAATAATGCTTTGCGCTTGGAGGAGAAAAAGAGGGAAGAGATAAAACGTTTGCAACAAAGACAACAAGGAAGGCAACAGGGATTGAACGGTAGCGAGAACTTTAGCAACTTTGAATATGATAATCGGGATCACATGGATTAACATGACATGTACCGGTTAAACATTTGATTTATTTGCTTGTTATATTACTGCAAGATTACGCACGATTCGTAGGTCGGAACCATGTATTTTATATTAATCAGTGCATCTTGGCCACCAACGCGCTCCAAAACGCGTAAAGTCTCTTTTACGAGAACGCGCAAAGTTTTTGCCGAGCGTCCTTTTCCAATCAATTCCTTCCCATCGCGTTTGGAACCATCGCTCAGTACGTTTAATGTAACTTTCAAAGAGTCACAGTTTCTAAAGACGTTTAAAATCGGAAGTAATTGTCGATAATATGGAACGAGCATTGGTCCAATCGATTTTTCACACGTCGCCAAGTGACGCAATAGATCCATCACAACGGCAACGATTGGGGCATCTCGCATTTTCAACGCATTTTGAAGTGGAAGAATGAGTTGTGGCAAAACGTTCGCAACTTTTTCCGGGCAAACGGCTAACAATTGTTTTGCACCTTGCACGGAAAGCAATCTGTATGGATGGTCGATTTCACGAATACCATCGAAGAACAAAGGAAGGTATCTGTGATAATCCAATTTTGCTGGATCAACTCGCCACGTGACCGCGTTAGAACCACCTCCGTGGGCTACAGCGATTGGAATTTCACCTAAATCATAGAACTCGCGAAAAATCGTGTTTCGCGGATTATGTCGCGGTTGTAAAGAAAATGGAAGCGTCGATGGGAACAGAGGATTTTTATTTTTAGTAACGGTTTCGTTTCTTTTTCTACTCGTATTTTTTGCATTCACCTTTGCGTGCGTATGATTGTGAGAATCGGGAGTAATGCATTCCTGAAACGGCGACACTTCGACGACAGCCATTAACGACGATTTGTTTCGCGCGGGAGTGTAAAGATACGGATTACGAGCAGGAAGCGC
>Ga0208277_1000735_pt1 | contig 19265 bp, 18 predicted proteins | sample ETNtaG_5_FD_185782 | JGI IMG/M metagenome (GOLD analysis project Ga0208277, IMG submission 185782) | Marine microbial and viral communities from oxygen minimum zone, Eastern Pacific Ocean - ETNP201406SV205 (SPAdes) (version 2) | ecosystem: Environmental > Aquatic > Marine > Oceanic ...
CGCAGCTTTTCCATTTGATGTTCCAGTTGTTTAGCTTCTTTTTCAATATGTGACCACTCTGCGTTAGTCAAAGGACGTTTCCAATGTTCAACCACCGGGAAAATTAATAATTCCATCCTGATCGTGTCGACACAAATTCGGTTAAGATCTACTTTGAGTGAATCGGGGGTATAAACTTGAATCTGCTGCCGTAAAGCTTGCCAGGCCTGCTTTTTTCTTGATGATTTGTGCTCCGGATTAGTGAGTAGCATAAACTCATCAAAATGCTCTCCGGAAATAGGAATGATTCTAGTTTTGTCCATTGAATGTATAAAAAGTAATATAGCTGGAAAATATTAAACTAGTGCTTTGCAAAACTCGTACTTAATTTTAACCTCCCATCAAAGCTAGAACTGTGATTCGGGCAAGTTATGATTGACTTTAATACTCATTTCCAGTAATATAATTTTAATCAGCACTAATTTGGTACGGTTTCTTTATGGAAATGTTCTAGTACCAAACTTAGATGGAATCGTTGAGTTTTCACACACTTTTAAGACAATCTTGAATTTTTAAACGATTAATCGGACTTAAAATATGCAATTCAAAGTAATTTCTCCTGATGTGGAAAGCACCGGAAGCACCGGATCAAGTCCACAATCTCAGATTGAGCAAATGCTCAACGACAACCCTGTATTTTTATTTATGAAGGGAACCCCAGAATCACCTCAGTGCGGTTTTTCCGGAAAAGTCACAAATATTTTAAATGCATGGAAAGTCCCTTTTAAATCATTCAACGTGCTTGCAGATGAAAGTATTCGTCAGGGAATTAAGGATTACGCAAACTGGCAGACTATTCCTCAACTTTATATCAACAAAGAGTTTGTGGGTGGTTCAGATGTAGTTGAAGAAATATCGAACAACGGTGAACTTGGTGAATTGCTGAATGAAGCATTTCCTGAGATGAAAATCACACCACCTCCACCTCCTGCTGAAGCACAGGAAGTGAATGCTCTCGAAGCTTCAGTTATTATGAAAGAAAACCCTAATATTAGCCTTTTGGATGTCCGTTCACCCCAGGAGCGGGAAACTGCGTGCCTTGAAAATTCCGTGCTGCTTGATCAGGAACTGGTGGAAGAAATGCTGGACAAGTGGGATAAAGACACAGCGATGATGTTTATTTGCCATACAGGTCAACGTAGTAGGCAGGCCGCTCAGTATTTTGCTGCTCAAGGTTTCCAAAAAGTGTATAATATTTCTGACGGGATACATGGTTGGTCGAGCAGTGTTGATTCTTCTATCCCTACTTATTAGCTAATTAATAATTAATCTGGGAGTACAATATGATTACAGAAACAGACAAGCCGCTTCCTGAAATCATTCTAACAGAAAGAGCGGCACAGGTTTTTAAAGAAGCATGTGAAGCAGAAGGTACAAGTTTGGAAGATACTTTCATGCGTATAGGTGCACGTCCTGGGGGATGTTCCGGGTGGAAATACGAACTCGAGTCGAGCAAACCACAGGATGTTGGTCCAAATGACGTTCAAATTCTTTCGAAAAAGGTTTCTGTTGTAGTAGACCGTGAGGCACTCACAGATATTTTAGGACCGTTAAAAATTGATTTTTCAGATAAAAATCTGGTTGAGCAAGGATTTGTCTTCGAGCAGTTAAAAACCGGACATCAGTGCGGATGTGGTGAATCTTTCACACCCGTAAAAGATTTAAAAGGGAACAAAAATAATGGTCCACTTTCTTGAATGGATCGCCGGAGCAACATGCTTCGGGTTGTTTATTTACAAGTGGATCATAATCGCAGCAGTTGTTATAACATGGGTCAGTGCCGACCCACATAATCAGATTGTCCAGTGGATTGGTAGGGTAACACGTCCTTTATGGGTATGGTGCGAACACCAAATGCCTGTGATGATGTCTCATTTCAGCGCTTATGCTGCAATTCTGGTTGTAATCTTTGCTCAGATAGTCATCCCGGCTGAGATACGTTCACTTAGCTTGTTTTATCAAGGACAGGCAGATTTTGCAGGTTTTCTACTCCAAAGTGGGGGTCACTTGCTTCAAGGTATAAGTATTGTAGTACAAAGTTTGTTATTTTTCTGCATGTTTGTACTGATTGCATGGTTTATCCTGGGATTGGTTAACCCGTCTTTAAATAATCCGCTGGTGAGGATCATACATGTCCTTGCCGACCCTCTGATTACCCCACTTCAGCGTTATCTTCCCAGAACACGTACAGACTGGTCTCCTTTGGTAGGAGTTATCTTATTCTATTTAATCAGTTCAGCTATAATTGATCCAATTGCATTTTTTGGTGGAACAATGTCTTCCCCGGTCTCTATCTGCATTTATTAAAATGATACTCTTCACATTACATGTAGTCGCAATTGGGGCCATAATCGGTATCACGGCCCATTTAGCATTTTCTATGGGGGAAAAAAACGGCATGCGCATTGCCAGAAGAGAACAGGAGATTATAGATCGAAAGAAAGTTACACCTGAAGTATAATCCAATTAAGATTTGCAAACTTTTTCAGAATTTTATTTTTTTTCCAAACGTACTCGAATCGCCTCGGCATGAGAAAATAACTCTTCTTCCTCAGCAAAGCGGATTATTTGTTCACCTTGACGCCGCAATCGATCCTCTGAATAACTGATTACAGAACTTGTTTTAATAAAATCCTGTACTCCAAGCGGAGATGAAAACTTGGCCCAACCCGAAGTAGGCAAAGTATGATTGGGGCCTGCAAAATAATCCCCAACTGGTTCTGGAGTGTTCGGTCCAAGAAATATAGCACCTGCGTTGCGAATCCGGTGAAGGTCTTCAAAAGGTTGTTCAGTAAGAACCTCTAGATGTTCAGGTGCAATTTCATTAACTGCTTCAAATATTTCTTCCAAATCATGTACAACAATAATAGCTGAACGGTTTGAGAAAGAAGCTTCAATTATTTCACGTCGTGGTAAAGTTGGGGTAAGTTTTTTGAGACGTTTTGCAACTACTTCAGCCTGTTTTGGGGAAGTTGTAACCAGTATAGCACCAGCGTCAGGATCATGTTCTGCCTGTGACAACATGTCACGTACAATGTATTCCACAGGGATTTCCTCACGGTCACAAACTACCATAATTTCACTTGGCCCTGCAAATGAATCTATACCTACAGTTCCGTAAACCTGGCGCTTTGCTTCAGCAACAAAAGTATTTCCTGGGCCTGTAATTTTGACAACTTGCTGAATCGATTCTGTGCCATAGGCCAATGCTCCTATTGACTGCGCACCGCCTACCGCATAAATTTCTTCAAGTCCCATCATGGCTGCGGTTGCCATCACTAATTTGTCTGGCAAACCGGAAGGTCCGGGAGGTGACACCATCACTATTCTGGGAACTCCTGCAACCTGAGCGGGAATAACGTTCATTAACAATGTTGAAGGGTAAACCGCTCTCCCTCCCGGGATATATATTCCTACACTATCGACTGGTGAAACTTTCCATCCTAATACAGTCCCATCCGGATTGAAATCCAGTTGGCTGTCGACTTTCTGACGTTCATGAAAAGACATGATGTTGTCTGCAGCTTCTTCCAATATGTGAAAAAGATCATGATCCAAACCTTCAAACGCTTCATCCAGTGCAGACTTTGGTACCAGCCAGGATTCTGGAACTACTTTGTCAAAACGTTCTGTATATTCACGTAGGGCAACATCCCCATTATTGCGGACATTTGAAAGGATTTCCTGAACCGTACCTGAGACGTCTTTGGTTATTTTTTCTTCAAAGGCTTTAGAATAATCTTCAAATCCTTCAAAAATGTTTACTTGCATTTTTTTGAATTTAAATTTTTTGGTTTTAGAAAATATTTTTAATTTAAAGCAATTGCTTTAATTGCATTTTATGTTCAGAAATTGTGGATAAGATTCGAATCTCTTTGAGGGAGATAAATCATGCTATTAAGCGAGATGCTTCATTGAACTCCACAGAAACAGTTTTGGATATGCCGGGCTCTTCCATTGTAACACCATACAAAAGATCACCAATTTCCATTGTTTTTTTGTTGTGGGTAATAATAATAAATTGAGAATCATAAGACAGACTTGTGATTAGTCCTGTGAAACGCACGACATTCACATCATCAAGAGGTGCGTCAACTTCGTCAAGAAAACAGAAAGGACTAGGTTTAACCAAAAAAATCGCAAAGATTAATGAAATCGCAGTCAATGCCTTTTCACCGCCCGAAAGCAGATTAATGTTTTGTAATTTTTTGCCAGGAGGCTGTGCTACTATATCCACACCCGCGCTCAAGAGGTCTTCTGATTCAGTCAGTACCAATTTAGCTTCTCCTCCCTCAAACAACGTGCTAAAAACATTTTTAAAATTTTCATTGATGAGCTCGTACATTTCACTGAAACGTCGGCGGGACTCTATATTGATATCCTTGATTGTTTCTTTCATATCATCCATTGCTTTCTGCAAATCGTCTGACTGTGATTTTAAAAAATCAATCCTTTCTGTGAGGGCTGCATATTCTTCAGGAGCAGAAAGATTTACCGCCCCCATTGTATTCAAACGGACTTTTAGTCCCCTTAACTCCTGTCCCATTTTTTTAAGATCTGCAGTCTCAACATCCATTTCTGCCAGAATATCTTCCGAAGTTTTATCGGTTATTTCTGTAATTTGATTTTCCAACTGTTCTCTTTGAATACGGAATTCTGTCAGCTTAAGTGACTCCTGATGGGAGACACTTACAGCATTTTCGATTAATCCCTGTCTTTCTTGAAGTTTTTGCGTGAGCAAAGTCTGCTCTTCACTTTTTTGTTCGTGCAGAAGAATTTCTTCATCCAATTCAAGTTTCATAATAGTACGTGACTCAAGCATACCTGCAAAAGATCCGTCAATTTCAGTAATACGTTTCCTACTTTTATCAAGTCTAATTCCAGCATCATTGCGTGATTTTTCAAGCTGTTCCAAACGCAATTCGATTTCAGAACTTTCACGCCGCAAACGATCCACTGTTTCCTCAGTATTTTTTTGTTGCTCTGTAATCTCTGTCAAAGAAACTCGATGGGTTAATAAATCCTCTGAACATACATCAGCACGACTTTGCTGCTCGAGGATAAGCTCCTGCGCTTCTTTAGTCTTTTCTTCCAATTCAGTACGTTCTACTTCCAGAGTTTTAATTGATGAAGTTGCAGTATTTTCTTTTTGACGTGATGTTTCCATTTCGCTTTCTATTGAGGCTGAATCTTGAGAAATTTGCGAAACAGTTTGCTGGGTTCGCCTCTCTTCCAACTGATGATGTTCCAGTTCCTTATTGCAACTCAAAAGCTCAAATTCTAGTTTTCGTGTTTCTTCTTCGCTGCTTTCCTGTTCCTGCTTCAAGATTTCATATTTTTTCCTCAAAGTTTCCTGCTCAATTTCCAATTTTGCCAGCTTGTTCTTCAAATCATCAGCATATTTTTCAACATCAACTATTTGTTGCTGCCGCTGCAAAAAACCCAAAGAACCCGATTGTACTTTACCGATGCTAGTATTGTAATTTGTTAGACGTATACCCGACGATGAAAGCCACTCAAAAGGTGCTTCGGGAGCGTTTTCCACGGATTCTTTCCAAAAATTTTTTTCGTCTTTGAGTAAAGTAATACGTGAAAAAAAACTTTTGCCCCATTCTTTCAAAGGAGCTTTGAAATCAAGAATCTCTGAAAGAGGTGTCCCCTTTGTTGTGAGTTCCTTAGTTACAGATGGGAGACGATCCAGGGTTATAAAATTCAGTTGCCCCAGTTCGTGCTCCTTGCAAAATAATTCGAGCTCAGTCAAATTAGAGTAACGCTCTATCACCACCCAATCTAATACTTCAGCCATGACTGGGGAAACTGCCTTTAAATTTTCTTCAGAGACACTAATATAGTCTGCAAGCAGTCCCGACACTCCCAGTTTTTTCTTCTTCCCCGGTTCCTCCTGCATAAGTTGCATAAATATTTTTACACTATCACTAAATCCTTCATACTGAGTCTGGATTTGGTGCAGTGATTCAATGCGTGATTGCGCTGTACTGTGCTGATAGCGCAGATCTTCGAGCTGTGTCTCTGTTTCTGTCAACTGAGCCTGCTGACCTGAGAGCGTACTTTCATATTCTGCCATCTTTGATGACAACTCTTCTTTCTGGGATCGTATCCTTTGCATCTTTTCTTCGTTCTCGGTAACCTGGATCGTTACTTCCTGCAGCAAGTTTCTGTGTGACTGCTCCTGATCCTGAAGACGCTGTTGCCGTTCCGTCAGATTTTCAAGACGTTCATCAAGGAAATTCTTTTGATTAGTTTGATTTGTTAATTCGGTGTGCACCGTCAGAAGTCTTTTCTGCAAAACTGAAGCATCTTCTGATGCCTGCTGAAGAGCAGTATTTTCTTTATTTCGAAGTTCTTCAATATTAACAAGTTTTGCCTGCAATTCTCCCAAACGTTCGGCCAGTTCTTTGAGACGCAATTCTATTTCTACTTTTTCTTTTTCACGATCAGTCAAGTTTTGCCGTAGTTCTGCAAGCTCGGTTTCCTGCCCATGCTGTTGTTCGCTTACATTTTTCAGATTCTGTTTTTCCAGTTCACGTTGATTTTCTGCTTCTTGAATTTTTTGTTCTTTTTGAAAGAGACGTTCACGGCGTTCGTCAACCTTTGTCACACGTTGAGTTTGCTCCAACTTGAGCCGTTCCATTTCTGTTTCAACTACGGACTTTTCGTTTTGGAGATCTTCCTGCTGCTGCTGGTGTCCCTGCACTAGTTCTTGTGCTTTATCTTCATTAATTGAAACATGATGCAAACTTAAAGCTAAATGCTGTCGTTCAAGCTGAGCACACTGTTCTTGAAGATCTAAATATTTTTCAGCCTTTTCGACATGTTCCTTCAAGCCATCTTCCTGCTCAGAGAGTGCCCCTAGCACGTCTGTCACTCGGAGCAGATTTTGTGTTGTTTCCTCTAGACGCTTTTCTGCGGTCTCTCGTTTAAAACGAAATTTTACTATACCCGCCGCATCATCAATTAAAGTCCGTCGTTCACTCGGTTTTGAACTAACAATTTCACCGACACGACCCTGTTCTATAATGGAGTAACCCGTCCCTCCAACTCCTGTATCCATAAAAAGTTCCCGTACATCTTTTAAACGTACCGGAGTTTTGTTGATCATATAAACACTTTCTCCAGAACGATAAAGTCTACGAGTAACAGCAATCTCAGTGTAATCAGCATATTTGCTAAGAGTATCTCCTTTAGGATTGGAAAATGTCAGGGAAACTTCTGCCATTCCGGAAGGTTTATGAAAGGAGCTGCCGGCAAAAATTACATCCTCCATGCTGCCGCCACGCAGATTTTTTACACGCTGTTCACCAAGTACCCAGCGAATAGCGTCAACAACATTGCTTTTTCCACAGCCGTTTGGCCCCACAACTATCGTAATCCCGTGTTGCTTGAACTGAAGATTGACTGGATTACAAAATGATTTAAATCCTGAAACTTTTATGTTTTTTATTCGCACAAGTTTTTTACAAAATTAACTTGATGTGTGTTTTAAGAAAAAATAGTGGAAGTTTTGATCTGTATAAAACCAAAGGATATTGATTCTAATTACCTTGCAATTATGACGAAATTACCAAACTATGCAACTCTTTACGACAAAGTCTCCAGTCGGGATAAAACTGATCCATCAAGGCTTTAAATCTACTATTGTGGCTGGCTTCAATCAGATGAACCAACTCATGGACAACAATATATTCCAGGCACTCCGGAGACCTTTTTGCCAACTCAAGGTTTAAACGAACTTTACGTGTTTTAGGTGTACAACTGCCCCAGCGGGTTTTCATGCTACGAATATGAAAACTTGCTACATTAACGTTCAAAATTTTTTCCCATTTGTTAATCAGCGGAGGAATTATCTGCATTAATTCTGCGCGGTAAAACTCATTTAAAGCGGAACGCCTTTTGTCAATTTCGGCATCAGGTGGCAGGTTAAGTATAATATGTTGATCGTTCAACTCAGCAAATGTAGCATTATTGTTAGTTATTATTTTTAAAGGATAAGACTTACCTCTAAAGTAATGAGTTTCATTTTCAAGAAAGCGATCTGGGATTGGAAATTTCTGATTGTGCATCCTTGAGCGTTGCTTCCGGATCCATCCAAGTTTCGAAAATGCGAATCTGCTGATCTTTTCCTGGCTCATATTTAAAGGTGCAGAAATCCGAACTTTCCCGTCAGGAGGACAAACACGCATATTTAGATTCTTGATTTTTTTCTTTACAACTTCTGCACTAATTTCCTCCAGTTTCAGCGTAAATCTCACGCTTTTCTGAGTATTTTTTACGATAGTACTTTTTTCAGTTTTGAATGAACCCCGTTTTAAGAATTCTAACATAGTTGCGAGGTCTAATGTTTTAGCCGAATTGTTATTGAATAGCATAGTTGCGGATCTTTTTAATTATGTATCCTTTACTTGCAGGGACTTTGCTAGATTAGTATTATTTTTACCAACCACAAATTTTTTAGGGGAGTTTATAGGGCATAATTATTAATAATATGCGAGCCTTACTCTGCCTTATTTTTAAGGGTTAGACTAAATTTGGTCCTAAATAATGCACCCTTTTTATAATTTAAAATGGGATGTCATCTTTGATATAATCATCTCCCTGCGGAGCTTCGCTTGCTTCAGCAGGTGCTACTGGCATAGAGTCCGATTGTTGAGCAGAGGGTGTTGCTGAATACTCTGTGTTGCTGCTGTCCGACATTTTTGAATCAAGAAACTGCATAGTTGTGACTACAACTTCTGTTTTGTAATGTTTCTGACCCTGTTGATCTTCCCAGTCTCTAGTCTGTAACCGGCCTTCAACATAAACCTGCGAACCTTTCTTTAAATAAGACTGTGCAAGATCAGCAAGTTTTCCCCATAATACGAGACTGTGCCATTCAGTACGTTCCTGTTTCCCACCTTGTTTGTCAGTCCAGTAATCATTTGTAGCAATGGTAACGTTCGCTACTGAGCTGCCGGACTGAGTATAACGGATTTCGGGATCCTGCCCCAATCTCCCTATTAACATAACTTTATTAAGGTTTGCCATTTTTTTCTCCTTTTTTAGTTATAGATCTTTTCTTCTGTTCTAACTCAAAGTAGTCAATAATGAAAGTGCTTTTTTGAGTCTAAGCTCAAAAGGCTCATCTGAACTGCCTGATTCTCGAAGAACAGCGATAATTTCTTTTTCTGAATATCCAAGATTTTTCAAGGCAGAAAAAACCGTATCAACTTCCAAAGATTTTAAACTACCTCCTTTGTCAGCAACTGTTTCAAGTCCGTTGTCAAAGCCTGAAATTGGATGACGTTTCAATTGATCTTTTAAATCAAGACACAACTTTGCCGCAGTTTTTTTACCTATACCAGAAACCTGACTGAAACTCTCGGCATTCCCCTGATAGACAGCTTCCATGAGTTGACTTGGAGATAGTACTGAAAGCACTGCCAATCCCAACTTAGGACCAACACCAGACGTTTTGATCAGCATTTTAAATATTTCTTTTTCCTCTAAACTTAGAAAACCATATAAGGACAAATCATCCTCCCTGACATTTGTATAAATATGCAAAGTCAGTAATTCTTCCAGAGAAACCTTTACAGAAAGATGTTTTGAAACATAAACCGCATAACCTACACCGCCAGAGGTTTTGAGAACAATCAAATTGTCTTCAGATCGCAGTACATGTCCCTCTAGATAGTCAATCATAATTAAAGCTGCATAATACGGGTTTCGTTCAGGCTACTTTCTGTTTAAAGCAACTGACTCTGGGAAAGCCCTAAGTGGGCATGAGTGATTGCAACGGCAAGTGCGTCGGCCTCATCTTCCTGAAGTGTGTTCTGCAAATTTAACAGAATCTTGACCATGTGCTGAACTTGTTTTTTTTCAGCTCTTCCTACACCAACCACCGTTTGCTTGACTTTAAGAGATTGATATTCATGAACAACTAACTGACGTTCAGAAAATTTAAGTAGAATAACACCTCGGGCATGTCCTAAAGTGAGGGCAGACTGAGCATTTTTGGCAAAAAATATTTCTTCTACTGCACCACAATCAGGTTGGAACTCCTCAATCAGTTTCTCCAGTTCAGTGGAAAGTTGATGTAAACGCCCAGCAAGAGGTTCCTTTACATTAAGTTTAATACATCCACTTGCTAAATGACGCGTGCGGTTACCAGAATGTTCGATCAATCCATAACCAGTTTTTCTACTTCCCGGATCTATACCTAAAATTCGCAGAGATTCAACCAAGTTCCGCCATAACGTTTTCACTGATATCAAAATTAGAATGAACGCTCTTTACATCATCATCATCTTCCAAGAAATCAATCAGTTTTATTACTTGTTCCGCTTTTTTAGAATCATCAATTTCAATACGATTTTGCGGATTCCAGATTAATTCCGCACTCAGCATAACAACCTCTTTTTCTTCAAGGTAGGAGCGTACAGCATCAAATTCGGCAGGTGCAGTTATGACCTGATATGCATGAGGATCTTCTATGTTTATATCCTCAGCTCCTGCTTCCAGGATTAATTCCGTCAGTGGATCCTCCTCAATCACTGTCTTGTCGATCATGATCGACCCCAATCTGTCGAACATATATTGAACAGAATTCGCTGAGCCTAAATTGCCATTGTATTTACTAAAAGCATGCCTTACCGAGGCAATGGTTCTGTTCCGATTGTCAGTCATTACTTCAACAATAATCGCAACATTGTGTGGACCATAACCTTCGTAAATTATTTCTTCAAAAATTACTCCGTCCAATTCACCTGCACCTTTTTTGATGGCTCGGTCAATATTGTCTTTGGGCATACTCTGGCTTTTTGCATTTGCAACCGCAGTTCGCAAACGTGGATTTGCATCGAGATCGCTGCCACCCATTCTAGCCGCAATGGTGAGTTCTTTAATCAGTTTGGTAAAAGCTTTCCCCCTTTTTGCATCCTGGGCTGCTTTCCGATGCTTGATAGTACTCCATTTACTGTGTCCAGACATAACAATCTTTAAATGAATTAAAAATATTTTCCCCAGTCAATTCTACAAATATAATTATATAAAAACTAAATAAGAAGATACTTATGATACTGAGGAATTTTATTGCTGTGATGAAGTAAAAACTCTTAAAAATTATATAATTCCCTCCAAGACATCTTTTAAAAATTTTAATTAAGTACTTTTATACTCATACATATTTTCAAAAGTGCATAATTCAGGTTTTTTTATTTGAATTATTGGTATTTTTTTAAAGAATCCTTCTAGTAATTTTGAATTATATATAATCAATTTTTTTATTTCATCATCTTTTAATTTTCTTAAAATATATGCAAGTGTGATATGAAAAGAGTATGTTTCGTGGTTTTCGAATCGAATACCCAATAAAGTACTTAATTTATTCCTGTAATCTCTAATTATTTTCTCATCTTTTTTTGTATTACCCTCAAGTACAATGCTATATCCACCAAACAATTTTTTTAATTTTAAATTGAATTTTTCTGGAAACTTTAAATCCTTTATCCTGTTAGATAGTACTTTAGAAATATTTTTATAATTATTATCTCTAAAAATATCTCTCGGCCAGTATCGTGTGTTAAGAGTATTAATATTACAACAATCAAAGAAAGTCATATGAAAGCTTGTATCAGGAAGATATGTATAAGCCTTATCAGGATTAAAATCTCTGTATTTCGATTGTAATAATTTTATCTCGAAGAATAAATCTGACTTTATTGGGATTTTGGAAATGATGGAACATCCTGGAAATGGGAGTGGTCTCCCGATGTGATCAAATTTATTCTCTGCATTTTTAAGTGGATACCCTTTTAGTTCACCCGAAAGAAATATCTCTTCGTTCTCAATTAAGAATTCTTCCAATTTAAAACTATACTAATCAAATTATGCAGCTTGATCACCGCTAAGATATTTAGCAAATCGTAGTTTCTTCACCAAAACTGAATTCCCAGTATTTTTTTAAGTACAAATATGGTTTGAAGGGCTTGATTTGAATGATAAAGTTAATCTAAAATTTTGCCAGAATCTTTATCAAAAACATAAAATTTGTTTTCAATAATTTCTAAAGACGATTTTTCCCCCAAATTGACATTAATATTCCCAGGTGAACGATAACATAATTCTTTCCCCCCATTCATTTCACCATAAATAATATTATCTGATCCTAATTGTTCAACTAAATCTACTGTTATATTTATTTCTCCTTTTTTCGAAAGTGACAAATGCTCAGGCCTTATACCTATTAAAACATTACCATTAAAATCACTGGAATAATTGGGAATCTTAAAATCTTCAGATATTAAAGTATTATTTTTTAATTCGGCATCTATAAAATTCATTTGTGGAGAACCTATAAATCCTGCTACAAAAACAGACTTTGGATTATTGTATATCTCTATCGGTGTCCCTAATTGCTCTATAACACCATTGTTAATAACTGCTAGTCTATCCGCCAAGGTCATAGCCTCAACTTGATCATGTGTCACAAAAATACTGGTAACACCCATTTTTCGTTGTAGCTTTTTTATCTCCAAACGCATTTTAATCCTAAGTAATGCATCTAAATTAGATAATGGCTCATCAAATAAGAAAATTTTAGGATTCCTTACAATAGCCCTGCCCATTGCTACTCTTTGTCTCTGACCCCCTGAAAGTACCGCTGGCTTGGATTCTAAAAATTGTGATATTTGCAAAAGTTCTGCTGTTTCGTGGACTTTCTCCTTAATTGTTGCTTTGTCTACACCTCTATTTTTTAATCCATAAGCTAAATTGTTAAAAACATTCATATGTGGGTATAAGGCATAATTTTGAAATACCATAGCAACATCGCGGTCGGATGGATCTACGCTATTAATCAATTTACCATTCAGACTGATATCTCCTTGGCTAATATCCTCTAAACCTGCCACCATTCTTAACAACGTTGACTTGCCGCAACCACTCGGCCCAACAAAGACCATTAATTCACCTTCTTCAACGCTTAAGGAAGTTTCATGCACTGCCTTAGTACCATTTGGATAAATTTTTGTTACCTTATCTATATCTAAAAAGCCCATTTATTTTTCTGTTTGGATTAAACCTTTGATAAACCATCTTTGCAAGAAAATAATTACTACAACAGGTGGTATAATTGACAATATAATGTAAGCAAATCTCTCTGCTATTCTTGGAAGATTCCCTCCTTCATATCCCTCCATAAATATAATCTTCATCCCCATAACAACAGTCCAATATTGTTCCGATGTTGTCATTATTAATGGCCACAAATATTGACTATAACCATAAACAAACATAAATATAAACATTGCTGCAATCATGGTTTTTGAAAGCGGAATTAAAAAATCTATAAAAAATTTCCAACTATTTGCACCATCTAATTTAGCGGATTCTAATAATTCATCTGGAATAGATTTATAAAATTGCCTAAAGAAAAATGTCGCGGTAGCAGAAGCTACAAGAGGCAAAATTAACCCTGTATAGGAATTAGTTAATTTTAAATCAGATACTATTTGGTAACTTGGCAATATCCTTACTTCTAAAGGCACAAGAAGAGTTATAAATATTAACCAAAAAAGAGGTGTTGCCAGCTTAAACCTGAAATATACTATCGCAAAAGCTGACATCGATGAAATTATCACTTTAATCGCTGCTATCCCAATAGCCATAATAAAACTATTGATAAACATTTTTGTAGCAGTAATTTCTTGAGAAAATCCTCCAGTTTGGTTCAATACTTCGCTATAATTTTTTAATAATTGATCACCTATACTCCATTTCATTCCCTCGGTAAGAACAGCTACATTCTCATGAGTTGAGCTGGCAAACGCTATCCAAATAGGAATGACCATTACCAACACCCCAATAAAAAGAATCACGTGTGAGAATATTTGAGAGTATTTGTTATTCATTTTCCTGAATATAATAGTCCCCTGACAAACCAACGCTGTAAAAAAATTACAACTAATGCCGGCGGAATAATTGATAGTATTATATAACTAAAACTACCTGTTGAGGTCCTCATGAACATAATCTTCATGCCCATAATTACAGTCCAATAATCCTCACTTGTTGTTACAAGAATAGGCCACAAATATTGGTTATATCCGTATACAAACATAAAAATAAATATAGCTATAATCATAGTTTTTGAAAGAGGCAACAAAAAATCAACAAAAAACTTCCAGCTATTTACTCCATCAATCTTGGCTGCCTCTAGTAATTCATCAGGAATTGTTTTATAGAATCCTCGAAAAAATAAAGTTGCTATTGATGACGCTAACAAGGGCAAAATTAATCCTGCATAAGTATTGGTTAAGTTAAGTTCTGAAACAATCGCATAACTTGGAAATATTCTTACTTCAAGTGGTACTAGAATGGTAATAAATATTAGCCAAAAATAAGTTGTAGCTAGTTTTATTTTAAAGTATACAATCGTATAAGCTGCCAAAAGAGAAGTAATTACTGTCAAAGTTGCAATTCCAAAAGCCATTACTAAACTATTCGTTAATAACCTTAAGAAGGTTACTTCTTTTGAAAAACCTCCCTTTTCAAATAAAACATTTTGGTAATTATTCAAAAAATTATCTCCAAGTCCAAATTGCATACCTTTTGTAGCTAATGTAAGACTATCATGAGTAGAACTTGCAAAAACAATCCAGATAGGCAGCATAATTAGAAGAGTGCCTATGAGTAAAATTGAATGAGCAGATATTTGTGAATATTTTGATGCCATTAACTATAGTGTACTTTCCTTTCGATAAATCTGAATTGGAATATGGTTATAACTAAAACTATTATCATCATTATTATCGATTGTGCCCCTGCACTCCCTAAATCAAGCCCTCTAAATCCATCAATATAAGCTTTGTAAACCAAAGTTTTGGTTTCCCCACTTGGGGCCCCAATAGTAGTAGTGTCAATTATGCCCAGCGTATCAAAAAATGCATATGTAATATTTATTATGATTAAAAAGAAAGTAGTTGGCATTAATAATGGGAAAGTCACTGTCCAAAATCTTCTAAAACTGCTCTTGCAGTCGATCAATGAAGCTTCTATTACAGATTTTTCAATATTTTGTAAACCTGCTAAAAAGAATATAAAATTCGCACTTATCTGTTTCCAAGAACCTGCAATCATAACGTAAATGTATGCGTCTGAAACAGAGTCCATCCAATTAAATCCCCAAAGATCATTGAAAAAATTATAAAGTATACCTAACCGTTCGCTAAAAAAATAATTAGCCGTAACGCCGACAACCGCAGGAGCAATAGCGTAAGGCCAGATCAATAATGTTTTATAAGCACTCTTTCCATGTATCACTGAATTTGCTTGTACAGCCAGAAGTAAGCCCAACGATCCTGTAACAAGTGTAATTACAAAGATATAAATTAGAGTAAATTTAAATGATCTAACATAAGCAGGATCAGTAATTACTAGTTCAAAATTATCAAACCAAACAAAAGTCTTTGAAAAGCCAAACGGATCCTGAACTGTAAAGGCATCCGTAAAAGTCTGTATTATTGGCCAATATAAAAATATTAAAATAATTATTAATTGAGGCGCTATAAACAAAAATGGTGATAAGTTTGAATTGAACTGAACTTTTTTCATAATACAAAGGATAAACGTTAGTCAGGCTCTCTTTGAATCTAGCTGCAACTATAACAAGGAAAACTTCTATTCAAAAACAGATTTTTTATTCTTTTACGTAATTTGCAGTTACAAGTTGCTTTACGTTGATGAGTGTATAATTAAAATATGTCTGAAGCACAATTATTGTACTTTGAGTGATATTTTTAAAATCTTGCTAATTCAATAAGAAGAACAAATTTAGTAATAAATTTTGAAAAATGGACTTAGAGTCGTTTGTAACTATCTAAAAAAGAGACTAAATCCACATATTTTCAGGAGGTGGGAGGGGAGATATACTCCCCTTTATAAAAAAATTATTTAAGAGTTCTAGCAAACTGTTTCAATAATTTTGCTGATCCCCTGTCTGTATTTGACCAAGCTTTTTCCGCCGAGATTTCACCAGAAAGCAATTTGGCTACATTTTCGTAAATTACTTCACGTATCTGTGGCCAGTTTCCAGCTCTATATCCTCCGGGTATAGTTGATCCTTCTAAACTTAATTGTTCTCCAACAGCTTTGTGATATGGGGAAGCGTTGTAAAATCCAATATCATTAGCAAGATCCGTTGCTGAGTAAGTTACAGCTGCATACCCAGACATATTGTGATAATATAATTGAATTTCAGGAGTTGTCATAAATTCTGCTAATTTCATCAACTCTTTATACTCTTTATCAGATTTTCCTGACAAAATCCAATTTGCAGCACCTCCAATAAAAGTTGGGTATTGTTTTCCTTTGGTAACTGAATTCCAATATGGAATATGGTTAACTGTAAAATTTGGAACAATACCTTTCATTCCACTGAATGATGCAGCTGATCCCAGCCAAAAAGCAGCTTTTCCAGCTATAAATGGAGCCTGATTGTCTCCCCAAGCCCTTCCTTTATATCCATACCAACCTTTGTCTTTCCACTCTTTTACTTTTTTCCAGTGGGAAATAAAAGCTGGCGTTTCTGCGAATAATGTTTTTGTTGGGACAGCATCATACCCATTATTACCATCAGTCATCAAGAGGTTATGTCTTGAAAAGAAATTTTCAGTCCATATCCAGGGACTGTGACTTTGAAGCAGAGGTATGAAGCCGGCTGCTTTTATTTTTGGGGCTATTTTTTCAAAATCTTCATATGTCTTTGGAATAGATTTTATACCAGCTTTTTTTAGAACGTCCATGTTCGCATACATCAAACAAGTCGAGCTGTTGAAAGGGATGCCAATCATTTTGCCGTTTGAGTCAGCATAAAAGTTCCTTATGCCTGGTATGTAATCGTCCTTATTAAATGAAACACCATACTTTGCTGCCATGTCTTCAAATGGATAAACAACACCATTTTTAACTTGTGCAACCATAATTGCTGCACCAGCATCATATACTTGAACCATATGAGGATGCTCTCCGGCCCTATAAGCTGCTATAAATGCAGCCAAAATATCTTCGTAGCTTCCTTTACTAGTCGGAATAAGTCTTGATCCATTCTGTTTTGAATTCCATCTTTCTGCAATATTATTTATTATGTTTTCCAGTTTCCCTGTATGGCCATGCCAGTAATGTAATTCAACTGGTTTCGCAAAAGTTGGAACAGAAAAAAACATTATTCCAAGAATTGCAACAATACTTATTATTTTAGACATTTTTCTCCTTAATTTGAGATTATGGGCAAAATTATTATTAAAATAATATTATCGTATATTCATTAGATTAATAATTAACATGAAGATACAAAGTATCACGTGAATTTTTTTTTTACAAGTATTCTCTCGAAGAATAATGCAGTGCTGTAATTGTATTAAGTGATAGTAGTAAAAATAATTTTATAAAATCAATTGCTGGGATTTTTTTTAAGATAATCAACTACAAGATCAGGAAAATCAGTAAAAACACCATCTACTTGAACTTCATTGAAAAAAATCTGAAGTAGCTCTTCGAAAGAAGAAACATATGAAGGTAATCGGTCTGCACGAAATGTATAAGGATGAATTAATAAATTATGTTTTCGGGCATTGGCAACTAAATCTGTAATCTGTACTTTTCCTGAAGAATCAATTCCTGTTACAACCTGATTCATCCATGGGCCTATTCCTACAGCATACTGGGAAATCTCTTCCATTCCGTTTTTAGATTTTAAAAAAGTAAAATCAGTTTCAGACAATCTCCAGTTGTTCTCTCCAATCAACTGAATGAGTCTTATGCTGGTTTTGTGATCGAAACTCAAAGATTTAAGAGTTGCTGAGTCAAATGACTGAATAAAGATTGCATCAGATTCTTCTTTATATCCATTACGATATAAAAGACTCAAGAGTTCCTTGGCAGGATCGAGTTTATGTTTTCGATGAAATTCAGGAGCTTTTAGTTCAATATAGAGACCTATGTTACGACCAAAGCTTTTTGACAACCCCTTAACAAGGATTATGACTTCCTCAAGGGTAGGAATTTCAAAAAGTTGGGATTTGATTGGGAAACGTGACGGGAAGGCGGCAGTCTTTCCATTTCTCGATGATCTTTCATTTACTTTTAACAATTTTATTTCATTTAAACTGAAATCAATCACGTCATACTTACCTTTATTATTTACCTTATCAGGAAAAACATCTTCAACATTAGTCGTTGCATTGAGCGTCAAATCATGCATTACAACTAAATGACCATCTTTTGTCATTACCACATCCAGTTCCAGATAATCGGCACCAAATGAATAGGCCATCACAGCACCAGGAATAGTGTGTTCAGGGAGATAACCTGAAGCCCCTCGATGAGCTATTACTAGTTTCTTAGCATTTACACTTTGGATAAAGACACAAAATGCAATCAATGTGAGTAGCAAAATTTTGCTTAACATAAAAAGAGTATTCATATTAAATTTGAAGATATTGGATTAATTATTGGTCGAAATTATTTTTTACAAAGATTGATTCAATTAGAGAATCTACTTCGTTTTTTCAAATAGTTTTCTTGAAAAAACTTTTTAAAATTTAGGTTAGAAATTAGTAAATAACTCTTCATTTAAATAGGTTTATGTGGCCATAAAAAATATCTGTCTAAACTTATATTATACCAAAAGATTCAATTTGGGAGTCTTAACATTATCGCAAAATCATTCGTAGTAGATATAATTAAATGACAATTTATCATGTTCAAATTAATTGTCTCAGACAATACGTCCTATTAAATCATACGAGTGAGCTTCTGTAATTTCAACATTATTGAAAGTGCCTGGGCGAGCAGTTCCCTCATTAATATAAACCAATCCGTCTACATCAGGCCCTTGAAATTCACTTCGCCCCTGGAGAAGTAAGTCACTTTCACTGCTGATACCGTCCACAAGAACTTTTATTTCAAGGCCAATGTAATTCTTGTTTTTCAAGCTACTGACTTTTTGCTGAGCTTCCATCAAGCGCTTTCTGCGTTCATTTTTAAGAACGTTTGGGATCGGGTCTCCCCATTTTGCGGAGCGGATATTATCTTCATGGGAATATGAAAAAACACCTACATGCTGAAAATGTCCTTCAGATACAAATTCAAGCAGTTCCTCGAAATTTTCTTCTGTTTCCGTCGGAAAACCTACAATAAAAGTAGTACGCCATGCTGCGTCCGGTAGAGAT
>Ga0208277_1000736_pt1 | contig 19249 bp, 14 predicted proteins | sample ETNtaG_5_FD_185782 | JGI IMG/M metagenome (GOLD analysis project Ga0208277, IMG submission 185782) | Marine microbial and viral communities from oxygen minimum zone, Eastern Pacific Ocean - ETNP201406SV205 (SPAdes) (version 2) | ecosystem: Environmental > Aquatic > Marine > Oceanic ...
GATGAGTAGTTGATAGTGTTGGTTTGGCGTCTCATGTAGGCTTTCCAAGCATCTGATCCAGATTCTCGCCCTCCTCCAGTATCTTTTTCCCCACCAAATGCCCCACCTATTTCTGCTCCAGAAGTTCCAATGTTGACGTTTGCAAGTCCACAGTCAGAACCTTCATGTGAAAGAAATATTTCGGATTGCTGAAAGTCGCAGGTGAAAATTGCAGACGATAAGCCTTGAGGTACGTCATTTTGGAGACGAAGTGCTTCCTCGAAATGTTGGTAACGAATTAGGTAGAGCAATGGAGCAAAAGTTTCATTCTGCACAATCGACCAATGGTTTTCCACTTCCGCTAGTGCTGGGCGTACGTAAAACTTAGTTGGATATCCTTCCAAAACATCACCACCATAAATTATGGTACCACCATGTTCCTGGATTACCTTCAAAGCATTCAGAAAATTAGTCACTGCTATCTCGTCAACTAAAGGGCCGATCAGTGTGTTTTCATCCAATGGATTTCCCACTCGGTTTTCAAGTTGTGAATAGGCTTGCACAAGTTTGTTTTTTACAACTTCGAAAATTGATTGGTGAATAATAATTCGACGTGTGGTAGTGCAGCGCTGACCGCTGGTTCCCACAGAACCAAAAACAATTCCAGGAATAGCAATCTTTAAATCTGCACTTTCGGTTACAATAATTGCATTGTTACCGCCAAGTTCTAAAATACTCCGTCCTAGCCTTGAAGCAACTTTTGAGGAAACTTTACGCCCCATTGCTGTTGAACCGGTAGCGGAAATCAGAGGAAGCCGCTGATCATTGACTAAGGTTTCCGCAATTTCATCATTTGTACCTATTACGAGGTTAAATACTCCTTCCGGGATTTTATTTTCTTTCATGACTTTACCAATGATACGTTGCAGAGCAATGGAGCAAAGGGGTGTTTTTGGGCTTGGCTTCCATATCGAAACGTTCCCGCAAACAGCAGCTATCATGGCATTCCATGACCAAACAGCGACAGGGAAATTGAAAGCGGAAATTATACCAACAATCCCGAGTGGATGGTATTGATCGTACATACGGTGACCCGGACGTTCCGAATGCATGGTCGAACCGTAGAGTTGTCGGGAAAGGCCTACGGCAAAATCACAAATGTCGATCATCTCCTGAATTTCACCCAAACCTTCCTGATAAATTTTCCCCATTTCCCAGGAGACTAATTGACCAAGATCATTCTTTGCCTCGCGAACTGCGTTACCTATTTGTCTAACGATTTCACCACGCTGTGGGGCCGGAACTTTACGCCATTCTTTAAATGCCTGCTGAGCTTTTGAAATTACAGCTTCATATTCCTCAAGGTTTGCATTTTGGATCTTTGCGATTATTGATCCATCAACAGGAGTGGTCGATTCAGTCAAGGGGCCACTTCCTGACAACCATTCAGTTCCAGTACTTACACCTGAATTTAAATCTTTCAGTTCAAGATTATTTATAAAATTTAGTTTAGTCATACCATTCCAATATGCATTGTTAATAGTGTTTTGTAGAAGGTTTTAATAGTCTTACTAGTTTAAAATTATTATACAGCTTGCTACAAATATATATACTTCAGGAGTATAGTATTGCTTGAAGGTGTATCCTAATCAGTTTTTTCACTCAGTAAGATATCAGTTTCTCCTGACTCTGGTTCCGTTGTTATGGGATCATTTTGTATGTCTAACCTGTTTTGGACACGTTCAACTATCAGTTGTAATTCTCTGTTGCGTTCCTCCATCTTAACATGTTTCTCCCTTTCGATGGCTACTAGTCTTTTGAGACGTTTGATTTCTTTCTTTTGTTTATGCTGATTCCTTAACAGAGATGCGTGGTAGAAGAAGAAATAAAATACAGAAAAAATTATTCCAAACGCAAAGCTGAAAAAAACTGGAACAAAAACAGGACGTGACGTCATGAAATTGAAATTTATCCAGTCAAGAGTATAATTCAAAATTACGTTATCGGTATTTTGTGTAGCAAAATCAATGCTAAAGATAAGAATAGCTGCGAAAAAGATTAACGAAAAATAACGCATTTCAGAGTCTGACGATGAAGGATTGTGCTGGGAAAAAACTAATGTAAGTATCACTCAGAAACTACTTGTGTGTCAAGGGTCCGAGCTGTATTTTTTAGAAGTAAAATCTAATGAGAAGTCTGTAAATAATTATAAAATAAGATTTTAAAAATAAAAATTCAAAATTTCAAATTTAAGTTACAGATATAGTGAAGGGCTTCAACTTCTCGGCAATCAAGTCATTTTGCTTACTTAACCGTGAACATGGTGTTGGTAGTAAGTAAATAATATCAAATTCATGAAAAAATATGGAAGAAATAAAAATATGTAGGGGCAAGGAATCTGTAGAAGGTTTACCTTTTCATTTCACAAATAAAAATATCATCATATACCGGAAGAATATTTTTTTGGAAATAATTACGAATGTAGTCAATTTTTGTATAATTCTGCAGAAAATGATTTTTAAGAAAATTTATTAAGACTAATGAACTTGATTCGAACGGTTTGGTATTAATCTGACAAGATTCATTTCTCTTGACAACTGAGAGTAAACTTATAAAATTATGCCGACTGGATCGACAACAATATAAAACATATCTCAGATAGAAAGAGTCTCCTTTAATACCATTTTAAGAGACGATATCCTCGCTTAAAGAAATTTATCATGAACCCACACTTTACAAATGCCAAACTCGAACCACCTCCAAATTGGGATCGTTCTGGTTTACCATACTGGACATATTTCAATGAAGAGTTATTTGAGTTGGAAGCTGAAGAACTTTTCAGGAAGCACTGGCAAATTGCTTGTCACACAAGCGATATTCCTAAAAAGGGTAGCTATATAACCTTTGATCTAGTGGGTGAGCGGGCTTTAATTATTCGGGATGATGAGAATGAGATCCGCGCATTTCACAATGTATGTAGACATCGTGGTTCGCGTGTCCTTGACACTTCAGAGGGAAGATGCAAGAGCGTTATCAGATGTCCGTTTCACGGCTGGTCTTATAACTTAGATGGTAGTCTGCGTGGTGCAGCTAAAGCGAATTCTTTCCCCACAATTGACCATAGGAAATGGGGGCTTAAACCACTCGAAATGGAGATTTGGCGCGGTTTTGTGTTTATACGATTTAAGCCTGGACCTCAGCCTTCTGTAGCAAATTTGTTAGATAGGTTAGAAGATGAAGTCTCCAGATACAACCATGTAGACCTTTTGCAGACAGCCCCAATAGATTGCTCGTCCTCGGGAAATGTCAATTGGAAGTCTATCCGGGATGTTGACAATGAGGGCTACCATGTCGCTCGTGCTCATCCCAGCCTGAATGATTTGTATGGGAAAAACTATTATGATGAACCATTCGTAAACGGAGTATCTCGTGCTATTGCACCGTTTAATGAAGGTTCTGGAAAGCTCTGGAGCGTGATTCATTACAAAAAAATGATTGACCAGTTTACTTCTCCACATAATGAACTCCCAAGAGCTTGGTTGTATATAGGTATATTCCCTAATTTCGTTTTGGGATTCTATCCAGATGTGGTAACTTTTTATCAGGAGATTCCATTTTCGGTCAAAGAGACAGCAATTAGGAGCTCCACATATAAGCGTGCAGATGAGAACAGAACAATGCGACTGGCACGATATTTATCAGAACGAATTGATGCGACTGCTATAGCTGAAGACTGGCATTTGAGCATCATGTGGAATGAAGGTATGAAGTCTTCTGCTAATAAAGGTATTATTCTCTCTGATCTAGAGTATGGAGTGCGAACCCACCACGATGCCCTTCGTGAAATCCTTCCTGTGATGAATCATGAGATAGAGCCAACCAGAGGCACTTTGTTAGAAAGAAACAATTCGGCCCAAAATTTACCCCCGAATAAGGCATAATGGATCGATTAAAAAATTGGTTTAAAAGTGATTCCAGCCGAGGTCTTACCCTTATTGGGCTGCCATTTGGGTTTTCTTTGCTGCTGTTAGCAGCACCAATGCTACTGATTTTTTTTCTCGGATTCTGGACACAGGATTATCTCGTTCTTGACCGTAGTTTTAGTCTAGATAATTACATTGAAGCATGGACAGAGCCAATGTATAGGGATCTAATGCTTCGGTCTCTTGGAATATCTGCAACAGTTACACTTGGAACAGTAATTCTGGCCTACCCGATGGCATATTTTATTTCTTTCCACGGGGGTAACCGAAAGGCACTTTGGTTATTTCTTGTAACCATTCCGTTTTGGACAAGCTATCTTTTACGAGTTTTTCTCTGGAAGGTAATTCTTGGGTACAATGGTGTACTGAACAGTTCATTGGGTTGGTTGGGGATGATTGAAGAACCATTGACGTTCATCCTCTACAATGCAAATGCTGTAATCATAACACTAACACATGCATGGGCACCATTTGCAATTCTACCGATTTATGTAGCATTAGAAAAAATAGATCGTAGTTACTTGGAAGCGGCTGCAGATCTTGGGGATGGACCTCTTAAGAGTTTTTTGCGAATAACCCTTCCACTATCAATGACAGGGGTTGTAGGGGCGGCACTGATAATTTTCATACCAACTATTGGAGACTATGTTACCCCCAAACTGGTTGGTGGAAAGGACGGATTGATGATTGCCAATATGATTCAGGTTCAATTTATGAAGGCCAACAACGCTCCTCTAGGTGCATCACTCGCAGTTTCTGCTATGGGAATTGTCAGCATGATATCATTGGTGTTTTTAGCCCTAAATCGACGTTGGCTTAGAAAGCGAGGATCGTGAACAGTAATATAAATACATTGAAGATTTTTGCATATTCATATCTGCTATTCCTCTATTCCCCGGTATTGTTACTGCCTATTTTTGCTTTCAACGACAGTACCATTATTTCTTTTCCCTTGAATAGTTTTACATTTAAGTGGTTTGCCGGATTAACTGAGGAAACATATCTTCAAGAATCTCTCAAGAATTCTTTGTTTGTAGCAATAAGTACTTCTATCCTCAGTACATGTTTAGGAATCCTTGCCTCACGCGCATCAGCACGTTATAAATTTTTTGGGAAAAAAAGTATATTATCGTTCCTTATTCTACCACTTTTTCTTCCAGAAATAATTATAGGAGTTGCTTTACTGGTCGTCCTAATGCAGCTTGGGTTACCACTTTCACTTTGGACGGTGATCCTCGGTCACACCTTGGTCTGTACGCCATTTTCTATTGCTATTTTAAATTCTGCATTTGCGAATATGGATATGAGTCTTGAAGAAGCCTCGCTTGATTTAGGAGAAACAAGATTTGGTACCTTCAAGCGAGTAATTCTACCAATGGTTTTACCCGGATTAATTTCGAGCCTTTTGATTGCTTTTACAATATCACTTGACGAATTCATAATCGCATTCTTCCTGACTGGAACTGAAACTACACTGCCTGTATATATATGGGGGCAATTGCGTTTTCCAGCAAAACTTCCTGGCGTGATGGCTCTCGGATTTATAATGTTGTTACTTTCACTGGTATTGCTATCACTGTTCGAATACTTCCGGAGACGTATGAACAGGATACTCGAAGATCAATCTAATGTACAATTTGATAATTTATTTAAAACATGACAGAAAAACTTAAAATAGATTCAATAAAAAATATAGTCGAATTGGATGGAGTAGAGAAGCATTTTGGAGAAATTGCTGCTTTAGATGGAGTGAGTGCTCAAATTAGAGAAGGTGAATTCTTTTCACTACTGGGACCTTCAGGCTGTGGAAAGACTACTCTGCTTCGTTTGATAGCTGGCTTTGAACAACCTACAAAAGGAAACATTGCTATCGATGGTTTTCAAATGCATGGAGTGGAAGCAAACGAGCGCCCCACCAATATGGTATTTCAGTCTTATGCCATTTTCCCTCACCTTAATGTAGAAGAAAATGTAGGTTATGGACTCAAACGACTCAATCTTGGAAAAGACGAAACTGCTCGCAGGGTGAATGAAATGCTGAAACTGGTCGATTTGGAAAATTATAACAAAAGACCGGCCCATGCCCTTTCTGGTGGTCAGAGGCAGCGAGTTGCTCTTGCTCGTTCACTTATCATGAAACCTAAGGTATTGTTACTAGATGAACCACTATCTTCACTTGACAAGAATCTCAGGGAACAAATGCAGGTAGAGTTACGACATTTGCAGCGTACAGTTGGGATCACATTTATTCTTGTTACTCATGATCAGGAAGAAGCTCTGACAATGAGTGACCGCATTGCAGTGATGTTCGAAGGAAAAATCGTTCAGATTGCATCTCCACAAGAACTATACAGCAGGCCCAAATCCAAAAGAGTAGCCTCATTCATTGGTGTTATGAATTTTATCGAAGGTCAGTTGCTAAAAGACGGCGGACAAGTTACGACTGTGGATGTTGGCATCCTGGGGAACGTGAATGTCAATCCGGACCAAATACCAATTCCACTTAATCCAGGGCCGGTGATAATAGGCATCCGTCCCGAAATGTTGACATTGCTATTTGAAGATAGGGACAGTACAGAGTATGAAATCAGTGGAGTAATTCTTGAAAGTACATATTATGGAGACATGACCTACTACAACGTTCAAATTAATGGGCTTAAGTCACCGTTGACGATTTCAATGCGAAATACAGCTGGTCGGCGTGTGTTGGGAGATGGAGAATCTGCTCGTGTGGGTTGGGGGGCGGAGTCTCTTGTTATCCTAAAAAATTCTGAAGTATGATAAACGAAACTGAATCGCCTCCTTATTTGCAAAGGAGACGATTGCAAAAATTATTTTTTTATATTAATACCCGGCTTTAATCTTTTCAAAATCCTTGATCATCTGTTCTCGGATCTTCGGATTTAGTGGGCTTTGCATTAGAGTGTTCTTGGTATATGTCTCTAGGCTTTCAAAACCATTTTCTGCACCAATACTAGTCATTACAGTTTCGTTTGTGTGCCCATAACCCCACTCCGTAAGTAGGTAAGTCGCTGCAGAATCAGACAAAAATGCATCAATGAAATCATAAGCTTTTTGCTCACTTCCAGGTGCATTGGCCATTTTCACGTAACCGCATACCCAGGTTGAAGCGCCTTCCTTAGTATCAATTTTCATTTCAACTGGATGTTTTTCAGAAGCAAGAATGGCTGCTACTTCATTCCATGCCCAAGAAATAAGAATTTCACCACTGGCCATTAACTGTCTTAATTCAGCAGGGTCCGACCAGTAGGTACGGACGTTTTTATGAACTTTTCTAAGAAAATTAGATGCATCTTCCAGATCATTCATCGAGGCTTTGTTCCAGTCTTTAATACCATTAGCAAGAAAGGCCAATGCGTAGGCATCATCCAGATTGTCAGGCATTGAGATACGATTCTTGAACTTAGGATTTGTAAAACTTTGTAATGTCGATGCTTCAGAAGCACTAACCTTGTCTGTTCTATAGGTAATCGCAGTTGCACCCCAGTCAATAGGAACAATCCATTGTTTACCTCCATGGTAAAATCCTTCAATGTTCCGGAAGTTTGCCATAACTTTGGACCAGTTCTTTAAACGCGAGGTATCGATAGGTTCAATTATTCCTGCTTTTCGCCATTTTACTGCTGACTGTGAACATGGATGTGCTAGGTCCGCTCGGAAACCAGTTCTAATCTTTTGAAAAGCCTCCTCTTCATCAGCAAAAAACGAATAATCAGGAGCTTTCCCATATTTCTTCATATAATCATCAAAAAAAGCGGGATCTTCATATCCAGCCCAGTCAAAAATAACGAGATTGTCATTGGCTGCTTGGGCCATCCCACCAGTTGCTATAAGGGCGAATAAGACCCAGCTAATACCCTTAATTAAATATTTCATTGTCTCTCTCCTTAAATTTTTAGATTTTCTAAACCAATTAAACATAAACGCAGCTATTATAGCTACTCGTATCAATTGAAAAATGGCATTATAGGTTCATTTATCAGCATTGTCAACCACCTTTCATTAGTTGCTAAATATTCTGACGGTAAAATAGTAAAAGTTATTTTTTCTAATTAAAATAATTGTACTATTCTCATTCAAAGCAAAATCCTTTCACGAAGGAATGGAATATCTTCAGGGACATTAGCTTCAAATTCTCGTGCAGCGAGGTGTCCTGAATGAACTGCAGCGGCAATTATCCCAGGTGCTAAGCAATCACCAATACACTGGATGGTTTTGATCCCTGCTTGATCAATTCCTTCAGGATTGTCCAACAAGGACTTGTGCAGATCATCATTTGGGAATCGTTCTGTAACCAGTAACAAGGTCTGACATTCGTGTATTGTACTTTTATCAGTGAAATTACATTCAAGTTTAACTGCTCCGGGATGCACTGACACAAGATTATGTTGAGTTGTAATCTTTACGCCGAGTTCCAATAACCGCTTCTGGATACGAAATTGTTCCATTGTGTTATGTGTCCAAGTTGAAATGTCTGAAGCGGGAGTGACTATTTGTACTTCATGTCCTTCCAGTTTCAACTTTTCAGCTAGTACACCGCCCATATAATAGTGTTCATCATCAAAAATAAGTACTTTCCCATTTGCGGAAACGCCATTCATGACGTTATCTGGTGTTAGCACAGACAAGTTGCTTAATCCAGGAATAGGTCCCCTGTGTTCACGGCCGATTCCGTCACATCTCCAAGTGGCTCCTGTAGCTAACATTACATGTGAAAATCCGAATTTATCCTCAGCGCTAAATTCCAAAATGTCTTCAGCACTGAGTTTACTTCCACAATAGATAGTGACGTTCTCAAATTTTTCAAGCAATCCCATACGGTAATCTCGTACCCGTCCCCATTCAGCGAGTCCGGGTAATCGGCTTTCCCTACTGACACGCCCACCCAGTTCTTCACATGATTCCGCCAAAATCACTCGGTAGCCGCGATTTCCCAAGGCAAGAGCGCATTCTAATCCTGCCGGACCTCCCCCCACTACCAGTACACCCTCGTTACTTTTACGGGGCTCTATCCTCTCGGGATGCCAACCTCGGCGCCACTCCTCACCCATAGTGGGATTTTGGGTGCAGCGCATGGGTACCGCAAGCCAATCTCCTGCCACGCAAATGTTGCATCCGATACACTCACGTATTTCATCAAGTCTCCCTTCCTCAATTTTTTTGGGGAGAAATGGATCTGCGATTGATGGCCGCGCCGCGCCGATCATGTCCATCACGCCTTGTTTGATTAGTGATACCATCTTGTCAGGAGAAGTGTAACGTCCTACACCCACCACAGGTTTGGAGGTGAGTGATTTAACAAAACCAATGTATGTCTCCTGAAAACCTTCTTTCTCAAAACGTGAGGTAGCCGAGTCGTTCTCCCATTCACTGATGTTTACATCCCAAAGATCAGGAAGTTCTGCTAGCATCTCCACAACCTCGCGGCCTTCGTTTTCGGAAGTAATGCCCTTGGGGCCTAGCAGTTCATCTACAGCAAAACGAACAGCTACCGCACATTTGTCGCCTACAGCTTCTTTTGTATCCTCAATGACTTCTCTGAATAAGCGAATCCGGTTTTCCATCGAACCACCGTATTCATCAGTACGTTGATTAAAGCGGCGTGAGAGAAAGTGCATTAGTAGTGTCAGACAATGTCCAGCGTATACATAGATGATGTCAAAATCTGCTTGCTTGGCTCTTAAAGCAGCCTGTCGGTGCCACTTCCTGAAGTCTCTTATGTCAGCCTTCGTCATTGACCTTGCCTGTACGGGATCGTAATTATTAACGGATATCATACTAGGTGCAATGGGTGGTATCCTGCTGTAGTGATTGGAGTTTGAGAATCCACCGTGGACGAGTTCAATTCCAGCTAAAGCATCATGTTCGTGAACTGCCTCTGTCATTTTTGTTAGTGCAGGAATATCTGCGTCGTCCCAGAGTCTGCCTTCCGCTGCTATACCGTTGTCTGAGGTGGCATGTATTTCTACTTCCTCAGTACAGACCACCGCCCATCCGCCTTCTGCTTTAATTCCACGCATAGCAGCTAGTGTTTTGGGACGCAGATAACCCATGCCGTTACAGTGTGGAACTTGATAAAAGCGGTTTTTGGCTTTCAGTGGTCCAATCTGCAAAGGTTCAAAGAGGATGTCATAAAATGGATCGCGTTGGGGCATTTGGGTTATCCTTTCCACAAACCTTCCTGAACCAACTCTTCAGCAGTTCTGAGTATGCCTTGTTCAAGAATGTTGAACATTTCGTCAATTTGTTCCGGAGTGATGATCAGCGGGGGGGAAAAGACGCACATGTTCCAAAGTGGACGTACAATCAATCCCAATGCCTGGCAGTGTTTGTCGATTCGGGAACCCATTTCAATATCCAACTCTAGTGCGCCAGCATTCTCTGGTTCAACAATCCTGCCTTCTACGCATCCAACCAATCCTACTCCTCGTGTTTCGCCAACTAGAGGTAGCTTGTTTAAATCCTTTATACGTTGCTGAAAATATGGAGAAATTTCATGAACATGCTCCAGCAAACCCTCGTTTTCGATTATCTCTATGTTTTTTAAGGCAGCGGCAGAACTTACAGGATGACCAGAATATGTATAGCCGTTCGAGAACGTCGCTTCTTTTGCACTATTACCTGAGATTTCGCTGAAAATTTTGTCAGAAATTATGCAGGCTCCCATTGGAACATAGCCAGATGTTAACCCTTTTGCACAAGTAATAATATCTGGCTCAATCCCGAAAACTTCTTTAGAAGCGAACCAGTGGCCCAAACGACCAAAGGCTGTTACAACCTCATCAGAAATGTATAATACATCATATTTGTGACACACCTCCAGACAACGTTTGTGATACCCGTTGGGAGGAACAATGACACCTCCAGAAGCCAGTACAGGTTCGGCGATAAATGCTCCTACATTTTCAGCACCAAGTTTTAGAATTGCATTTTCTAAGTCAGAAATTTTATTCTCCAGAAACTCATCAACACTAATTTTTTCAGGGCGTCGACTTGGGTTCACATCAGGGAGAAAATGAACTAATTCTGTTGCTGTATCCATCCAATCCTTGTCGCGGTTTTTTCCACACATGGTGGCGCTGAGATAAGTGCTTCCGTGGTAAGATTTTTCTCTTGAAATAATTTTTTTCTTTTTCTTCCTTCCTAATACATTGTTATAAAAATGTACAAAGCGAATTGCACTGTCAACAGCAGTTGAGCCACATGTGGTAAAAAATACGTGGTTCAAGTCACCTGGAGTAAGTTCTGCGATTTTTTTTGCCAGTATTGCACTTGGAGAGGAACTCATGTTCCATGGCGAATAATAAGGCATCTTAATAATCTGATCAGAAATTGCGTGAGCCATCTCTGGGCGACCGTAGCCAATCTGCACACACCACATTCCTCCAGGACCGTCTATTAACTTTTCTCCATGCTCATCGTAGAGATATATCCCTTTTGCTTTTTCTGCAAACATGCGCTTATTTTTTCCTACATCTTTCATGTATTCCCAAGGATGTACAAAATTGTTATTGTCAAAATTTTGTATGTCTTCAATTTTTTCAAGTCTCATTATTTTTCTCTCCTAGACAGTTAGCCTTTGTTAAATCGGGCAGAAGGTTTCATTGCATCGCGTGATAATAAAATCGGGAATTGATCACGTATATTTGAATCTATTTTGGGATTAATATGATCTGGGAAGTTTGTTGATAAAATTTCGAAAGCAGTTTCGTGGGCAACTTCGAGTATGTCTTTAGAGCCTTCTTGCTCCCATACTCCGGGGGGGGCACGATCTGCTATTTTTGGATACAAAAATTCGCTTTGCATCTTCTCAAGTGTTTGTCCGTGTCCGAGATAGTGTCCAGGTCCTAAAGCAACATCTTTAATTACTTCAACACTAAGTGTTTCTTCGTTGACTTCAATTCCACGAATGACGCGTTGAACCATACCAAGCATGTCGTTATCTATCACGAGTGCTTCAAAGGAACAGCCCATCAAGCTCCCTAGCATTCCAGCAGATTCCAGAATTCTGTTACCACCAGATAATCCTGCCAGCACGGCGCTTATTCCTTTTTCATAACCGGCTTGGGCGTCAGGGATTTTTGAGTCTGTCATGCAGGAAGGTACTGTTGTTGGCAAATTGTAAAATTTACCGATTTGAACAGCTGCAGAGATAATGAGTGCCTCCTCACCGCTCCCTCCAGAAAAAGATCCTGTACGCAAATCACTGATGAATGGCCAGATAGCAAAGCTCATTGGACAACCGGGATTGATGAAATTGACAATTGCTAAACATGCCAGTCCCTCTGCAGTTACCTGGGCTAGTGTCCCTGCTAACGTTGCAGGAGCTGTTGCTCCGGCTTGGGGAGCAATTGCGATGTCATTAATCAGCCCAAGTCGACTGCTTTCCACCAGCACATCTAGGTTTTCCTTGGCAAATCGAAGTGGTGAGACAATTGGACAACCGCCAAAAGTGCAAAATGGTTTTTCTGCAAAACGACCTTCTCCTCCCAAAACCATGTCGAACATTTGTATTGCTCCTTTGATGTTCTCAGCACGATTGAAGGTCATTTCAAATGGTTTTTCTGTTCCGGCAACCAAGGCGTAGGCCACATTGAAATCGTGTTCATCTAAATCGGAAATTTCTGTGGGTATTACGGTTTGCCCAAACTGGTGAATGAATTCCAGCTTGTCCACTAAACGGCAAGCATCATAAAGGTCGAGCAGTGTGGAAGGACGATAGGTTTTTGAGTTAAAATCAAAGATGGTAACAGCTTCTCCGCTAGTCGCGTAGTGTACCCGGTAGTCGCCTACGTGCAAGTCGGCATGCTCAGAATTACGACTATATACAACATATTCGTTGGCGGCTTTTGACAAGACATCTTCAATCAAGGCTTCTGGAAAGCATAATCGTCCAACGTCACTGACTACGCATCCGCATTCTGTTGCCAGTGCAATCACTTCCGGGGTTGCTTCCGCGAGGCCTACAGTTGCCAAAATATCCAGTGCTGCATGATGAATTTTCTTCAGATCCGTATCTTGGAGTGTTTTGTATGCTCCCCCGGACATTCCTGCCTGCACAACCTTTATTTGGTTTTTTGTCCTTCTCTGAGCTTTTCTTCCTTCACGGCCACCCGAACGGACTCTACCTTGTCGCTCTAATCTTTCAACATCTACCATATAAAATTAATCTTATGTCAATTTCTGTTATTAAGCTAAACTGTTTTCAAATACCAGTCATATTCATGAGGGACAATTGTACTCATAAAACGAGTTTGCTCACCGAGCTTTAAATTACTAAAAAGTTGACAAAATTCTTTTCCAAAATATTCAGGTAAAATTTTGGCTTGATCAAAATGGATTTTTGCTTTCTCCCAGGTCAACGGGAGTTTTGTATCAGCTTGTAAATATGCGTTCCCTTCAACCGGAGCTGGCGGTTCAATTTTTGTGATCAATCCGTAATTTAATCCAGCCAGCAAAGCTGACACCAACAAATATGGATTCGCATCTGCACCGGCAAGGCGATGTTCAATCCTCATGTCAGGCCCACTATTGGCTGGAATCCTGATAGATACTGTGCGGTTGTTATAGCCCCATGACATATTGACCGGAGCATAAGAACCGCTTTGGAAACGATGATAAGAATTTGCATGTGGTGCACAAATTAGCATACTTTCAGCCATCACGCTTCGTATCCCTTCTACTGCATGTCGCAACTCAGTACTTCCGGAAGAATCACTGCCCTGAAAAATATTATATCCTTTCTTATCGAGCAGACTCAAATGAATATGCATCCCATTTCCTGGCTGATCAGGATAGGGTTTGGGCATAAATATGGCTTCAACTTGATGATTTTGTGCAATACTTCGGATGATCCGTTTGAGTAGTACTGCGTGATCACACGCCAGTACTGCATCAGGAACATGGTGCAAATTGACCTCAAATTGACCAGGAGCAAGTTCTGCAAGAGCTGTGTCTGCAGGGATATTTTGTGAGTTTGCAGCTTCTGAAATATCTTTTAAAAATAATTCATGCGTATCCAAACTGCTTAAAGAATAGAGCTGACCTTCGGATTCCCTTTCCCCTGTTAATCTTGATAAAACAGGAAGTGGTGGTTGTCCGGGCTTTCGTTTTGGATCTACTAAGTAAAACTCAATTTCAACGGCAATCATTGCATGCCAGCCGAATTCCGATAATTTTTTACAAACAGATTGCAGCACTTCACGTGGATTCCCATAATATGGAGAACCATCTGGTTCAAGCATTCTAAGCAGTAATTGCCCGCGTTCTTTCCGCCAGGGAACGACTTTAAGAGTTCCAGGAATTGGATAGCAGGGAATATCCTGATCACCGCTTTTAAAACCAAGCCCGGTTTCCTCCATTGTCTCACCGGTTACATCCATTGCAAAAACAGAAGCTGGGAAAAAGATTCCTTTTTTGTAAATGCTAATGAGTTTCCCTCTTTGGATTCGCTTTCCTCTGAACACAGCGTTCATGTCAGGAAGTAACAAATCAAACTCACGAATATCAGGATGCTGTTCAAGAAACGACTCTGCTTCTTCAACAAATGTACTATTCATTCTTCGAATTCCCTTGTAAAATAATTAGAAAAAGGAGGTTGCAAATTACCTACGCGGCCTAAATGAAAATCTTCACGGCTCAAGTTATAATTAAAACCGGATTGCTTATATGTTTTTGTCAAAACGTCCTACTAATCATTAAAAATGGCGGCACAGCAGTTCAGGTCTGGGGATATTCCCAATAGATTGAATGAATAACAGAATAGCATTATTTTTACCAATAGTCCTTTAAAGAATTTTTCTATTGTAATGAATTCAGTTGGAGCTTGTGGTCTCTGTAAACGAATGTTATTTCTATTATTCAGTAATACCACCGTATATATTTAATTCGTTGTTTGAATTATATGAAAAGTTGATTCAGGAAATTTTTTATAGAACACTATTTATGAAACAACCTTATAATGAATAGAGATCCTCGCTTCGATATTCTTTTTGAACCAGTTAAAATTGGGCCTGTAACAGCAAAAAATCGTTTTTATCAAGTTCCACACTGCAACGGGATGGGATATTTGCGTCCAAGGAGTTTGGCAACTATGCGAGGGATAAAAGCTGAAGGTGGTTGGGGAGTAGTCTGTACAGAGGAGGTATACATCCATCCCAGTTCAGAATGTGATCCTCTGGTAGAAGGTCGGCTCTGGGACGATTATGATATCCCAGCATTTGCAAAAATGACTGAAGCTGTTCATGAACATGGTTCGTTGGCAGGAATAGAATTACAGCATGGGGGCTATTGCAGTACAAATCATTATAGTCGAATACCTCCGATTTCTCCAAGCCCGATTTCCGTCGACTCATATGAGCCAATTCAGGCCCGTGCAATGGACAAGTCGGATATACGCAACTTTCGTAAATGGCATCGTCAAGCAGCCTTGAGATCCAAACAAGCCGGTTTCGATCTTGTTTACATTTATGCAGCACATGGAGGAACACTCTTATCAGATTTCCTCTCTCGACGTATCAACAAGCGCACGGATGAGTACGGAGGTAGTTTGGAAAACAGGGTGCGGCTTTTTCGTGAGTTGATTGAAGACACCAAAGATGCCGTGGGGGATAGTTGTGCTGTTGCTGTGCGTTTCGGTGTTGAAGAATTTTTAGGAAATCAGGGTATTACTTCTGAAAATGAAGGCAAAGAAATAGTGGAAATGCTTGCAGAACTGCCTGATCTTTGGGATGTTAATATCAGCGACTGGAGCATGGATTCTGCTACTTCACGTTTCGAAAGTGAAGGATATCAAGAACAATACATCGATTTTGTAAAATCACTAACAACCAAACCCGTGGTGGGTGTGGGACGCTACACTTCTCCAGACACTATGGTCTCATTGATTAAACGCGGTGTAATGGATATGATTGGCGCGGCACGTCCTTCAATTGCAGATCCGTTCCTCCCGAAAAAAATTGATGAAGGTCGCGAAGATGAAATCCGTGAGTGTATCGGCTGCAACATCTGCGTAACTGGAGACTGGCTGGGAGCGCCAATTAGCTGTACGCAAAACCCAACTATGGGTGAGGAATGGAGACGTGGTTGGCATCCGGAGCGTATTGAACCCAGTGTTAGTGACGACTGTGTGCTGGTGGTTGGCGGCGGACCTGCCGGAATGGAATGTGCGCTTGCACTGGGACAGCGTGGATATCGAGTCATTCTTGCAGAAGCCTCTGGTGAACTTGGTGGGAGGGTCACTCGAGAAAGTCGGCTTCCCGGCTTGACGGTTTGGGGGCGTGTTCGGGACTACAGAGTTTTGATGTTGGAGCGGATGGAAAATGTGTCAATCTATCGAGAAAACCCACTAAGTGCTGATGAAATTTTTGAGTTCAGTGCAGAGGATCAATTCGACTATTCCCATGTGATGCTAGCAAACGGATCATTTTGGCGTCGGAACGGGCTAGGAAGAATACACCGGGAGCCTATTCCCGGACTTAATAAGCTTAAAGTATTTACTCCGGATGATATTATGGACGGAGTTATAGTAAAAGGACGGGTTGTGGTGTTTGACGATGACCATTTTTACATGGGCGGTATTTTAGCAGAAAAATTAAGGCAGGAAGGCCACGAAGTTATACTTGTCACTCCTGCACCTGATATTTCAATCTGGACTCACAAAACTCTGGAGCAGAAAAAGATTCAAAAACAGCTAATGGATCTAGGTGTGGAAATTGTCACTCAAACTAACCTTACGGGTGTAGAAAAAGGAAAGGTAGAACTATCCTGTATGTTTACTGAAAAAAAAATCAAGAGGGAATGTGACAGTCTGATTCTCGTCACCGAGCGGGTACCAAATGATGGGCTTTTTAACTCGTTGAATGGCGATCCTGAAAGATTAAACAATGCAGGAATAAAAACACTCAAATGCATTGGGGACTCTTTTGCTCCAGCAACCATTGCTTCCGCAGTTTATTCCGGACACCTTGCTGCAAGAGAATTTCAAGCCGATCCACAACAGGAAGTTCCATTTCTAAGGGAGCGCATTCAGATTTGAAGTATTAAGAAGAAGTTTGAAACATGACCAGGTTTATTTATCCATAATATTTTACACTTTTTTGGGATTAGGTTGATCCAAAATTTGAGAATTTGTCCTCTTCGTAGTAAGTATTATATTCCAACAAACTTCCAATTTTTAAAAAATATTTAATTTCTTTTGGTGACAAATCTTCATCTGATACCATTATTTGCGCTAAATATTTGAGGATAAAGAAAGCTTGCCTTGGTTCTAATGTTAATTTACCTAATGGTGGACTGAAACCTTTTTTTAAGTTTTTCACCATAGAAATTATTTCGTGGATTTGCTCTTCCGAATCAAGAAAATTTATAGCTTTTTTAAGAAAATCTAATTCTTCTCTATGAGCATGGCCATCAGCGCCAACCATGCCAGCAATTGAAGAAGCAAACCAAAATTTTTGTTCAGAAGATAACTCATTTACAGTACTTGTTAATAATACTTTATCAAATGGATGTTTCATTAGCAATTTGTGTATCTAAAATAAATTTTAGTTGATGATAGAATACAAAATAGTATACCGTTCTAAATAACATACAAACTAAATTTTATAGTTACTTTTTTGATGTTTTCGTACTCTTTGTTATTATTTAATTTTTTTTTCTAATCAAATAAATAAGATTAAAACAAGATTCAGAAGTAAACTATTTTTACCGCCTGAAATTATTTACGGAGATGTATGCGTCACTGGTGGGCTCCCCGGACTTCAAATCCGTGTCACTCTTGTAATATCAGTGACTTATCCCAAAAACCCGTGCGGTCAATTGCGGACGAACTATAAATTATCTGACAAAATGCTGACAAATAGAAAGGAAAGATATGGAAAATATTGAAGGTAGGAATTCTGACTCTACTATGGAGAACAAGTTTTTTGAACAAATCTATATGAAAATATACAAAAGACTTAAAATAATTTTTATATTATTTGCAGCTATTTTGATTTTTGGTTGCACTCAGATTATTCCAGAACCAGATTCAGGGAAAAATAACAATACTCTACTTATTATTCCAGCATCGGTAGAGTATCCAGAAAAATATTTTGGTGGAAATAATCAAAAATTCATATTCCAGTTTATAGAAAAGACGACCAAGAAGAAGTTGGATTTTACTATAACCCCGAAACGTGGCGAAAAATTTATAATAATAAAAAACATAAAACCAGGAATATATTCTTTTGAAAAAATTAAATTCCCAGGAAATGATGGGCATGAAGGAAAAGATTATGTAGTTGGTTCTTCTCCTAGAACAAGAAAGGAACTAGAAAACTCAGCAAGAGATAATTTAAATAATTTATCAATTAAAATAATAAATAATAAAGCCACCATTGTTAACTTTAAATATGCATATTGGAAAGAATCTTATCAAGGGTCTTGCTGTTCTTATTATTCAATAATAGAGAAAGTCAGTAATGAAGAAGTGAGAAAACATATAAGAGAACTTAAGTCATTTGAAAATTTTGATAAATGGCAAATTGTAAAACTGAAAACAATAATACCAGAACCAGATGCTGCAAAAAAATCTGAATCACTTTTAGTAATTCCCTTCTCAGTAGATTATCCTAAAAATTATGGGGCTCCAGTAAAAGGATGGGGAATTAAGTTAAGAGGCAGAAAAGATACAACTATTTCATTTGACCCAAAATTTAGACAGGACTTCCATGTAGTAGAAATGGAACCGGGTAAATATGTTGGATCAAAATTTATTCATCCAGATTATGAAGGAAATGATTATATTTATGGATCTTATCCGAGGAATCGAAATGAATTAGATAATTCTAAAAGAAAAAATCTAAGACGTTTAACTTTTAAATTACCTAACAAAAAAATAAAAATTGCTGATTTTAGATTTACATACTGGAAACAATTAGGAAATGATGGAGGTTGTTGCTCTTATTATGGAATTATAGAATCTATAGATGAAAGGGTTAAAAATAGAACTTTAGAGAAAATCCGTAAACTAGATAATTTTGATAAATGGAAATTGACTGATTAAAAAACTCTGCAGGAGATTCAATTAACAAGTTTTTACGAATGAATTCTATAAAAATTAATCATTAAAAAACACGCAAAACCACAAGCTATTTTTATTTTACATGGAGATGTATGCGTCACTGGTGGGCGCCCCGGACTTCAAACCCGCGTGTGGGGCACTAATACTGTCTCAGATAGGTTCGATTCCTATACATCTCCGCCATTCTATTGCTATTAATATC
>Ga0208277_1000737_pt1 | contig 19241 bp, 17 predicted proteins | sample ETNtaG_5_FD_185782 | JGI IMG/M metagenome (GOLD analysis project Ga0208277, IMG submission 185782) | Marine microbial and viral communities from oxygen minimum zone, Eastern Pacific Ocean - ETNP201406SV205 (SPAdes) (version 2) | ecosystem: Environmental > Aquatic > Marine > Oceanic ...
CTTTGCTTATCCAAAAGAAATTGAAATTAGAGGCGAAATATACGTAGAAAAAAAAGATTTCTCCAATTTGAATGATAAATTTAAAGAAGAAGGTCAAAAGGTTTTTGCCAACCCTAGAAATTTTGCCGCAGGAAGTATGCGTCAACTCAATCCAAAAGTTGCAAGTGCAAGACCCTTAAAAGTCTTTTGTCATAGTTTAGGCTACCTTGACGGGAATACTTTTTTTGATAGTCAATCTTCAGTTATCAAAGCTTTTCAAGAGTGGGGTCTGCCAACTTGTCCTGAAATTTCATTAGTTTCCACTCTTGAAGAAACAAAAAAATCTTTTTCAAAGATAGTACAACAAAGAGAACAACTGGCCTATGAAATTGATGGAGTCGTGATCAAAATTAATGAAATTGCTCTTCAACAAGAACTGGGTTTTTCATCTAGAGCGCCTAGGTGGGCCATAGCAAGAAAATTTGAAGCAGAACAAGCAGAAACCAAAATAAATTCAATATCTTTCCAAATGGGTAGAACAGGAGCTTTAACTCCAGTAGCTAACTTACAACCAGTAAAAGTTGGGGGAGTGACTATTTCCAATGCAACTTTGCACAATATGGATGAAGTAGAAAGGCTAGATGTCAGAGAGCAGGATTACGTTTTTATAAAAAGAGCAGGAGACGTCATTCCTAAAATAGTTTCTGTAATTAAAGAAAAAAGAAGTGGATCTGAAATGAGAGTTAAACCACCTTCCTCTTGTTCTGTTTGTAAAAGAGAGGTTTCTTACTTTGAAGAAAATATTCCTTGTCTAGAGATTTCATTAGAATCCGAATTTTCGGAAGGCTGTTATGGCTATGATCAGTTTAAAGAATCTTTAAAGCATTTTGTTTCAAGAAATGCTATGGATATTGAAGGTCTTGGTTCCAAAACAATAGATGCTTTAATTAGTAATAAATTTGTTAGCTCTATAACTGATCTTTATTCTTTAGATATGAATCAATTGCTTTCTCTTGAAGGTTTTGCTGAAAAATCAGCTAAAAACCTTATCGATTCAATTTCAAAAAGTAAGGAAACCCAACTTTATAGGTTTATTTATTCTCTAGGAATAAAAGAAATTGGGTTGCAAACATCAAAGAATATTGCCAAAGAACTAAGGACCCTAGAAAATATAATCAAATCCAGTTATGAAAAATTTATTCAAGTTGAGGATATTGGAGAAGTAGCTGCTTCGAACTTAGTTTCTTTTTTTGAAAATAAAAAATATTTGAAGGTCTTAGAAAATTTTCAAAAATTAAATTTTAATTTCTTAAATGAAGTATCAAATAATCAGGAAGGGCATTTACTTAATAAAAAAATCGTTATCACAGGGACATTAAGTAGTTATTCGAGAAATGAACTTAAAGAAACTCTAGAGAAAATGGGGGCAAAAGTTTCATCGGCGGTTTCAAAAAACACCGACTATCTTATTTCAGGGAGTGATCCAGGATCAAAAATCAAAAAAGCCTCTGAATTAAATATTCAAATAATTGATGAGGATGGATTATCTTCTTTTCTTCAAAATGGTTAATAAACTAATTCTTTGGTCTTTTAGCTTGATTGTTTTGTCTTCTTGTGTGGTTTCGCCACCAAAAAAAACTACAAACATATGTGAAATTTTTTATGAAAAAAGAAGTTGGTATAAAGCAGCTGTGAAGACAGAAAAAAGATGGGGCAGTCCAGCATACGTAACTTTAGCATTCATAAAACAAGAGTCAGATTTCCAACAAGGAGCAAAACCAGAGAGAACCAAGCTTTTAGGATTTATTCCTTGGAAAAGAAAAAGTTCTGCTTATGGTTATGCTCAGGCCATAGATGGAACTTGGGATATTTATAAAAAACAAGCTAAAAAACCATTAGCTTCAAGAACGAGTTTTAAAGACTCTGTTGATTTCATAGGCTGGTATAACAAAAAAAGTAATAAGCTTTTGGGAATTCCTAAAGATAATGCAAGGCTTTTATATCTTGCTTACCACGAAGGGCGAGGAGGGTACAAAAAAGGAAGTTACAAATCAAAGCCTTGGCTGCTTTCGGTATCGTCAGACGTTCAAAAAATGTCTAACAGATACCGAAACCAATACGATAGTTGCAAAAAGAAATTAAAGAGTCCTTTTTACTTCCTTTTTAACTAGTTCTTCGAACCTGTAGGTATTTCGTTGAACGGAACGTTTTTATCTACCCTTATGTCTTGAGGCATTCCAAGTACTTGCTCTGCAATAATATTCTTGAGTACTTCATCAGTTCCACCTGCAATTCTTATAAGAGGCGCTCCAAGTAAGCTTCCTTGAAAAATAGCAGTTTCTTCATCTCTTGCGATAGAGGCATTATCCATTAGATCCATACCATAGTTCGCAATATCTTGAAGTTTATTTGCACTAACTATCTTAGTTATAGAAGCTTCAGGACCAGGAGTACTTCCTTGTGATAAGGCTGAGATATTTCTCATTTTTGTGTACTTCAAACCGGATTGCTCACAATACCAATCTGCAAGTTTTTCCCTGACTGCACCATTTGAAATCGCAGTATCGCCATTGAAATCCTGATCTTTAGCAAGCTCAAAAATTTCTTGAAAATCTACTCCGGATGCATCACCGACAGCAAGTCTCTCATTCATTAGGGTTGTCAAGGAAACCTTCCATCCGTCACCAACTTCACCAAGACGTTGTGAATCAGGAATTTTTACATCGGTAAAATAAACTTCATTAAAGTTAGCTCCACCTGTTATTTGTTTGATAGGTCTAACTTCAACTCCAGGAGATTTCATGTCTAAGAAGAAGTAGGTAAGGCCTTTATGTTTAGGGGCTGAGAAATCACTTCTAGTGACAATGATTCCATAATCACTGTAATGGGCTCCAGAGGTCCATACTTTTTGTCCATTAATAGTCCAAGTATCACCATCTAATTCAGCTTTAGTTTTAATACCCGCTAAATCAGAACCAGCTCCGGGCTCACTAAACAACTGACACCAAATTTCTTCACCTTTTGCCATAGGAGGAAGGTATCTTTTTTTCTGTTCTTCTGTTGCATAAAGCATCAATACTGGACCAGCCATGCCTTGTCCGATCTCAAAAAAACCACCTGGTACTTTAAATTTAGATTCTTCTTGTCCCCAAATTACTCTTTCCATTGGGGCCGCATCACGTCCGCCATAATCTTTAGGCCAGTGAAGACATGCCCAACCAGCATCGTATTTCTTAGCTTGCCAAGCTTTTGCGTCTTTAAGAGCGCTTGATTCTCCAGATTCACTCTCACCACTCATTTCAGCAGGGCGGTAAATGTCTTTAGCGTGCTCTTTTTTATCTGCATTAGCAGACAACCAGGAACTTACCTCGTCTCTAAACTTTGCTTCGTCTTTAGTATCGTTAAAATCCATATTTATCCTCCGATGTTTATAATTTTATGTTGGTGAATTACTTTTTTCTAGTGATGTAATTAATTTATCTTTCCATATTCCTTGACTGCCTATATTGCTAGAAAGCAATCTTGCTCTTCTGTAGAAAAGATGACAGTCAAATTCCCATGTAGCTCCCATTCCTCCATGAGTTTGGATATTTTCTTTTGAGCATTCATAAAACGCTTTTGTAGCACTTACTCGAGCAGTAGCTGCAGCAGTTGGAAGCTCAGGCGCATCATTACTCAAAGCCCAGGCACCGTAGTAACAGTTAGAACGAGCCAATTGAAGTGAAATATACATATCAGCTACTTTGTGTTTGATAGCTTGAAAAGAAGCAATAGCTCTTCCGAAAGCATATCTTCCCATAGCATAATCTTTAGCTTGGTTCATTGCCGCTTCAGCACCACCTACTTGTTCAAAAGCAAATAGCACTGCAGATTGATCCAGAAGTTTTTCTATATCTTCCCAAGCATCTGCGCTTAGCTCTTGTGCAGGAGTATTTTTAAAAGAGACATCAGCATGCGATCTAGAAGGATCAAAAGTCTCTAAAGAATCGATTTCTACTCCATCTGCAGAAAGGTCAACTAAATAAAGGCCAATTTTATTTTTACCTGAAGTTGCAGATACCAGAGCAAAATTTGCTATATCACCATCAGGCACAGCAACTTTTTTTCCAGATATTTTTCCAGATTTAGCAGCAACACTTATTCCAGATTCGCTTGGAAATGTTGTTTTTTCTGAATGCGCAAAAGTACCTATACTTTCGCCGCTAGCCAATTTCGGTAGAAATTCTTTTTTAACATCTTCATTTGAAGAATTAAGAATTGCTGTAGTAGCTAAATAAACGCTTGAAGAGAAGGGAACTGGAGCTATTCCTCTTCCAAGTTCTTCAGCAATGACACACAATTCTAGAAAGCCCATGCCTATTCCACCATACTCTTCAGGAATAGTAGTCGCAGTTAAGCCCATTTGAACTAGCTGGTTCCAAAGCTCTTTATCAAACTTTTCTTCTCCCTCTAAAATATTCCTATTTCTTTTTACAGAATTCTCTTTATCAAGAAGTTTTTTCACCTCTTCTTTCATCAACAATTGATCTTCAGTAAAATTAAAATTCATTTCTTCTCCTTTAAATAATAGCTTTCTATTCTAACCATGAATTAAAATAAACAAAATAACCAATCTCAAGTAAATGAAAAAAAATCCAATCTCAACTAGAAGAATATTTCCCTCCAGTCAGGTACCGCCAAGTTCAGTAATATCTTACGGAGTATTTCTTTTGGTTTTTATTTTATTGATTTCCTTTATGTTATTTAGAACTTCATCTCAACAAGAAAATCTCATAAACATGAACTCAAGGTTGATAGATTTGGAACAACAAGTTCAACAATCTGTTCAGTCGTCAGAAGTTACTGTTGAAACTCTTTCAGATGATCTTAAAGAAGTTAATAGAGAGATTAGGAAGTTATGGGATTTAAGTAATAAAAGAAACAAACAGAGAATTGCTACTCTTGAAGATCAGCTCAAGTCAATTGATGGCTCAATTAAAGAAATTTTCACTCAATCTCAGGAAATAAGATTAATTTCAAAAGAATTTTCCAAATCTATTTCGGATATAAAAACCAGAGTCGCAAAAATAGATACATCCTCTTTGAGCTCTCCTGATTATGAGCTGCGTTTAAAAGATATAGAGGAAGCAGTGAATTCTATGGACTCTTTTAGAAGGCAAACTAACCAAACTATTCTTAAATTAAAAGATGAGCTTTCAAAATCTATTTCCAATCAGGAAAACTCAGAAAGTAATTCCTTGCCAATAGAAAACTAATCAATATACTTATTTTTCACGCGGATATGGTGGAACTGGTAGACACGCTAGATTTAGGTTCTAGTGCCGAAAGGTGTGGGGGTTCGACTCCCTCTATCCGCACCAAAAAATTAGCAACTATAGATGCTCAATCAGTAAAGTTGGAACATTCGAACAGTGAGATTTGATTGTTGCAACAAGAGTATTAGGTTTTCTACCATCTTTAACATCAGTAATGCTTACTCCCGCATCAAGCAGTCTCTTATGTGTTTTTTTTATATTTTTTGTTGTCCAAGCTAAACCCCACAAAGAATCTTCAGGTAACCCATCTTTTTTTATGCCAATAGCTTCAATGGTGGTGTGGTTGGTCCTGAAAAATAACATTCGACCTCCCCATTTTTCTACAAATTGGTCTAAAGCCAGTCTGATTCCATATTTTTTATTATAAAGATCAATTAAACCATCGGGATCATTTGAATTAAGCACTACGTGATCCATCCTTGTGATGTTTGATTCATCAGTATTGTTATGTTCTGGCAAAGTACCATCAGTGTGCTCTATTAAAAGGGTAAATACTCCTCTGGAAATATTCATAGGAATCAGAATATTTTTCCACTGTCTCTTTTTTTTTGAAATATTATCCAAACCCGTTCCATCTAAAATTTCTAAATTTACTTTCAAACTTAATGAGAGCTTTTCTTTTTCTTGTTCTATGTCATTTGTCTCTAGCGCTAAGCCAAAAACACTTTCTCCATTTTTTTTTAAATGCTCGCCAATAAATTCTCCTAAAGGACCTTCATCTTTTTTAGCAATTAATTCAAGATACATGTTCTCAAGAGGGAATAGGGCATTTTTTGTTCCTAAAGATGGATGACTTCCTTGCCAAGTGGGACCAAAGCCAAAAACTAGCGAATAGTCTTTAACAGCTTTATCCAAATCTTCTACTGCAACTAAAATGTGATCGATGGATTTAATCATACAAGATGTATTATTTTGACATATAGGGTGTCAAATTTTTTAAAAACTTGTTAATATTTTTTTTCTTAATTCAAGAGGATATATATGGAATTTCAACACACGGATAAAGTAAAAGACTTATTAGAACGCGTAACGAAGTTCATGGACGATCACGTTTATGAAGGCGAAAAAGTTTATGCAGATCAAATGAAGGAATTTAGAGAACAAGGAAATCCTTGGCAAGTTCCTCCAGTATTAGATGAACTTAAAGCAAAAGCCAAAGCTGAAGGCTTGTGGAACCTATTTTTACCTGACTCTCAATGGGGACCAGGACTGACTAACCTAGAATATGCTCCTTTATCAGAGCAAATGGGCAGATGTGGAATCGCATCAGAAGTATTTAATTGTTCAGCTCCAGATACTGGAAACATGGAAGTAATAGATAAATATGGTAACCCTGAACAGCAAGAACAATGGCTTAAACCTCTTCTGGATGGAGAAATTAGATCGGCATTTGGAATGACTGAACCTAATGTTGCTTCGTCTGATGCAACTAATATCGGTAGCACAATTGAAGATAAAGGAGACAGATACGTCATCAATGGTGAAAAGTGGTGGACCTCTGGAGCTGGCGATCCTCGTTGTAAAATAATTATATTTATGGGCGTTACCAACCCAGATAATCCTAAACATCAAAGACAGTCTCAAATTCTTGTCCCAATGGATACTCCTGGAGTAGAAGTTTTAAGAATGATGACAGTCTTTGGCAGCGATGATGCTCCTCACGGGCATGCTCATATGAGATTTACAAATGTTGAAGTGCCAAAAGAAAATCTTCTTTTGGGCGAAGGTAGAGGTTTTGAGATTGCTCAAGGTCGACTAGGCCCTGGAAGAATTCATCACTGCATGAGAACGATTGGGGCTGCGGAAAGGGCTTTAGATTTATTATGTAAAAGATCTTTAAATAGAACGGCATTCGGTAAAACACTATCTGAATTGGGTGGAAATTACGATGTCATTGCTGATTGCAGAATAGAAATTGATATGTGCAGACTACTTACTTTAAAAGCTGCATATATGATGGATACAGTTGGAAATAAAATAGCTAAGAGTGAAATAGCTCAAATTAAAGTAGCTGTTCCAAATATGGCACTTCGTGTAATTGATAAAGCGATTCAAATACATGGTGGAGAAGGAGTATCTCAAGATACACCTTTGGCAAGACTTTATGCAGGAATGAGAACACTCCGTTTAGCTGATGGCCCTGATGAAGTTCACAGAAGAACTGTTGCTAGGTTAGAGCTTGGAAAACATCAAGCTGATAAAGCAAAAGCGGAAGAATATATCGGCAGACCTAGCTAATTTTTAATGGCTGATCATACAACGTATGGATTAGTCTGTTCTGAGCTCTCCGAAGATTTGTCAAAGACAAATTTAGGAGAACTCAAATTAGATTCCTTTCAGGATAATTCGGTCAAAATAAAAATTATGGCCGCTTCCCTTAACTTCCCTGATTTACTAATGACACAGGGTAAATATCAAAACAAGCCTAATCTTCCTTTTGCTATTGGTATGGAGGGCGCAGGAATAGTTGAAAAGATTGGAAATGGAGTTTCTTCTTTGAAAGAAGGTGATGAAGTTATGTTTGGAGGTTGGGGCCATGGAGCAATTGCAGAATCAATTATTCTTCCAGAAAGTTTGGTCTCTATTAAACCAAAAACGCTTAATTTTTCAGAAGCAGCTTCCTTTAAAACAGCTTATTTGACTGCTTATGTTGGTTTAATAAGAAGAGGCGAGTTAAAAAAAGACGAGACATTACTTGTTCATGGTGCTTCAGGTGGTGTAGGTATGGCTGCGGTTCAAATGGGGAAACTTTATGGCGCAAGGGTGATTGCAAGTGGCACTTCAGATGAAAAATTAAAAATTGTTAAGACTTGGGGTGCAGATGAAACTATCAATACTGGATATGAGGGTTCAGTTTCGTTTCGTGAAGAGGTAAAAGATCTTACGGATGGAAAAGGGGCAGATATAATTTACGATCCAGTTGGTGGAGATGTATTTGATGAATCTATTCGATGTATAAATTGGGGAGGTAGATTGCTAATAATTGGCTTTACTAGCGGTAGGATCCCAATAGTTCCAGTAAATTATCCTTTGATCAAAGGTTTTTCAGTTATCGGTGTAAGAGCAGGTGAATTTGGTAGAAGAGATCCTAAAAAAGGAAAAGAAAATAATGAAATCATTATGGAGTTAGCCGAATCGGGAAAACTTAAACCTCATATTTGCAAGGAATTTTCCTTAGAAAATTCTAAGGAAGGTCTTGAGTATTTAAGGGACCGAAAATTAGTAGGAAAAGTAACAGTTACAATGTCTTAGTTTTATTTCTTTTACAGCGTTCACTGCAATATAAGACATTTTCCCAATCTCTTTCCCATTTTTTTCGCCATGAAAAAGGTTTTTTACATTTTTTACAAATTTTTTCTTCTTTATTTTTCACTGAGAATTTTTCTTAATAAAGTCATCCGCAAGACCAAAAATTCTTTCTTTTCGTTCTGGATCCATCTTATCGAGAGAGCGGGTTAAAATTGAAAGTCTAGGATTTGATTCATAGAAATCACGATGTTTTTTCGTAAATCTCCAATAGAGACCATCTAAAACTTCACACCAAGGTCCTTTTTTATAATTACTCATTTTTAAGACATAGTTTGAACCGCATGTATAAGGCTTAGTAGACATTATCCCTCCATCGGCAAAAGTTCCCATACCAAAGACATTTGGCACCATCACCCATTCAGAAGAATCGACAAACATTTCCATAAACCATCTGTAGATTTCTTTAGGGTCAATCTCACAAAGAGTAAAAACATTTGAAAGTATCATCAATCGGGGGATGTGATGGGTATAACCAAACTCATTCACCATTCTTATGACATCATCCAAAGGGTCAAGGCCTGTAGAGCCATCGTACCAATTTGAATTAATTTTATTTTTATGGTCCCAATAGTTACTTTTAAATTCAACCTCACTTTTTTCTTGATAGACACCCCTTATGAACTCTCGCCATCCAATAATTTGCCTGATGAAACCCTCTAGAGAATTCAAGGGAATATCATTTGATTCAGCATGATTTAGAGCTGAGTCTATAACTTCTTTAGGTGTCAAAAGCCCAACATTCAAAAGAGGTGATAACATACTATGAAATAAAAAATTTTGTTGTTCTTGCATCGCATCTTCGTAAGTTCCAAAAAACTTAAATCTTTGTTCCAAAAATTTTTTTAAACTACGTTTTGCATCATTTCTATTGTCTGGCAACCAAGAATTTAACTCTCCAGGATGATTATCAAAATATTTTTGAACATCTTGTTTCACATCATCTGCATGAGTATTTTTTGAAAACATTTTTATTTTAGGAAGTTCTAAATTTTTTGGAATTTTTTTTCTGTTTTCTTCATCGTAAGACCATTTTCCTCCTAATGGTTTACCATCTGAAATTAAGATATCTAAATCTTTTCGCATCAGTTGATAAAAACTTACCATTCTGAGATTTTTTTTATTTTGAGCAAACTTATTAAATTTTTCTCTTGAACATAGAAACATCGGAGATTGGATGATTTCAAAATCAATATCCTTTTGTCTTAAAAAATCAAATATTTTCCTTTCGAAGAATTTATCTTCTATTTCAAAAAATTTAAGAGTCTTAAATTTATTTTTATCTAAAAACTCGCTAAGAAGGATAACGAAATCTTTATTTTTGTTCTTTTCATTAAGTTTGTTGTAAAAAACTTCATAACCAAGATCAGATACTTCATCCTTGAAACAACGCATCGCACTTAAAAAAAAGAATATTTTCTGTTTGTGATATTTTTCTTCTGTGCATAGCCTAAAGTCCTCTGCCATAAAAATATTTTTGGTTTTTGCCTTGGAAAGGTATTTTTTATCAAAAAGTTGATTGCCAAGAATTATTAATAAAGTATCATCACTCATTCTTTTAATTTACTTTATTTGAAACTTTTTTATTCAATTAATAACTATTCATTATTTAAATAGCTATGAAAAATAAATTTCCTTATCCTGGCATTGCAAAAAAGGTCACTAAAGAAATGTGTGATTTAAACGGTCATATGAATGTGACTTTCTATACAAAAATATTTGAAGAAGGCTCCTATGAAATGTTCAATCAATTAGGAATGGGATTTGATTACATAAACTCCGGTTTTAGTACTTTCACTCTTGAACAAAACCTCCGATATGTAAAAGAAAATTTATTAGGAGATAAGATTTCTACTCATTACAGAATTGTTAATGTGAATAGAAAATTGATACATCATGTTGGGATTCTCCTAAATAACAACAAGGAACTTAGTGCTATAGAAGAAATACTTCTTATTCACATCGATATGAAGAAAAGAAAATCCTGCCCTATGCCGGATGAGTCTTTTAATAAAGTACTTCAGATGAAAGAAGAAAACGATTCTCTTGGCGAATTGGATTTTGACTTAAGGTTTAAGATTAAAACTTAATTACCAGTAAATTCTGGATCTCTTCTTTCTAGGGAAGCTTTGATTCCCTCTTGAAAATCAGCCGTCTCCCTAAGTCTATTTTGTTCAGAAAGTTCCCATTTGACTATTCCTTCTATTTTTTCAACCGAATCACCTTTGATAGTCTCTCTTATGGCCTGCACTCCCAAAGGGCCTGCAGCATTGATTTCATTTGCTAGTTCTTCTGCTTTGGACATTAATTCACTTTGAGGAACAAGAAAATCAGCAAGACCTATTTCAAAAGCTTCCTTGCCTTTTACTCTAGCGCTAGTGAGCAGCATCCATTTTGCTTTTTGATTACCAACGACTCGCGGGAGAGTTACCGTAGTACCAAACCCCTGATGAAAAGCTAATTTTGAAAAATTTGCACTGAATCTAGATTCTTCACAAGCTATTCTAAAGTCAGCAGAAAGGGCTACTCCCAATCCACCTCCTACAGCTGCTCCCTGAATGGTTGCTATCACGGGTTTTTTAGTTTTAAAAAGTCTCACTGCTTCTTGATACAATCTTTCGTAAGGATCCGATTCTTCCTTATACGAGGATCTTGTAAAGTCAGCTCCAGCACAAAAATGTTTTCCTTCTGAAGATAAAATAATACTTCTACATTCACTTTCGTTGTCCATTTCCTCAAGGAAGTTTGCAATTTGACCGATAAGTTCGGCATCAAAATGGTTATTAGGCGGCCTATTGATTGAAACATAACCAATATGATTTTCTAATTTGGTTTTTAAGTCTTTATTACTCATATTAAAAATAAGTCTATCACGAAGAATTTAAAGTAAAATAAGTCTATGGGTTTTTTACTTCAAAAGATTTCAATTCTTTTTTGTTTGTTTATATCTTTTCAAATTTTTTCAGAGGAATGGAAAATATCTCCTGGAGTTTCAGCTCAAGACGATATTCAATCGGCAATGATTTTAGCTCAAGAAGGCGATACCATTTTTTTAGCTGCAGGAATCTATAATTTACATCATGGTTTATCTCTTGATGTCGATAACATTATTCTAAAAGGAGAAGGCCACAAAAAAACGGTTTTGAATTTTTCAGAGCAAAAGACTGGAGCACAAGGTCTTCTTGTAACTTCCAATAATATAATTTTAAAAGATTTTGCCGTAGAAAATGCTAAAGGTGATGCCATAAAATCCAAGGGCTCTAAAAATATCAAATTTTTAAACCTCAGAACCGAATGGACAAATGGACCAGATACAAAAAATGGCGCATATGGTCTTTATCCTGTCGAATCCAAGGACGTGCTAATTGACGGTTGTATTGCTATTGGAGCGTCTGACGCTGGCGTATATGTCGGACAATCTGAAAATATTATAGTTAGAAATACTGAAGCTTATTTTAATGTTGCAGGAATCGAAATTGAAAATTCTTATTACGCCGATGTTTATAACAATGTAGCTGAAAATAATACGGCAGGAATTTTGGTCTTTGATTTACCTGATTTACCTAAGCAAGGTGGAAAATTTGTCAGAGTGTTTAATAATATTTCATCAAACAACAATACAGAAAATTTTGCTCCTGAAGGAAACATTGTTGGACAAGTACCAAAAGGAACTGGATTAGTCATAAGGGCTAATCGTCATGTAGAAGTCTTTAAGAATACTTTTGAAAACAATTCGACAATAGGTGTCGCCTTAGTTGCTGGAGATCTGGAATCTGGAGACGATTCATACGATCCTTATCCAAGAAATATTCAAATTTATGATAATTATTTTAAAAACTCTGGTTACGAACCAGATTTTAATCGAGGTGAGCTATCTCCTTTGTTGGTAGAAATTTCCAATGGCTTTCAACCAGACATTATGTGGGACGGTATCTTGCCTTTCTGGCAAAACGTCTTTGGTCAAAATAAAGGAGAAAAACTTGTTCTTGATTCGAACAATGATGCTAAGTTTTTAAATCTTGATTTATTTTGGTATTTTGTGATGTCTTTTTTTCACAGTCCAGAATTCAATGGAAAGCAATATTTCTCTGATATAAAAAATCTTGATCCAATTACTGAATGGTAAAAAAATTTCTCTTCATAGTTGCATTTGTATCGCAATTAATTTTTGCAGTAAATGATGAAGCTATTCTCTCTAAGAGGCCTGAAGCCAAACTTTCTGACTATGATTTTTTCAAATCTCCTAAAGAGCAAATTCCCAATGACAATGTTCACAAGTATTTTCTTCAAACCCCTTTATTTTCTGATTATTCTTTAAAAGATAGGTTTGTTTATATTCCTCAAGGAAAAAAAGCCATTCATTCTCCCTATAAAGTTTACGAGTTTCCAATTGGAACTGCGTTAGTTAAAACTTTTTCCTATGAGATGGTACCGGATAAAAATAAAGTTTTATTGGAAACCAGATTACTTCTTTTGCAAGAAACAGGCTGGTCTGCTCATACTTATGTTTGGGATGAAAATCAGCAAGAAGCATTTCTTAAGGTTTCCGGAAAAACTATCGAAGGAATTGAATTTCTACACGAGGGAAATTTAAAAAAAGTAGATTATCGTGTTCCTAACCAGAATCAATGTAAGGAATGTCATTTATCTGATGACAAAATTATGCCGATTGGACCAAAGTCTAGAAACCTTAATTTTGATGTAACCCTGCAAAATGAAAACATTAATCAAATTGACTTCTGGATAGCAAATGGACTAGTTGAAAAACACGATCCTCAAAAAGTAGTAGCTGACTGGAAAAACACGAAAGAAACTTTGGATGACAGGGCAAGAGCTTATCTTGATGTAAATTGTGGACATTGCCATATGCCAGGAGGTTCAGCAGATACGACTGGGTTATATCTAACAGCCAATGAGAAAGATATTAGAAAACTTGGAGTAAATAAACCACCAGTAGCAGCTGGTCGGGCGAGTGGTAATCTTATGTATTCAATTGTTCCGGGTAAACCAGAAAAATCTATATTGTTATTCCGAATGAAATCTGAAGATCCGGGTATTATGATGCCCGAGTCTGGTAGGGCTCTAGCTCATTCTGAAGGCATAAGACTAATTGAAAGCTGGATAAAGAACTACGACAAATGAAAATAATTAAAAGCATAATCTCAAAAATAGATGTTACATTGTTTGTGATTTATGGTTTTTTAGGATTTGGTAGCATGTATTTGGCAAGCTTCATTCGAAGTGTCACCAAGTTAAATTTTTGGGCAGAATTATTGATTTGTTTCTTAATAATTTCCCCAATTTATTTTCTGGTGAGAGTTCTTAAGAAAAAATATTCAAACTGATGCTGAGAATTTTAATAATCGCACTATTTTTGATAGGAACTATTTTAATATTTTCTTATTTAACTACTTATTTAGTAAAAAAATTTGGAAGATTGATTGCGGTTTCTTCTATCATTTCAGTAGGTATTATTTTAAGCGCAATCATTATTGCTCATGAAGATGGTTGTGTAAGTGAAGTTGAAGGCTTAGAAGCTGTAAAGGTCTGTTGGTTTAAATGAAAAGTTTTCAAGATTTAGTTAAAGAAGCTTTAGAAGCTGTTCCAGAAGTTGATATTTATCAACTCAAGAAAAAAATTGAAAGTAATAAACAAATAAGACTAATCGATATCAGAGAAGACCGAGAGTGGGTTTCTGGTAGAATACCTTCTGCTCATCACATTGGCAGAGGTGTTCTTGAAAAAGGCATCACGGAAGTTGCTAATAGTGAGGATGAAATTATTTTGTACTGTGCAAGTGGTTTTAGGTCGGTGTTGGGTTCCAAATCTCTCAATGAAATGGGATTCAATAACGTTTTTTCCTTAAAAGGAGGAATTACCGACTGGATTAGCGCTGGATTTGAGATTGAAGAATAATTTCAAAAGAAAAATTAAGGATTTATAATAAACCTATGAATGAAGAAATCTTAGATGTACTGATTGTTGGTTCAGGTATTTCTGGTATTGGTGCTGGCGCTCATCTCAGTATGAAGTGTCCTGACAAAAAATACTTGATTTTAGAGGGAAGAGATAACTTTGGTGGCACTTGGGATTTATTTAAATATCCAGGCATAAGATCAGATTCAGACATGCATACTTTAGGTTTTAGTTTCAAACCTTGGCTTCACAGAAAATCAATAGCAGATGGCTCTTCCATAATGGAATATTTAGAAGAAACCATTCAAGAGTATGAACTCACAGATAAAATAAGATACAGGCATCATGTGCATCAAGCCGAATGGTCTTCCTCTGAAAATCTTTGGACATTAACAGTTGAAGACAAAAACTCTGGAGAAACTAAGCTCTTTAAATCGTCTTTTGTATATATGTGTGCAGGTTATTACAGCTACAAGGGCGGACACTTGCCGGAATTTAAAGGGAGAGAAGAATTTCAAGGCGACATCATTCATCCTCAGGAGTGGCCAGAAGATTTTAATTACGATGGAAAAAATGTAGTTGTGATAGGAAGCGGTGCAACCGCAGCGACGATTGTTCCGGCTATGTCAAAAAAAGCAAAGCACGTAACGATGTTACAAAGGTCTCCCACTTATTATGCTTCTGCTCCAGATGAGGATGCTATAGCTCTTTTCCTAAATAAGTTTCTTCCAAGGCGTTTTGTTTATAGCCTTATAAGACTCAGAAATGTTCTTTTTCAACAATGGCTTTACAAAAGAGCTAGAAACCGTCCTGAAAAAATTAAAGAATTTTTATTGGACAGAGTTAAAGAGGAGCTTCCAAATTATAATATACAAAAGCATTTCACCCCGTCCTATAATCCTTGGGAACAACGCATGTGTTTAGTTCCAAACAGTGATTTATTTGAGGCTATCCGACAAAATGATGTGTCTATTGTCACTGATCATATTGAAAAATTTACCAAGGAAGGGATTGAACTTAAATCTGGTGATGTTTTAAAAACTGATGTGATTATCACTGCAACAGGAATTACGCTTGAAAACTTTGGAGGAATAGAAGTCAAAGTTGACGATTCAATGGTCAAGGTTTCAGATACTATGACATACAAAAGCATGATGTACAGCGGCATACCAAATTTTGTAAATTCTTTTGGGTATATCAATGCTTCTTGGACTTTAAAAGCTGATATTACCAGCGAATATGTTTGTCGTTTAATCAAACATATGGATAAAAATAATTTCAAGAAATGTTGTCCTGAAATTCCTTCAGATGTTGAAGAATCTAAAGACTGGCTAGAAGACTGGTCTTCTGGATATATTCAAAGGTCTATTCATAAGTTTGCTAAGCAAGGAAATAAAAAACCTTGGGTAAATTATCAAGATTATTTAAAAGACTGGTTTGACGTAAAATTTGGAAAAATGGAAGACGGCAACCTGCAGTTTTCAAATAAAAAATCCTAATAAAAACTAGCACCATGCTAGATTCAAGTTTTTTAAAAATACTTCTTATTACTTTGGTTCTTTCCTCTTGCGGGGGAGGGAATAGTTCTAATCCTACAGATACGGATTCTTTCATAGCTCAACCAAAGTCAATTAATGGATTGGTAGTAGATGGATACATCAGAAATGCCGAAGTTTGGATTGAAACTACCGACGATTTTTTAAGCGCTGGTGAAATTAAGACAGAGTCTAATGGACAAGGAGCATTTAGCCTAACAACAAGCCTAACCAACTTTAGAATTCAAACTTCTGGAGGTATTGATCGAGATACAAATAATAGTTTAGAAGGTTTGATTTTAGTTAATCATAAGATAGATGAGCTGGCATCTAATATTCCTCAGAATTTTATTATTTCCCCATTAACAACTGCAGATTTTTTTCTTTCTGAATCTCTTGAGAAAATATCTAATCCAATTTCAACAACCATCAATAATATCTTAGGTTTAGATCAAAACTTGAATATAAATACTACTGACCATGTTAGCAGTATTAATAGTGGATTTATGTTTGCTGAAGCTTATGAAAAAGCTAATCAATTAACTTCTATAACATTATCGCTTACTAAACTGGTAAATAATTTAAATACTTCTGATATTAATAGCAGTGAAATCTTCCAAATAGTTATGGATCGAATGGTGGCAATTTATCAAAACTCTCAAAATGAGATAAATATAGAATCTGCGACTTTTTTAGACTCACTCGTCGATGATGTGACCCAAAAATTATCCCTTTCTCTAGACAACGAAACCAGGACAAAAGTCAAAAATATGTATAAAGCTTTTATACCTTTGATTCAGGTTAAGCCAAATATGACTGCTACACACGCCTTGTTCAATTTTGCTTCCAATACCTTTTTCAATGATCTCCTCTTGGTATCATCTAAAAATGATCAAGGAAATATTTATTCAAGATACAGTCAAAATCTAATCTCTTATCTTTCTGAGATTTCAGGACAATCAGAATCTGTTCTAGCTTTTTCAATTACAGCAAATTCTGACACAGTGATTTCTTTTGAAGATCAGACATTCAATATTGATGTTTTAGATAATGATGATTTTGATAATCAATCATCATTTAATATTTCATTTACACAACCAGCAAACGGGACAATTAATAAAAATAATTCAAATGTTCTCGTTTATCAACCTAATGCAAATTACAATGGTAGTGACTCTTTTTCTTATACTCTAGAGCAAGGCTCCTTAAGCTCAACTGCATCTGTAAATATATCGGTTCAACCTTTGCCTGACGCTCCGGTAATTTCAATATCATCAACAAATATTACAATTCCAGAAAATCAAACTAATGTTGTGAATATTGTTGCTAGCGATGTTGATGGCGATAATCTAAGCTTTGCTTTATCTGGTCCTGACTCAGCCTATTTTAGTATTTCTAATTCTGGAGAGTTATCTTTTATCAATCTTCCAGATTATGAAACTAAGTCTACTTTTGAATTAACTGTCTCAGTAAGTGATGGAGCTTTATCTGACAGCAAAGATTTGATCATAAATATTTCTAATGTTTTATATGAAGTAGATCTTTTGGTTTATTACGCTCCTGATATTTTATCTAAATACATTACAGAAAATGGAGTTGAGACCAGAGTTCTCTATCTGATTGAATCTGCAAATAATGCTTTAAAGATAAGTAAGTCAGAGGTTCAGTTCAACTTGCTTAAACTTTTACCCTATGATGTTGATGTAAGTAATCAATCAGGAAATACAATTTTTACTTCTCTCCTCGGCAGAGAAAAAATTAAAAAAGATCAAGTCATGTACGGAGCTGATTATTTTATTCTTATTTCTAGATGGGATTCAGAAAAAGGACAGACTGGGGGTACAGCCACAATTGATTTAACAATAGATAATATAACTGATTGGGATGCAGCTCATGGATATTTATCAGCATGGTCCGTTGATCCAAATTGGTCAGAACCTGGATGTAATCCATGCTTCCCCGATAAAGTCTTTGCTCACGAATTAGGACATAACTTAGGTTCAGGACACTGGAAAGGAGAAACCGGACAATCTTATGCGTATGGCCATAGAGTTGATGGAAATTCCGATGGAGACTTTACAGATAGTTTCGACTGGGGAACTGTTATGAGTTATAACGACATTTCGCCTGATTATTTTTCAAACCCTAATGTTACATGTAAGAACGGCCTAGCTTGTGGAGTGTTAAATGAAAGTGATAATACAAAATGGTATAACAATTTAGGAACAAGATTTTCTAATATTCTGCCAGCTAGTTCTTTGGATAATCTAAATACCTCAAATAAAATAAGTATCAAAAACTTCTTTCCAAAGATTTCGAATGGCGTTTCTACTTTTTCAAATGCTGGCTCTACAAGAATTTTTCGAATTACTGAGTTTTCTGATGTTGCTATAAACGGACAGGTTTATAAAAGTTTTAAATGGGAAAATTCATCTAACGGAAACCCTAAGATGGCTTATCATTTTTACGAAAAGGATAATAAATACTATGTAAATCGAACTGATTATGAGGCGGGTTATAAGTTTTCTAATCAAGATGAATATACCCTCTACAACAACAATAATTTATGTCTTTTTTTTGATTCGTTCCAAAGCGTAGGGAATTATTTAGCCAGAGATTGCAGTAATGCACACTATGGAGACCCTCCAATTTACAATAATGTTTTCCATTTTAATCACTTCATTAAGAGTGAAAATATTAGTGTTCCTTACGGAAACTTCAATACAGTTAAATATGTATTTACTCTCTGGGATAACAATAATAGCCCATATAGTGATACCCCATACTTAATGAATGTTATATTCTGGTTAAATTCAGAGATGGGAATCATCCAGTATCGAGATCACCTGGGAAGGATATGGAAATTAGAAAATACAGACTCCGATGGTGATGGAATAGATAACAAACTAGATGATGACGATGATAATGATGGAGTTGTAGATAGCTCCGATGCATTTAGATTAGACCCAACTGCATCTCTAGATTTTAATTCAGATGGGATACCAGATTAAGCCTATTATTTCTTTTTTAATGAATAATCTTCTTCGCTGAACTGAGGTATTTCTAAATCTGCTTCAGAAGTATTTATAATATATGTAAGAGTTTCGTTTTTGTTAAGCAAAAAAACTTTTCCATCGAAATGAAACTTTCCGAAAGCTAGTTCACTTCCTATAACCAAAAAAGACTCATT
>Ga0208277_1000739_pt1 | contig 19224 bp, 22 predicted proteins | sample ETNtaG_5_FD_185782 | JGI IMG/M metagenome (GOLD analysis project Ga0208277, IMG submission 185782) | Marine microbial and viral communities from oxygen minimum zone, Eastern Pacific Ocean - ETNP201406SV205 (SPAdes) (version 2) | ecosystem: Environmental > Aquatic > Marine > Oceanic ...
AACCAAAATATTAAGCAATTTTTCTAACTATTACATTGCCAACAGAATAACCTGCTCCAAAAGAGCAGATAATAGCAAGATCATCTTTATTTAGGGATTGGTTGTATTTGTGAAAAGCAATGATTGATCCTGCTGAACTAGTATTAGCATATTCATCTAGTACTACGGGTGCTAGATCTCTTTCAGCCTCATGGCCTAAAACATATTTAGATATGAGTTTATTCATGTTCTCATTGGCTTGATGGAGATACATGCCTTTAATGTTTTCCAATGGGATTTTACATTCTTCAAGATGATCTTTGATCAGATTAGAAACTTTTGGAACAACTTCTTTAAAAACTTTTCTACCATTTTGGTGAAAAAGCTTATCAGATTTACCAACTCCTTCTGGTGAGGAGGTGTTCAAAAAACCATAATTATTTCTGATATTATTTGAGAATTCTGTAAGTAATTTGGTTCCAATTATTTCATAACTGTTACTTTTTTGGTTATCATCTTCTATTCTTTCTAATACTACTGCAGTAGCCACATCGCCAAATATAAAATGACAATCACGATCCCTGAAGTTTAGATGTCCACTACATATTTCAGGATTGATCATTAAAGCTGATTTCATGGAACCACTTTTAATCATGTCATAGATTGTTTGAATTCCAAAAGTTGCTGATGAACATGCAACATTCATATCAAAAGCAAACCCTTTAATTCCAAGAGCATTCTGGATTTCTATAGCAATGGCGGGATAAGGTCTTTCAAGATTAGAGCAAGCAACTATAACGGCACCCAAATCAGCTATATTTATACCTGAATTTTCTATAGCCTCCTTTGCTGATGCTACGCCCATCTCGGCTAAATTAGATAATTCTTCTTCATTACGCTCTCTTAATTTAGGACGCATAAAAGAAGTGTCAAGTATACCCGATTTATTTTGAACAAATCTTGATTTTACACCCGATGCTTTCTCTATGAATTCAACGCTGGATTTTTCAAGTGGTTGAATTGATCCATTTTCAATTTCTTTTTGATGTTCAGTATTATGTTCATCTACAAACTTATTATAAGAATCTACTAATTCTGAATTTGATATCGATTCTGCTGGAGTAAAAAGACCTGTTCCTGATATTTGAACTCTATGCATAACTGTATTATAGCCCCAAATGATGCTTTGTTTGTAGTTAACTTTTTTTTCTGAATATTACAAAGAAACTGACCTCGTAGGATGTGAGGTCAGTTTAGTCAATTTAAATTCCAGGTATATATGGAACTCCATCACCTTTTAATGTTTCATTAATACCTTGCAATGTTGTGCAAGCCGTTATCATGAAACTAAAGGCTAGAACTGTAAGAGTAACTCGCATGTTCATTCTCCTGATTAAATAAGTATAAACAACTATATTTAATTCATAGTGAAATACAATTAATATCTAATAAATATGTCTTTCTATGTGTATATAATTGGGTCCAATCAGCCTAGAAAAAGAACGTATGTAGGCTGGACTACAGATATCAGTAAGAGACTAAAGGCGCATAATGCTTCTAAGGGGGCAAAATTTACTAGGGGGTCTCAGTGGATACTATTACATAAAGAGAAATTAAAAACTAAGTCAGATGCTATGAAAAGAGAAATAGAACTAAAGAAAGATAAAAATTTTCGGTCACATTTGCGTCAGAATATTTTATGAGATCCCATATTCGCTCCTACCTTTTTTTCTCAGGCCGTACGGTCCAGCAATGTAAAGTGTAATAGGTTTAATTCCAGCCTCAAGGTCGACCCGATGTAAATTATCTGCGCTTCTAAATCCAATATAAAATCTACCTCTCCAAGTTCTTTTATGATTAGAATCTGTTTCCCAATAACCACCTTTTAATATTACTGTTATATAAGGAAAGGGATGATTGTGGAGACCTACACCATGATCATCATCAAGAATGTGGTGAATTAAAATATTAAAAGGAAACCATCGAGGTCTTTTCCGGAACAGTAAATAATAACGAGCTGTCCATGGTTTAGTTAAAAAATATTCTGGATGCGAGGGGCCTCTGTCCATCACAATTTTTTTTCTTCCTAATTTATCTAGTATCTTAAGTAAAAGCATGCTACCTGAAATAATAATATAGATGCGTCCGTAGCTCAACTGGATAGAGCATCAGACTTCGGATCTGAGGGTTGAGGGTTCGAATCCTTCCGGGCGCACCAAGAAAAGAGTTGATATGAAAGTTATTAAGCCATTTGGACCATCAATAGGGAAAACTAAACTTACAAATTTAGCTGTTAGTAGGTTAAATAAGTTTTCAGATCAAGTTGTTAAGAATAAAATATTAGCAAAGAAATATGATTACGATCATCGCTTAATTGGAAGTATGAAGCAGCAGTTTAGAATTCCTACAAGGGTTCTCCAATCTGGTCTTGAAAGCGCAATAAAGAAATCAATCAAAGATTACTATAAAAAAACCCTTGATATAAAAGTTAAAAAAATAAGATTAGAAAGAGCCTGGATTGTTAGTCAATATGCTGGGGATTTTAATCCACCACATTTACATCGAGGGAATATAAGTGGAGTAGGGTATCTAAAGATTCCAAGCTCAATTAGAAATAATAAGGAAAAAGATCTAGCTGGTTTAATTTCTTTTTTTGACGGAAGGGTATCTTTGCCTAGAAATAGTCCTCCATTAGTAAAGCATCGTCAAACTTTTAAACCACGAGTAGGTGATTTTTATGTTTTTCCCTCATTCTTGATGCACGATGTTCACCCATTTAGGGGAGAAGGTGAGAGAAGGTGCTTTTCTTTCAATGCTTTTGTTGATGCTTAGTTAATATTGTAGTTATTAGCATTTTTTAAAATGCTCGAAGCCTGATCAACCATATTATCTACAATTGTTTTTGAAGGAAGAATATCATTAATTCCACCAATACCTTGGCCACTAGGCATACAATCTTCCTTTACATCGATGCCTTTAATTTTTCCTCCTATAGTTCCAAATACATTGTCCTGCATTGTTTGCATAAATTGCATAGGAAATTTTTTAATTTGATCAGGATTATCTTCAAATCTTTGTATGCGATCGTTTTGAATACATCTACAAGGCTTTCCAGTATATGAGCGAGTAACTATTGTATCTTCAATGCCAGATTGAAGCATGTAATCTTTAGCAGCTTGATGCGCATGAGCTTCGTCAGACATTATAAATCTTGTACCGACCCAAACTCCTACTGCGCCAAATGCAAGTGCGGCTGCAAGTCCTCTTCCATCTATAATTGATCCAGCGGCGACCACAGGTATCTTAACAGCATCAACAACTTGTGGGATTAAAGCCATAGCACCTATTTTTCCAGTATGGCCACCACCTTCTGTTCCTTGTGCAACTACGATGTCACAACCGGCTTGTTCAGCTTTAATAGCATGGTTGACTGTTCCACACATACTAATAACAAGTAGTCCTGCTTTATGGAGTTTATCAATGATAGGGAAAGGAACTCCTAAACCAGCAATAAATGAAGATGCACCACTTTCTATTATTGCATCAACCCCTTTTTCAAGTTGATCAGGAACAGGAGATAATAGATCAATTCCAAAAGGTTTATCAGTTAGTTCTCTTACTTTTTTTGCCTCACTCTTTATTTCTTCAATAGTCATATTAGCTGCGCCTAGAGTTCCATAACCGCCTGCATTACATACTGCAGCACAGACATCGCTGTAAGCTACTCCAGCCATACCAGCTAGCATTATTGGATGCTCTATTTCTAATAAATCATTTAATTTTGTGTGAATAGCCATGAGACCTAATTACCTTTCTTATTATTTTTTTATTTATTTGACCTGATCTAATAATTTTAACTTCTTTCTCTGATGTTTCAAGCAGAGTTGATTCCTTAAAACTCATTTTTTCATTAGTTGAAATTGCTATATTTATATTTTTATTTTCTAGGATACTTAAACGATCAATCTTTCTAGGATTCTTTTCCCTATGGAGATTAGCGCTTGTAGTAGCTAGCGGTTTTTTAATTTTATTAAGAAGATTCAGAACAACTTTATTTTTAGGAATTCTTATGCCTATTTTTGATAAGCGTTTATCGCCATTGTAGATTATACTTTTCTTCTTTTTTAAAATTAGTGTAAGTGGTCCTGGCCAGAGCTCATTAGCTAGCGTAGCATCTAATGCTGAAAACTTAGCAATTTTATTGGCATCCTTAATTGATTTAACGAATATTATTAAAGGCATAGATTTTGGTCTTTTTTTAATCTTAAAAACCTTTTCAACAGCTTTTTTGTTCCCAGCTAATGCAGCTATTCCGTAAACTGTGTCAGTAGGAAGAATAATTGTGGAACCATTCAGTAGACTTCTGGATGCTAATTGAATAGAATTTTTTGAATATTTTTTAATTTTAGACTTCATATTCTATGATTCAAACTACGGTTTATTACGATGAATGCTTTCAAGATCATGTATCTACACTTGATTACCCTGAATGTTCAGACCGAGTTAAAAATATCATTGATCTTATAAATAAAGAAGACTTTAACAACATATCGATAGTTAAGCCTAATGAAGTAGAAAAATCATTAATTTATAGCGCTCATTCTAAAGATTTTGTTGAAGAAACTTTAGCTCGATTTCCTTCAAATAATGAAATTGTTTTTTTGGATCAAGAAACACCTGTCTCGAGTGGCTCATTGCAAGCAACAATGCGAGCAGCCGGAGCGGGGATTGATGCTGCAAATGGTATAATGAATAAAGAAACAGCAAATGCTTTTTGTATTGTTAGACCTCCAGGCCATCATGCTTGCTTTGATCGCTCAATGGGATTTTGTGTTTTTAACAATGTAGCAATTGCCGCACATTATTTAATTAATACTTATGATTTTTCAAATATAGCAATTATCGATTTTGACGTTCATCATGGCAATGGAACACAAGATATATTTTATGAGAATTCAAAAGTTCATTATTATTCTACTCACCAATATCCGCTATATCCTGGTACAGGAGATGTAAATGAGGTAGGAGTTGGAAATATAGTAAATGCTCCTTTAGCTGCAGGCACAGATTCAGATAGTTACCAAAAGATTTTTGATGAAAGAATTATGCAGAATCTTGATAAACAAAAACCTGATTTTGTGATTATTTCTGCTGGATTTGATGCTCATCAAAAAGATCCATTAGCAAGTATTAATCTTGTTGAAAAAGACTTTCAAGTCGTTACTCAGAAACTTAAGTTAATTGCAAATAAATATTCTGATGGCAGAATTATATCTATGCTAGAAGGCGGTTATGATATACAAGCATTGGAACAATCAATGTTAACTCATTTAAGTGAGTTACAGCTTAAAGAATGACAAAAATTCCTGAAGACATTAGCAAACTATCTTTTGAAAAGGCTTTAGCCGAGTTAGAAGAAATAGTTGATAATTTAGAAAGTGGATCTGTTGATCTAGAAAAATCAATTGAAAACTATACAAGAGGGTCTTTGCTTAGGCTTCATTGTCAAAGCAAACTTGATGAAGCCGTATTGAAGTTAGAAGAGATAAAAGTTTCATCCGATGGCAAGGTTTCAAAAAAGAAGGCCAATGATACATAGTAAAGCCATTAAAGACTTAAATGGTTTTACAAAAAAATTTAATACTTTTCTCAAGAAGAAATTAGATAAAGAACGAGATTTATTAAACAGCTCAATTAATTATTCAATATTCTCAGGCGGCAAGAGGTTTCGTCCATACCTAATCATATTATTTGGTAAAGAGTATAATCTTCCTACCAGTGTTAATATGAATTTAGCTGCAGCAGTAGAAATGATGCATAATTATTCACTTGTTCATGATGACCTGCCTGCTATGGATAATGATAAGTATAGAAGAGGAAAAAAGACAACTCACTATAAGTATAATGAGTTTATTGCAATTCTCGCGGGTTGTGGGCTGCTAACTAAGACTTATGCAAGTTTATCAAACAGGAATTTTAAATTATCAGACAAAACAAAAATAAAATTAATAGAACATTTAACGAAGATTTCTGGTGAAAAAGGATTGCTTAAAGGTCAATATCTTGATCTTAGTATAAAAAACAAAACTACTAATAAAAGACTTGAAATTAATAAGTTGAAGACAGGAAAGTTAATGTCTTACTGTTGTTCGGCCATAGGAATTGCTTCTAAAAAGAATAGAAATACAATAAATAGGCTATCCAAAATTGGTTTATATATAGGCGAAATTTTTCAGATCAATGATGATTTTGAAGATTATCCAATGATGAGGAAGGATGAGAAATCAATTTTAGAAGCTTATAAATTAAAGCTCTATAGGAAGGCTATTAATGAGCTAAAGATTCTTAAGATTAAGAGTAGAAAAATATATTTATTACTTGATTTTTTGATGGACTTAAAAGTCTAGCCACATTGAGCTTTATTACGCATTATTTGGTCAGCAAGTACACATGCCATCATAGCTTCAGCAATTGGAACTGCTCTTAAACCTACGCAAGGATCGTGCCTACCTTTTGTAGAGATTGTCGTATTCTTAAATTTATTATTAATTGTCTTTTGTGATTTTAATATAGAAGAAGTTGGTTTTACTGTGATACTTACATCTATATCTTGACCACTTGAGATTCCGCCAAGTATCCCACCTGAATTATTTGAAGAGAAGGTTATTTTCTTTTTCTTGTCTATTCTTAGTTCATCAGAGTTTTGATCACCTGTTAATTCTATAGAGCCGTTACCTGATCCTATTTCTACTCCTTTAACTGCATTGATGCTCATCATAGCTGCTGCCAGCTCAGCGTCCAATTTTCCATAAACTGGCTCACCTAACCCTGCAGGTACATTTTTTGCATTAACAATAATTTTTGCTCCAAGAGAAGACCCTTTTTTTCGTGTTGTAGTCAGATACTCTTCCCAAACTTTTACAATTTTCTTATCGGGAGAAAAGAAGTTGTTTTTCCGAACTTCTTTCCAATTAAAATTTCTTGGATTTATTGCAAGTTTGCCAACCTGCATCACAGCTCCCTGAATAGTAATATCTTTTTTCAATATATGGTTAATAACTTTTCTGGCAACAGCGCCTGCAGCAACCCTACTGGCCGTTTCTCTTGCTGAAGAACGTCCACCACCCCTATAATCTCTGATGCCATATTTAAGAAAATAAGTTAAATCAGCGTGTCCAGGTCTAAATTTATTTTTGATATCAGAATAATCTTTAGACTTTTGGTCTTTGTTCCAGATAATTAACATTATTGGCGTACCAGTGGTTTTGCCCTCAAAAACACCAGAAAGTATTGTTACCTTATCATCTTCTTTCCTTTGGGTGACAAATTTTGATGATCCTGGCTTTCTTTCGTTAAGATATTTTTGTATATCCTTTTCAGATAAAGGAATTCTTGGTGGGCATCCATCAATTATACAACCAATTGCAGCTCCATGAGATTCCCCCCAGGATGTAAATCTGAATAGTTTTCCGAATGTATTTAAAGACATTACTTTTCTCTGATTAATAAATGATCAACTAATGCTTCAAGATACACCTTATCTGCATTTCCATCAAATTTTAAAATATTCTTTTTTGATTTTTTAAGGAATTTTGACATAAATTTTAATGACTTTTTATGTGTATTTGTTTTTTCCATTATCTTTAGAGTGTGCACAAGATCACCTTTTGATCTAGTCTTCTTTTTAAATAAGCTCTTTAAAATTTTTTTGTCACCATTACTTGAATTAGTATAACAATGAATCATAGGGTAGGTGATCTTTCCTTCATAGAAGTCTTTTCCTATTGTTTTTCCCATAGATCTAGTATTACCAAAATAATCTAGAATATCGTCAGATAGTTGAAATGCCATTCCAAAATTAAATCCAAAATCATTAAATGTTTTTTGGACTGATTTTTTTTGATTAGTTAGAATAGTAGGTAAGAAACAAGAAATTCTAAATAACTCTGCAGTCTTAGCATTTATAATTTCAAGATATTTTTTTTCACTTAAGTGAATGTTTAGAGAATTATTAACATCTTGTATTTGACCTCTAGCTAAAATTAAGGATGTCTCTGAGAGAATCTCAAGTAGTTTGAGAGATCTATTTTTAACCATCAGTTTAAAAGCTTTACTTAAGAGATAATCTCCAACAAGGACACTAATCTTATTTCCCCATATTTGGTTTGCACTTGCCTTCCCTCTTCTGATTTTTCCTCCATCAATAACATCATCGTGAAGTAGTGTTGCATTGTGAATAAACTCTATACAAACAGCCAGATTAATGTGCGAATTTCCTCTATATTTGAGCATTCTTGAAATGAGAAGAGTAAGAAGGGGTCTTAATTTCTTTCCTTTAGCGTTAATTAAATGCCCTGCTGTTATAGTAATTAGGCCTTCTTGATCTTTAATATTTTTTTTAATTTCAGCTTCTACTTGATTTAGAGAACCACTTAGTTTCTTAGCTAAAATTTCAACAGGAGCATTATTAATGCTTTTTTTATCTTTTTGTTTCATATTGCAACTTACTTATAATATAGTTTCATAGAATAGAAAGTTATTGGTTTCTTTGTACTTATTATCTGAATAAATGAATATTTTTAGCTCAAAAATTGGCATAAACGTTGTTAGCTTAAGAGGCATTATTGGAGATCTGGGTAAATTCCAAAAAGGTTTAACAATGGAGAATTGCTCTAGTTTACTTGAAAGAGCATTTTCTTTTAAGAAACCAAAAATTGTTGTCATTAATATAAACTCGCCAGGAGGCTCTCCGGTACAGTCAGAATTGATTTATAACAAAATAAGAGAGCTAGCAGAAAAAAATAAAGTAAAAGTTATTACTGTTGCAGAAGATGTCGCTGCATCAGGTGGATATATGTTGATGTGCGCTGGAGATTATTTAGTTGCAAATAAAAGTTCAATTGTTGGGTCTATAGGTGTTATCAGTGCCTCATTTGGATTTAAAAAACTTATAGATAAGATCGGAATAAAGAGAAGAGTGTTTACTAAAGGTGATAGAAAATCATTCCTAGATCCTTTTGAGGAAGTTTCTAAAAAAGACATAACTAAATTAATAAAGGTTCAGGATAGTATTTTTGAAAATTTCAAAGGATTGGTTCTCAAAAATCGTAAAAAGAAAATTAAACCTTCGCAAGTTTTTAATGGAGAATTCTGGACAGGAGAGCAAGCAAAGAATCTTGGATTAGTTGATTCAAATGAAGAATTAAGTGCTTATCTATCTAAAACTTACGGTAAGAACCTTAGAATTAGAAAAATTGAAGGCAAAAAGTCTTTTGTTAAAAATTTATTGAGTTCTAATTCTCAATCTAGCGACTTAATCGATCATCTTTTAGAGAGATTAAACGAGAGTTCTTATTGGAGTAGATATGGTCTCTAAGACAATGGATGATCTTGTTTCTCTTTGTAAAAGAAGAGGATTCATATTTCAATCAAATGAAATTTATGGTGGCTTGCAAGGCCTTTATGACTATGGACCTCTTGGAGTTGAACTTAAAAATAATCTTAAACAGGCGTGGTGGAAATCAATTATATACGAACGAGACGATGTAGAAGGGTTAGATGCATCCATCTTAACTGGCAAGGAAGTTTTAAAGCATTCTGGTCATGAAGATACATTTTCAGATCCTCTTGTTGATTGCAAAAAATGTAAGAATAGATTCAGAGCTGATCAATTAGACAATGATAGCTGTCCTGAATGTGGTTCAAAGGAACTAACTGAACCTAGACCATTTAATTTGATGTTTAAAACATCTGTTGGTCCAGTAGATGACGGAAGTAACTATGCATATTTACGTCCAGAAACAGCTCAGCAAATTTTTACAAACTTTAAAAATGTTTTAGATTCAACCAATAAATCAATTCCTTTTGGCGTTGCCCAGATAGGTAAGGCATTTCGTAATGAAGTTACTCCGGGAAAATTTATCTTCAGAGTTAGAGAATTTGAACAAATGGAGCTGGAATTTTTTGTAGAACCTGGTCAAGACGAAGAGTGGCATAAATATTGGGTTGAATCGAGATACAATTGGTGGATAGAGCAAGGAATTAATAAAGATAGAATACAGAAGCTTGACGTTGAAAAATCAGACTTGTCTCATTATTCAAAAGCTACAGTAGATATTATGTATGATTTTCCCCATGGTCTTGAAGAGCTTGAGGGGATAGCCAATAGAACAGACTTTGATTTGGGGTCTCATACTAAGAATCAAGACGAATTTGGAATTTCAGCATCTGTCATGGAAAATAAGAAATCAACTACTAAACTTGGTGTTCAAAACCTTGAAACAAAGAAATGGTTTATACCCTATGTTATAGAACCATCGGCTGGAGTAGATAGGGGAGTTTTAGCATTGCTAAATGAAGCTTACAGAGAAGAAATAGTTAATGAAAAGAATACAAGAATAGTTCTTGGTTTGAAACCGCATCTATCTCCAATAAAAGCTGCAGTAATCCCTTTAAAGAGAAACAATGAAGAACTAGTTAATACTGCAAAAGAAATAAAAAATAATTTACAAAGACTGGGATTGGGTAGGGTTATATTGGAGAATTCTGGGAATATAGGTAAAAGCTATAGAAGACATGATGAAATAGGAACTCCAATTTGTATTACTGTTGATTTTGAAACTTTAGAAAATAAGACTGTTACAATTAGAGATCGTGATACGATGGAACAAAAGAGACTTAATCCTCAAGAGTTAAATGAATTTTATGAAAAGATATTTGATTAGCAATTAGTTTCTTCCTGGAAATTCTGCAGTCTTAAAAGGCCAATCTTTTCTTATCCAATCTTTAAAAAATTTTCCAAATCTGTCTTCAAGCCCATCTGATAATAAATCTTCTCTTATCCAATAAAATGCTTGCACTTCAAATTCCTTCTTCTCTGAAGGGTAGATATAGCAACACCCTATACATTCATGATCAATAGGAGATAGCACGGTATAGGCAAAAGAATGCTTTTCAGTAAATTCTCTCTGGTGCCATCCAAGATCAATTAAGTTTTCCTCAATCGTCAGTCCCTCAGGCCAACCACTATCATCCATAAGACCTTTTAGATGACTCACACTGCTCATTACGGCGTCATAGTCTTTGACTACATCTCTTACCGTTAATGGTTTTAAATAAAATTCTGAATTCTCAAATTTTTCTGGAACAGTAAAATCTGATGGTACGATTGGTCGACTATACATTTTAATTTATATCTCTAGTCCAAAGTCTACGTTTTGAATGCTATGTGTCAACTGTCCAGTAGAAATACGATTTACTTTTGTTTTAGCAATTGATTTGATATTTTTTAAATTAATGTTACCAGAAGCTTCACAAATAAATCTCTTATTCACTAATTTTAAACATTTCTTAATTCTTTCACTATTCATATTATCAAGTAAAACAACGTCTATTTTTTCGTTAAGTATTTTCTTTAACTGAGAAATATTATCAATCTCAACAGTAATTTTCTTTTTAGGATTATACTTTTTTACCTTTAAGATACAGTCTTGTATATTTTTAACATTCTTTAAATGATTATCTTTAATAAAGAAAAAATCATCTAAGGATAATCGATTTATGTATGCTCCTCCTTTAGTTAGCGCATACTTTTCAAGATCTCTTATCCCAGCAATTGTTTTTCGAGTTGAATAAATTTTTACTCCGTACGGTCTAGCGATATCAGAATATATTTTTGATTTAGTAGCAATTCCTGACATCAATCCAAGAAAATTTAATGCAGTTCTTTCAGCAATTAGAATGCTTCTTGTGCTACCCTTTATTTTTAATATAACACTTCCTTTTTTGATTTTTTTTCCATCAGATTTCTTTGATATGATTTTAATTTTATTATCTATTGTTTTAAATGTTGTGACCGCAAGATCTATTCCACACAGTACAGCATTTTCTTTAGCTTTTATGATTGCTATCGATTGACTATCTTTTTGGATCAATGCTTTTGAGGTTATATCTCCAGCTTTTCCTAAGTCTTCTTGTAGCGCTATCTTAACCTGTTTTTTAATATAGTTTCTAGCTAGCAAGAGAATCTTCTTTCTCTAAAATGACTTTATTTTTTATTATCCACTGAATATCTTTTTCAAGATCAGAATGAGTTTGGTCAATGTGTGTAAGAAATTCTTTTTTTGATTCAAGAAAATCTGATCTTAGATGACAGCCTCTACTTTCCATTCTTTTATAGGCCCCAATAATTATAAATTTACTGACTAATATCATATCGTTTAATTTTGCCGAAAGCCCTTGAGATTCTCTCTCAATTTTAATAGTTTCAGTTAGTCCTCTTAGAATAGATCTCTCATTTCTTACAATTCCAAGATTACGCATCATAGATGATCTAAGTTGCCAAATATACTTTTTAGCCATTATCTTATTTTTTGTTTTTTCTTTATATGTCTTGATAAAGGATGAACTAATCATTTCTTTTTTTGATTGCAAAGGTTCTCCATTAATTTCTTCAGCAACAATTTTTGCAAACACTAGTGATTCAAGCAAAGAATTTGATGCTAATCTATTTGCTCCATGCACATGAGTTGCTGCAACTTCTCCACAGCACCACAAACCTTTAATTGATGTCTGTCCTTTGAGGTTAGTTTTAACACCTCCTATATGATAATGAGCGACAGGAATAATTGGGATCAGTTCTTCTTCAGGATTGATACCTGCTTTAACACAGTAAGTATACACTTGAGGAAATCTATCTTTAAAATTTGCAAGAATACTTTTCCTACAATCAAGAAAAACAGAGTTTCCACTCTCAATTTGTTTAAAAATATTTTGAGCTATAATATCGCGAGGAGCTAGTTCATTATTTGGATGAACTCCAACCATAAACCTTTCATTACTTTGATTAACTAAGAAGGCTCCTTCTCCTCTAATTGCTTCTGTTGCCAAGGGAGTTGGATCTAGTCCAAAGTCAAGACCGGTAGGGTGAAATTGAACAAATTCCATATCAGTTAGAATTGCTCCTGCTTGAGCAGCCAATGCAATTCCCTCACCATATGAACTTCTAGGATTAGTAGTGTTTGCATATATGCCTCCTAAACCTCCAGTTGCAAGCACAACTTGAGGAGATTGAATAACAACATGGTTGTCTGGAATATTTTTATCAGTTAGACGGCCGATTACTCCGTAGATAATATTATTTTCAGACATAATGCTATCGATCGAAACGTTTTCTAAGACAGTCACATGCTCGGCAGATTTAACTTCTTCAATTAATCCGCGCATAATTTCAATCCCAGAGCTATCCCCTTTTGATCGAACAATACGATTAAAGCTATGAGCACCTTCAAGGCCTAGATTAAAAGAGCCATCAGGATTTTTATCAAATTGAACACCTATTCCTTCTAAGTATCTTATTACATTTGATGATTCGTTAACTATTGTTCTTACAACCTCTTCATCTGCTAGTCCTTTCGCAGTTTGCAAAGTGTCATTAACATGGTCTTCGTTACTATCTTTTGTATCAATTGAGGCTGCAATTCCCCCTTGTGCCCAGCTACTTGATGTGTTCACTCCTAGTGTATTCTTTGTGATAACACATACTTTTCTTGGAGCTAGGTTTAATGCGACTGTAAGTCCTGCTATTCCACCCCCAACAATCACCACATCTGGCGTGTAAATACTTTCTGTCATGGTTATTATTTTCTGCCTATTTCAAGCATTCGATCAATTGCAAGCCGAGCCTTATTAATAATATTCTCCTCAACTATAATCTCATGTTGATTAAAACGAATAGCATCATATATTTTTTTAAGTGAGATTCTTTTCATGTGAGCACATAAATTACAAGGACGAATAAAATCTACATTAGGATTTTCAATTGCCACATTATCACTCATTGAACATTCAGTTACCATAATTACCTTCTCAGGTTGGTTATCTTTTACATAATTGCTCATGCCAGCAGTTGATCCAGTAAAATCACTAACCGCTACGACTTCTGGAGAACATTCAGGGTGAGCTAATACAACTATATTTTCGTGCTGTTCCTTGTATGATAAGATTTCTTTTGCTGTGAATCTTTCATGAACTTCACATCTACCTTTCCATGAAATAATTTTAACATCTGTTTGTGCAGCTATATTTTTTGCTAAATATTCATCAGGTAGAAAAATTACTTTATCAGTTCCTAGTGATTCAACGACATGCTTAGCATTTCCAGATGTACAGCATACATCAGTCTCCGCTTTAACCTCAGCAGATGTGTTAACATAAGTAACAACTGGGACACCAGGGTATTTTTCTTTTAATAACCTTATATCTTTAGCAGTTATTGAATCAGATAGTGAACATCCAGCTCGACTATCAGGGATTAAAACATTTTTTTCAGGGCTTAAAATTTTTGCAGTTTCTGCCATGAAGTGAACTCCGCAGACTATAATTGTATCTGCTTCTGAGTCTCTTGCTTCATAGGCAAGTTTTAATGAGTCTCCAACAATATCAGAAACACAATGAAATATTTCTGGTGTTTGATAGTTGTGAGTTAAAATTGCAATATTTTTTTCTTTCTTCAGCTTATTTATTTCATGGATAAGAGGAGCATGAAAAGGCCATTCAACCTCAGGAATAATTTTTGATACATTCCTGTAAAGTTTTTCTGTAGCATTTTTTACTTCAGCATTAAAATCTGAAGGATATGACAATTCTTCACTAATCATTGTTTTTCTAATATTATTTATTATTACAATTATATTTAAATGTATATATTTCAACATATCAATAATTTAAGTAAAAATTGCTTATTCTGCCGTCGTGCTGGAATTGGTAGACAGGCTGGTTTGAGGGATCAGTGAACCTAGTTCGTGAGAGTTCGAGTCTCTCCGACGGCACCATCAAGAAATTAGAACGAATAGTTTGATCTAATATTTTGATATAAATGTAGTATTATAATTTTAATGAAAATCCTAATAATTAACTATAGTCGCATTGGTGACAGCATATTATCAACTGCACTAATAAAACATTTGTTGGATGAATATCCTGAATCTCAAATATCTATAGTAACAAGTTCTATATCCCAAGATCTATTTAAGAGAATGCCAAGGCTAGAGAATCTTATTGTGATAGATAAGAGGAAGTATTCACTTCATTGGCTTGATATATGGAAGATGGTTATTAATCAAAAATGGGATCTAACAATTGATCTACGTTCGTCCTATCTGTCGTATATTATTAGAACAAAGAAATATAAAATTTTTAAGGGCTGCAATAAGATTCCTAAAGTCGAACAACTTAAAAAATTTTTAAATACAACAAAAGAAATTACACCTCATATTTGGCTCAATGAAAAAGATGTATCCGAATCAAAAAAACTTTTATCTGGAAATGCCCCTTATATAGCTGTTGCACCATTTTCAAATTGGCCTCAAAAAGATTGGTCGTTGCAAAAATATATAGATTTGTTTCAAAGTGATTTTTTCAAAGAATTTACAATATTACTATTTGGACAATCACGAGATATAAGAAATAAGGAATTATTTAATAGATTATTGAATCATAACAAAATAAAAGTTGTTAATCTTTTTGATCAAGGAAATTTAAGGCAACTAACGCCAATTATTGATGAGTGTGATTTATTTATAGGTAGTGATAGTGCATTGATGCATCTTGCGGCAACTACAAAATGTAAGACCATAGGTTTATTTGGTCCAACAAACGATGTCGTTTATGGACCATGGGGCGCAGGAAACATTAGTATAAAATCAGATGCAAATAATGATAAAAACTCCACAGGAAATAAATATCTAGAAAATATTTCAGTTGAAGAAGTATACAAAATGATTAGAAACATTGTTTTATGATAGACACAATAATTGAAAATGGCTTGCTAGTTACCCACAAAAAGGTAACAAAGAATGATATTGCTATTAAAAATGGAAAAATCTTTAAAATTGGAAACCTAAAAAATGTTAATGCTAAAAAAAGGATAGACGCTAAGAATCTACATATTCTTCCTGGAGTTTTTGACACACAAGTCCATTTTAGAGAGCCGGGAAAAACAAAAAAAGAAAATCTTAAAACGGGAAGTCTTTCAGCTGTTGCAGGAGGGATCACAACAGTTTTTGATATGCCGAATAATAAGCCTAGTATTACAACAAGCAAATTATTTAAGGATAAATTAAAAAGAGCAAAAAATAGAATGTATAGTAATTATGCATTTTATTTTGGAGCTGAGAAAAACAACATAAAAGAAATTAACAAAGTAGAAAAATTAAATGGTTGCTGTGGAATAAAGGTTTTTGTTGGTTCTTCTACTGGAACACTTTTAGTTTCAAACTATGAAGATATTGGCAGAATCATGAAAAATACCAGAAAGATAATCGCATTTCATTCTGAGGACGAGGATGAGCTAAATAGAAGAAAAAAATATATAAAGACTAATGATCCATCCAGTCATCCAAAATGGCGTAACGTAGATACAGCAATGATATCTACAAGAAAGTTAATTAATCTAGCTAATAAAAATAAAAGAAGAATACATATTTTACACATTTCTACAGGAGATGAGATTAATCTTTTAAAGAAACAAAAAAAATATGTCACATGTGAAGTAACCCCTCAACATTTAACATTATCATCGCCAAGTTGTTATAAAAATATTGGCACACTTGCACAAATGAACCCGCCAATTAGAAGTGGAAAACATAAAACTATATTGAGAAATGCATTTAAAAAAGGTCAGTTTGAAGTTGTTGGCTCTGATCACGCACCTCATTTACTTAGTGAGAAAAAATTAAAATATCCAAAAAGCCCTGCAGGTATGCCTGGAGTCCAGACATTGCTGCCTATTTTATTAAATGAAGTTTCAAAAAAGTTTATTTCAATTACTGATGTTGTTCGCCTTACTAGTTATAATCCAAAAAGAATTTTTAAGTTTAAAAATAAAGGTTTAATTAAAAAAGGATATGATGCTGACTTTACATTTGTTGATTTAAATAAAAAACAAAAAGTCTCTAATAAGATGGTAAAAAGTAGATGTGGTTGGACACCTTTTCATGGGATGAATATTCAGGGATGGCCGGTTGGCACAATGATCATGGGTAGGAAAGTTTTTTGGAAAGATAAATTAGTTAGTAAGCCAATTGGTCAGCCATTAAAGTTTAATTAACTTCGAGCAATAAAAGATTTATTCTTATAATTTCTTTTTCCATATTTCATAATTTTTCCATCTAAAGTTTTAATTTTACCTCCTGCTTTTCTTAAAATAGCATCTCCTGCAGCGATATCCCATTCCATAGTAGTTCCGATACGAGGGTAAATATTAGCTTTACCATGAGCGATGTAGCATAATTTAATTGAGCTTCCACTTTGAATTATTTTATTAGCTTTAAACTTCCTAAACATAAAATCTTTCATTTCATTTAATTTTTTCTTATCACCAATATGCGAGCGACTTAGAACTAGAATATTTTTACTTCTTGTTTTAGTTTTAATTTTTGTTTTCTTTAGCAATTGACCTTTGTTATTAAATTTTGAGTAGTAAGAAAATTTATTCTTTGTAAAATATATTTCTCGAGTTACTGGCATATAAATAAGGCCATAAATTGGTTTTTTATTTTTAATCAAAGCAATGTTGACTGTAAATTCACCATTCTTTTTAATAAATTCTTTAGTTCCATCTAGTGGGTCAACTAGCCAATACATATTCTGTTTTTTGAAATTTGAATTGTCATTTTCTTCTGAAATTATTGCAATGTTTGGAAAATTTTTTTTAAGTCTTGAACATATTATTTCATTAGCAGCAAAATCAGCTTTAGTAACTGGAGACCTATCTTTTTTAAATTTCTTTGAAAAAGGAGTTTTATATATTTTTAGGATCTCTTTTCCAGCTAGAAATGCCATTTTTATTAATTCTTCAGCTTGTTTATTGTTAGGATCCATATTTATAAGATAAGATATTGTTATGATTAGACAATAGGCCAAATATATTATACTTACCAGATCAAAGTTATATTGAAAAAAAATGTTAGATACTGAATTAAATATTACTAAATCTAATCCTGTGGTTGTTGCTATGTCGGGAGGAGTTGACTCTTCAGTAGCTGCGGCTATCAAGACTAAAGAGTCAGAGAATGTAATAGGAATTACTTTAAAATTATATGACGAGAAAAAAGTTAAGAATTCAAAAACTTGTTGCGCAGGAGCAGATATTATTGATGCTAAAAAAATTGCTAATACAATTACGATTCCGCACTATGTTCTTGATTATGAAAAAATTTTTAGAAAGAATGTAATAGATCCATTCATATCTGAATATCAATCCGGAAGGACTCCAATACCTTGTATAAATTGTAATGAAAAAGTTAAATTTTTGGATTTAATTAAATTTTCGAGAAAGCTAGGAGCAAAATCGCTTGTTACTGGTCATTATATTAAAAAAAAGAAAGTTAATAATGAATGGGCTCTTTATGTTCCTGAAGATAAAAAAAGAGATCAATCATATTTTTTATTTTCTATTAAGTTAGAAGATCTTGATTTTATAGATTTTCCTCTAGGAGATTTCACTAAAAATGAAATAAGAGATTTAGCGAAAAATATGCAATTTCATCTGCATGATAAGGCTGATAGTCAGGATATTTGTTTTGTGCCTGAAGGTGATTATAAGGAGTTTATCAAAAAGAATATAAATAATCCTACTAAAGGAGAGATAGTTGACTTGCAAAATAATGTAATTGAGACTCATGAAGGAATTTATAACTTCACAATTGGTCAGCGTAGAGGCCTAGGAGTTTCTAAGGAAAAACCAATGTATGTTAAGAAAATAGACTCAAAGAACAACAGAGTTGTCGTAGCCGCGAAAGAAGATGTTAACTCCAGGGAAGTTTTTGTAAAAGACATAAATTATTTAACTGAGATAAACGATTTAAATATTAAGGTTAGAGTTCGTTCAACTGGAAATTTTCTAAGCGCAAAAATAAAAAAAACAGATGATAAAGAAGCATTAGTGATCCTTGATCAACCTGAGAACGCCGTTTCTCCAGGACAAGCATGTGTTTTTTATTCTGAGGATAGTCATGGAACAAGGCTTTTAGGCGGTGGATGGATAGATTCTACAAATTAGGAATTGCAAATCATTTGTTTTTAATTTACTCAATTAATAGCTTGGCGGGGTAGCTCAGTTGGTTAGAGCGGAGGAATCATAATCCTTAGGTCGGGGGTTCAAATCCCTCTCCCGCTACCAAAAAAATTCTTATTATTTTGTGGCGGCTAAATATTCATGAATTTTTTTATTCCATGAGAATCTTT
>Ga0208277_1000740_pt1 | contig 19221 bp, 19 predicted proteins | sample ETNtaG_5_FD_185782 | JGI IMG/M metagenome (GOLD analysis project Ga0208277, IMG submission 185782) | Marine microbial and viral communities from oxygen minimum zone, Eastern Pacific Ocean - ETNP201406SV205 (SPAdes) (version 2) | ecosystem: Environmental > Aquatic > Marine > Oceanic ...
TGCATCACCAAAACGTGACTGTGAGTTAGTCTGTGTATCTCCAGGACTATAGTAATCTGGATGATATACTGCTACCTCAGCAACAGCACCATCAAGAATGTAATCTTTGTTTGATATGATTAAGTTTCTAGCATCCTTGTTACGGCTAGCAGAACTTGTAATCTTATCTGCGTAGATAGTAACTGAATTAGTTGCTGCATTTACAAATGTATGAGCATAGTTACCACCCGAAACTACTGCACCTGCAACAGCACTAGAGAATGTATGTGGATATTGATCGGAACCAGAAGCAGCAGCACCAACGTTAATTGTTATAGTACCACTTTGCTTGGCAATTCCATTGGATGTAGCAGATACGAAGGTATGAGCAGAAACATCAGGAGAAACACCAATATTTACTTCAAATGTATTCGTTGACACATTAGAAACTGGCAACCACTGTCCACTAGCAGGATCAGATGCTCTAGGATATGCATGATTAGTAGCATTATTGTCCTTAGCACATGTAAATGTTACTGATCCATCAGTAAGTTTTACAGCACCATTTGCTTTCTCAACACCATTGGTTGTTCCTGACTGGAAAGTATGTGGATAATCACCAAGAGTAGTAGATCCAACATTAACTTCAAATGTATTTGTAGTTACATTAGAAATTGAAATCCACTTATTGCTAACTGGGTCTGTTGATCTAGGATATGTTTTCTGTTGAGCACCACCATCCTTAGTACAAGTAAATGATAGAGAATTGTCTGCTATCCTTACTTTATCACCATTAGAGAATCCATGATTAGTAATGGTCAATACCAATCCACCTGTTGATGGTGTATATGTTGCACCTGTTACAGTACCTTGTGTAGGTGCAGTAATACCATGTCCAGCAACAGTCAATTGCAATGCTCCTGTAGAAGGAGTATAAGTTGCATTGGTTGCTGTAATATCTGAAGATCCTACACTTGTAATTGCTATTGCAGTACCAGCAGCAGGGTCAGTTCCTGGTCTTGGATATGCCTGTGGTACTGAACCACCATCCTTAGTACATGTGAATAGTAAAGAGTTATCTGCTAACTTAATAGAACTACCAGAATCTAAGTCATGTGTTCCGACTGTGAGAACCATCTCACCACTTACTTCATTATATACTGCGTTAGAAACATCATAATTTACTATAGGTGAAGCACCAATATTAACAGTAAGTGTATCACTAGTTACTGAATTAATTGCTAACTTCTTATCATACGCTGGATCAGATATACGAGGATACTTCTTCTGTGATACATTATTATCCATTGCACAAGTAAATGTCAATGAATCACCAGCAATCTTAAGTGTATCTAATGTTGTATAACCATGTCCTACAACTGTTAGAACCATATTACCTGTTACAGGATCATATGTTACGTTAGTTGGAGTATAGTTAGCACTTACAGCATTAGCAGGGTCAATAGTAATTGTCTCGTCTGTTACTGTTAGTAGATTAGCAACTGCTTGCTTACAAAGATCTCTTGCTCTATTGAAAGCATAAACTGCTTCTCTTTCTTCTCCTACAACACCATTAGCAATAGCATTACCAGTACCATCGAAATATGTTAGAGTTGCATCAACAATATTAGCATTACCACCATCTCTTAAATCTTCTGAGATAGCATCAACAACATATCCAATGTCTCTCTTACACTTGTCCTCAGCAGAGGAATGTGCAGGATATGTATCAACTGTCTTCTGCCATGCAGTATTAACAATCTCTTGACGGTTTGCCTGAATTAGATCACGAGCATCAGCAAATCTATTTGCAGCAGGGTCTAGGCCAGGATTTACATACGAAATATTTTTTAGAGCTGGGTATTTCTCAAGAATGTATCCAAATACCTCTTCTTGAATCATGCGTCTGTTGCTTTCAATCAAGTTAGCAGCGTCAGCATATACATTATTAATAGCATATCCACTTGGATTTAATATAGATCCTTTAGCGATATACTTAACAAAACCTGTTGGTTCTAGAGTTACATTAAAGAACTCATCACCTACACTGGCCTTCTCAAGTTTTACATTTAATTTTTCATTTGTCTTCGCACCAAGTCTATATCCTGTGATTGTTGCAGCAGGACGAGTTAGTGGATCTATAATATCATCACTACCTAAGAACAACTTAGTATAGTTGGTAGGACTCTGAATTGATCCTTGAATATCAACAGTATAATACTGAATCTTCTCTATATTAGAAGAACTATCTACAACCTGTTGTGGAGGAATAATGTCAGTAATATATCCACCTTTATCTTGGTTAAAGGCAAATCCTTTATGACCTATAGCATGTAGTGATGTATTACCAAAGTTACTGTTAGAGTTGGTGATACTCATATCACCACCACTTTCCATTAGGAAGTGATCAGCGAAACCAACAGCGAATATACTAACACACTGAATGAATGAATCTTCAGAAGCACGAACGTGGAAGTTTCTCCAGTCATCCTTCCAATATGCATCACCCTTAGTATGGTAAGGTACTGTTGCAAATGCATCTGTTAAGGATGCTTGGTTCCAAGTATTTGAATACTCATCATATCTGATAAATGCTCTGTCGTCTTGCTGTAGTGATACACCAGTGTACTGAGCGATAACCATTGATTTGAAACCAGTGGCCTTCAAACCATTTGCCCAGATACCACAAATACCCCATGTTGAACGGATGGAGCAGTTAAAGACGTATGGAGATGCAGATTCAACAGAGTCAACCTCAGCAAGTGTCTGAGAGTTCTGTCCTAATGCTGGTGTAGTATCTACACTTATTATCTGACCAGATACAATATTAGTTCCAATAGCAGTTGCTATAACAGGAACTTCATAAGTAAATTTACGAGTATCATTCTGATCAATCTTCGTGATTGGGAATATACCTTCTAGTACATCATCAACCTCAGTATTAGAAATACCAACAAATTGTCCTTGGAAGTATCCATGATCTACCTTTGTTGTTACTTCAATTTCTGTTGTTGAAGGAGGAATTGAATTGTCAGTTGTTGAATCAGTAAACTTCAATGATTCAATAACACGAGAGTCAGATAGAGGACCAACAATTCTGTTCTCTTGAACTCTCTGATCAAATTCACCTGGATCATCAATAGTAGGTTGATATGCAGAGAATGCCTTAGCAATCTTTCTATAATAAAGACCTAACTCTTCTGAATCAGCATATTCAAATACAGTTAGTTTATGGTGAGAGAAATTAGGAGCAGACTTCTTAGTAAAGTCAGTAGGATCTGTATATACTTCACCAGTACCTGCTGAAGCATTAAAAAGAGGAGACTCAGATGTTGTCTGACCATCTTTAATAGTAAACTGCCAGAAATAACAACCACCAGTTACATTGAATAATGCAGTACGTGGAGATAATAAAGATGCTGGATCGGGAACATACAAAGGACGTAATGTAGTTCTACGAAGATCATAACCAACAAGAGATGAACCACGAGGGATAATAGCACCACCCTCAGTGTTGTTAAACTTATAGAAGATATTATCAGGATTACTGAGATCTACAACAGAATTGTCTGTCCAAGCATTATTCGCTTGATCAAATCCAAACTGATCTACACCACTAGTATCTACGAGACCTGGCCTGTTATCAATATAATGGATGCCTGGCATCAGCATTATAGTGAATTGGTCAAACCTATCGTTTCCAAATCCAGGTAGGTATGAATACCTCGAAATCTCCAAGAAAGCACGCTGAATGCTCTTAAATGGAGTTACTGGGGAGTTACCTCTATTTGATAACGCATCTGTTGCGTTGAAATCATCAGGTGAAACATATAGATACTTACCTGTTTTACTAGTAATCAGGTTATCTAGTCTGGTTAATGGCATAATTCGTCCGAGCCGTTGTCATAAGATCTTCTCGATTTATTTATACCAGTAAATCCCTTAATATAACTTCGGTTCTAAAAAATTAAATAGTCTGGATTTGAACCTTCAATCACCCCATATCTGTATTGTATATCTAAATTCTGGTGTATCTGATGCAACAGAGGTAACCATATGAGGTTCAGAATTATCATTTACTACCATAGAATTAAACTCTGGTAGTATTGCTTTGTATATCCCAGATCTTTCTGTACCTTGATCTGCCCATATAAACCATCCTCCAGCATTGGGATGCCAATCTTCATTCAAATAAATTGTAGCACCAAATATATGATGATCATCATCATGTATAGCAATACCAGAATTAGGTTGCCAAATATAAAATTGAGATGTTATTTTTGTATGTTCTGGTACATACTTTCTTATTTCACGTTGTATTTCTAAATTTAAATCATGCGGAACAAGAGTTGTTAGGCAACTACCATGCAATCCCTGTTTTAAATGAGGTTTCCATATTATACTACTGGAAGACCAACACTGCTGAGATAATTTTTCACTTAAATTATCAAGACAATCATCAATTGTATCTTGACTTAAGACGTTATATGCTATTTTCATAATATACGGGATTGACGAGAATCGAACTCGCAACTTCCTGCGTGACAGGCAGGTGCTCTAACCAATTGAACTACAACCCCAATGCCATCAGACCGATTTGAACGGACGACCTTGGCTTTACAAAAGCCCTGCACTACCACTGTGCTATGATGGCAAAAATACGAGTTCTGGTAATTTAACATAACCATGATTCAACAACCTATGACAATTTGCACACAATGGCGCACACTTATCTATCTCTTCTCGAAGTTTAGCATAACTTGCGATCCTTTGCAACTGTGATATGGTAGATATCTTGGAAGCAGGATCTATATGGTGAAGTTCCATAACTTCGATTGGATACTTCTGGTTGCAGATAAGACATGGATGAGACTTGGCCTCATCCACCATCTGTTTTCTTCTTCTATGGGAGATCTGATTTCTTTTCTTTGTCTTACCTTTCTTCCTAGCCCATTCTCTCTGATACTTTCTATTTGCTTCTCTATCTTTAATTGGCATATCTACTGCCTCATAAACTTAAGATGACCCCAATCAGATCCCCACACCTTTTCATGTGTATTAACATCCCTACCTGTATCTAGTATATGTAACTCTGTGTCTGTTAATCTGATCTGATTTATGATATATGTATCTCTACCACCCCAATTAACATGACACTGACAACCTTCTGTTCCACCCTCGTATATGTTAGGAATGTTAGAAACTTGCTTGAATACTAGATCACAATGCTCTCTAAAACGTAAATGATCATCTGTTATCTCCTCTATATTAGCACCATTACAGTATCTCTCAGGAGTCTTGATAATTTCATGGTTCTTTGTACGAAAAGTACCATTATCCTCAACCACATCAATAACATATTGTAGATATGGTCTATTCCTAAGATAATTATATGCTTGTTCTGCATAGAATCTAGTACCAGAAACTTTTTTATACATCACCCAAATATGAGCATAGCGTGTTGGATGACACTGTGCTTGTGATTTATTTGAGAATGTACCTTCTAGTAACTGTAAGAAATCATCCACTACTTAACTATTGCTCCTTTTATGTCCATGTGCAATACCCAGTTCATGCATTCTTGCATGTTCTGCTATAGGATCTCTAACATCCTTAGCACCAGGCCCGAATGTGAACCATATTCCCACTCCAACTAGAAGGAAAAGTATTGCAACTAAAACTACAACTATTGTCATGTCTTCGCACTGTCTGCAAGTTTACTAGATCTATCTAGTTGCTTTAGTGCAGCAATTACTTCGGGTGTTTCCTCCCATTCCCAAACTTGATTGTGTTGTGGGTTCTTTTTTTCAATCGTGTGTGTCTTTTTCACGTTCATAATCCTCAACTGTGTCTAATAGGTTGTCAAAACTTTGCAATGACTCAACATCATTTAGCATCTTTGCAATTGCATTAATTGTTATTGGACGTTCATTACGTGCTGCATGTGCTAATGCATTACGAAGAGAACCAGTAACATCACACAATGCTTCGGAAACATGTTTACTTAGCATATATTTAAAATGTACTTAGAAATTATAGCATAAAAAAGGAGGGGTCGCAACCCCTCCTAATTATCTGATCTAACTAGATGAACTTAGAAAGTGAACTTTCCACCGATCTTAGCACCCCAGTTAACCTGATCATCACCTGAAACTTCAGCAGTGATTCCAGAGAGTTCTCCGTATACACCGAATCTGTCAGTAGCAGCGATGTTGATTCCTGCTTTACCAGAGAATTCACCTTCAGAACCGTCAGTTCCGTCTACAGCAACGAAAGAAGGACCGCCTTGTACGTATCCAGTAACTTTCTCACTTAGAGAACCTTCAAGACCGATGTGTAAGTCTGTAGTAGCAGCAGAATAGTCTCCATCAGGATATGAGAGGTTGCTCTCAACGTTCACGTAAGGACCAGCAAAAGCTGCGCCAGCGAGAAGGAATGGAGATGCTGCAATAGCAGCGATTGTTGATTTGATTGACATGTTAGTTGTTTTTGTGTCTCGCAAGAATAAAAAAATCCTGCGGATGATAGACTGCCCCGACATGGGAGTCTTTTATCAACGCAGGGTACGATAGTTTCGGGCCTTTGTTATTAAGATTCGTGAAGATTTCTCATCACGTCTTAGTATTTATACAATATAACATTTCCTATGGGATGCGGTCAACCCCATTGTGCCAGTTTCTCAACTGTCACACTAGTTGAGTTTGATAGTGCCACCTGAATCAATGTCAACATCACCAGAAGTAGCATCAATCTCGATATCACCACCAGTAAGAATTGCTTTAACCTTGGCAGTAAGGGATAAATCTCCATTCTCAGACTCTAAAGACATATCATCCTTGGACTCCAGAGTCATCTTACCATCTTTTGCTAGGATGTCAACATCACCTTTAATAGCTTCAAAATACATACCATCTTGCCTAGATATCATCTCAATACCTTGCGCTGCTTGTATCTTGAGATCATCCAAGAATGCTCTAACATCCATAGAAGCAGGAGGTTTCTTAATAAGTTTCGTAGGAGATTTTAACCCTGCTACCCACTGCTGATAATTACCAGCAATCCACAACTTATAATCTCCAAGAATCTTATGATTCAAATGGCCTGGAGTAACAACAGATTGAGTACTACGAGGGTCAAATGCTATGTCTGTCTTTTCCTTCGCTCCTAACGTCATATCCTGACCAAATATAACATTCATTTTGTTAGAAGCAATCTCTTGAGAATCAGTAGATCCTGTTACAATATCACCAGCAGTAATAAGTCTTATACCTGAACCACCTTCCAATATTAATTCATCAGTTGCTTTGATATAAATCTGTGTTGCTTCAATACTTCTTTGACCTCCTTTAGTTTCTTCTGTATAATTACCAGATTCAACTAATATATTAAGTCCATCTTTATCAGTTACAGCTTCACCATTCTTTTTCTTCTTTGCTTTATCTGTACCAGAATCATCTTTATTACAAACTATATGAAGACTACCTTCATTTTTCCACATACCTCCATAAGAGGACATATTTAATCTTCCACTACCATCACCATACTCTTTATCATGCCTACCACAAATAAAATTAATAGATCCTACATCATCCATCTTAAGTCTAGCACCACCTTCTGCTGGACCCCATATCCTCAATAGAGTGGAAGTACCATCTTTACCAGGTAACTGGTACTCATTAATAGCAGATCTGCTAAAATGACCTTTCCATGCAGTAGAAACTTTTGGAAAATCTTTAAGATCCTGTTTTTCATCAGGAGTAATCTGTTTAGCAACTGATTTGATTTGAGTCATTATGGGCAATCAACGTAACGACCAGTACCAATCTTAGTAGCACCAACTGTGGTCAATTCAGCAGTACTTAGACATTTCAGTGATGGAATTAATTTTGCACCTGATCCAGATCCAATAACTCTGACTTCAGGATACTCTTCAAATGTCAATTCTCTTCTTAATACTCTTGCTCCTATAAGGAATCCATCATCATTAATAATTGCTTCAGCAACATCAGTTTCACCATTAACATAGATAGTTGGTTTCTCTGTATAATTCAAACCTGGCCTAATGACAGTAAATGAATCTATTATACAACGAACTCCATTATCAGCAGCACCATTAATCTTATATCCATATCCACCTTTCTTAAGACGGATTTCTGTAAGATATCCGTCTTCATCCAACAATCCAGTAGCAATTGCTCCAATTCCTTCACCAGCAACAAAAATATATGGTGCTTCTTCCCAAGGGGATCCTGTGACTTCTATTGGAATATCAATAATACTACCATTACCATCTGTAATTATATTCCCCACAGTTGGTAAAGTAAACTCTTGGTATTGATTTTCTGCTGTTTCTCCTTCACCATCATCAAAGTCACTAAGACTATTATCACCAGCAGTAATTACAACATCAGCAAATGCATCAGTACCATTAATAGTAAAAGTTAAAGTCTCTGCTTCTTCTACCTGACTATCTTCTGCTATTCCAATTGTCACAAATGACTTATTATCATTAACTACACATGATCCATACAATTGTCCACCAATAATATCCTGAGAACTAATGTCAGTTCCACTTAAAGTATAGTAAAGAACAGTACCATTAACCACATTGGTAGTTGTAATAGAATAAATTACAAACTCATCTTCTGGTACAGTAGTCCTATTAGGTGTAACATTATATGTTGGTATTGTGCCAACATCTTCAGTACCACCCTCCTCTGGCCAAGAAACATCTCCTATACCAGTTTCAGGATCAACATCTTTTGGTGTATAAGGATCTCCTTTCTCCTTTATCTGTTTCTCTATGATAGTACACTTACCAAGATTCTTAACAAAATTAGTTCTTACCTCACTACCTTCACCAGGAGTCTCTTTCTTAAGATATACATAAAAATCTTCTTCAAGTTCAGATTCAACATTATAAAGTGTTCTTATTTCAATCTCCTTAGTAGTTTCATATGGTGCAAATCCAACAATACCATCATCTGCCATATAATCAACACCAGGAGTAGCACTACCTTGTTGTTTTAATGTCTTCCAACTACAAGAAGATGCTACATCTGTATATCCACTCCTAGTAACTGTGAATATGGCCATATCACCTTCAGTTACTTTAATATCATCTATCGTATATCGAATCTTTAATTTCTCTGGTGTAGAACCACCTCCACCTGGTAATGGAATACCACCAGTAAATCCAACTGTAGTAACTGTTAATGGTTTGCCAGTATATGCTTCATCACAAACATATTGTGTATAATCTTCTCCAGTTGAAGGAGACAAATTATCAACACTATCCAATAAATTATCTAACCAATTTTTATCATCTTCCTCTTCATCTGTTTCATCAACTTTAACACCATCAACACAAATCTTTTTATATTGTTGACATGTCTTATCAGGTCCAGAGCAAGTAATTCCTAGAAGATTAAGGATGTAGTTTATAGCACCACCAATGATGTTAAGTGGAGCAGCAATAGCTCCCAATATTGCTTGTAACGGTCCTAATATAGCTTCTAATAGACTATTCAACAAATCAAATAACTTAGAAAGAATACCATTAACTAAAGCATCAATTTGACAAGCAACGGAACGATAAATCTGCTCAACATAACTCATCAACACATTGGTAAGCCATTCCATCAAACGATCACCAATATCTGCCATCGAGCATCCAAGTTTCTTTAATAGTTTATTAAAGAACTTAGTAACAGGTGTTAATGCATTACCAGTATCACTAGGACGCATTATTGCTTCAGTAAGCCATTTTACTGCTTCTTTTAATTTACCTATAATAAATCCCTTGATTTTGGCAATAAACTTCTTAAGAACTGCCATTATCTTTTTAATATACTTTCTAGCAACATTCTTAGCACTAAAAAGTTTACCAGTTACTTTATCTACAAGGAATGTACCTATCTGTCCACCATTATTTTGCACTTCTGCTAAAAACTCTGCAATATAAAATGCAAGATCTTTTTTGAAATCTTCATCCTTACACTTTTCTGCTACTCTCTGACACCAATTCTCATCCTTTATTACTTTTAGATCTTCTCTTAAAGGCTTAGGTTCAGTTGTTGTTTCAGCACTACCTTTGATCTTTTTACCAGTATACAGAGTTCCACCATTTTTATTATTCTGATCTAATTCTGTATTATCAGCACCATTCTTATTCTCACCTGCTACTATTCCATCAGAACCGATATTAATATCATCCGTAGGAATTGCGGTAGTGAATGGATAATCGTCAGGTCTCGAATATACTACTTTACTTGTAGCACCTGGGGTCTGTCCTATAGACCCCATAATTATTGGTTTCTGTCTATCTGGATCAAGATAGAATCCAATGACCCAACATCCCTTCTGTAACTGTGGATGTGCTCCAGCAGTATTACCAGGCATGAAAGGAACATTAACTGGCATCATTACTTGACACCAAGGAAGTTCTGCTGTAGGCAAAACTTCAGGATTCTTAGGATGATCTCCTACTATTCTAACTTTATATCTAGCACCACCTTTCACATCTAGATTCAAATTATTAAGGCCAGAATCCTCTATCTGGCCAACCCACCAGTTGAACCCATCATTACCAACTCTATTAGTTGGTATCAGTTGTGATGCTAATTGATCCATAAATTATTCGTCGTATACTCTACATTCAAATGCATCTGGATGATTGTCACAATAGACTTCCAAATGCTTATCCTGATGTCGTGTGTGATAGTCATTAATCTGACCATCATTCTTATTTACCTCTTCTCCTTCATGGTAGCCTTCATAATTGGCATGAACATCTCTCAGATCTGCCTCACTGTACTCCAACATGCCATGATTTATATGTTCCTTATGATCCTTTGGATCTAAGTACACTTCATGATCTAAATCGTGTTTGATTTCCTTTGTCATAATTAATTAGTATGGTGAAATTATTTATTGTCCATGTGAAGATATTCTATCCTTCATTCCATAAGAGTCACGTATAAGTCTTAAAGTCGTGATAAAACGACCATTTGCGTTCTCAAGTCTCGCATATTCATGCGTAACCTCTTCAACGAGATACATTCCACTGCTTTCCTTATCGAATGGTTCCTCTTTCGCAACCTCTGCTGGCATTTTATTTTGTAATCGAAGATCAACTAAATCTCCAGCACAAATAGCAGAATTACCAGCAATTTGAACTGTAGCAAATTGATTCTTCAAAAACTCATATCTTGTCAAAGCTTGAGTAGCATAATACTTCTGCCAATCGGCAAAAGGTGTTGGACTCTTCGCTGACTTATCCTCTGGATTTGCTGGCCAACCTCCATTATACCACGACTCGTGATCAATGTAAACTGACATAATCCTTGATGGTAATTGTGTTAGATCTTGTCGATCATCAGTAATTAACTCAACACTCTCCTGTCCTCCCAAATGAGACATATTATCATAATTTTCACCAGCATTATACACGTATTCATCATACTCACCAGTACTATGATTAAAAAATGCAATCATTGTACCATACTGACCCATTCTCAATGATTCCATGACATTGAGTTGTGCTCCAAAACTAGCTTGCATAATATTCGATCTTTCATCAACCTCTGGCACATCATCTGTATTGGCAGTTCTTTCTATATAAGGACCCCATGCCTCATTGGTATAACTCTCAGATTTAAACTTCGATCCTTTTTCTGCTAATAAACTATCTACTGAAAAGAAGTTATATCCTCTTCTATTCTCCCAAAAGAAAAATCCTGCACTTCCTTTTATAGTTTCTGTTGTCTCTGTTGACTCCCTAGAATTCTTCTTAACTGTTGTGGTAGTAACTCCTTTTTCGCCAACACTCTTAAGACAAACTTCAGTAATAATATCAAATGGTCTTCTTCTACAAGGAAGCATCTTCAATTTAAATCTAGAAACTTCCGAATAGACTTCCTTCTCACTCTTTATAATCTCGGATACAAGTTCCTTAACAATAGAATCACTATGTCCTTCAAGTGGTTTAGTTACTCTTATGGTTTCATTAACAATAGCCTCAGAGGAAATTAATCCTAATGTATATACTTGTTTCTGTCCTTTAGCAAATCTGTTATTAACACTCCAGATCTTCATTTTATATGTTATTGGTTCCTCTTCAGAACTAGTCTTTACACGTATCCATATATTCTCAGATCCTTGTATAGGTAATCCACCTAAAAGTCCACCACTATCAAGAACAGTCATGGTAGCTGCAACAAATGGAGATGTAATACTCTCAACATAAGAGAAAGTTATAACAGTACCAGTCATATCAATAGCACCTTTACCAGTAGGTTTGCCAGCTGGCCATACCCTCACTGATTGGATCGTAAAATCTAAACTATTTTGGAATTGTTCGTTTGATCCCATTATCTAATACTCCGTATTCTGAGATTATTAAATACCTCAGTTCCAGTATCTGCCATAGTGATACCATTCAAATATCCTGATGGTGTTGTTCCTGGACTACCACCACCAACTCCAGGAGACTGCATATTAACAATAACTGGAGCATTTCCAGCTTGTACCATCGCTTGTGAAGATGATAATTGATTTAATGTATTAGCAGTATCGTTTGCGTTGGATGAACTACTTGTAGCTGGAGGAGTACCATCTGTTTTACCTGCTAATGTTTTGTCCTGTGTAAGAATAACCTGATCTTTAATAAGATAATCAAGTTGTCCTCTCCAGTCAGTCTGCCAATCCTTTCCAACAGCAGATTTCATTGCAGAGAAATCATTTCCTTCCCATCCATACAATCCTCCCTTCGCATCACCAGCAAAACCAGAAGCACTGTTTATCTTGTTAGTCCAAGTAACTGCATCCTGTTGATCAACACCTTGACTCTGTAAATAACGAAGTACTTGTTGAGGATCTACTGTTGGTTGATTCTTGCTCTTCCAATTCAACCATTTTGGTCCAATATATCCATCACCTAATTTAGATCCTGTAATTGCTCTAAGTGTTGCTCCAGGTCCTGATCCATGAATAACTTCATCTTCTGCTCTTAATTGTCTACCACGTTCGGTATTTTCATTAAACAATCTTAAAAACCCTGGTCCATACTTACCATCATCAACTTTACTTCCAATTAGTGAACGACCTATTTGTGATAACATTTGGATTGCTACAGGTGGTAATTTCTCTTTATCATCTCCACCACCACCACCTTTTCCTTCCCAGAACATTGAATATTTCTTCTGGTTCCAATATAATCCTAATCCAATGGCCTTAGAAAAATCAGGTTCACGTTCAGATAAGGTATCAAGGAAATAATTAGGTATCTCTTTTAACTGATTTGTATTAGCAATCAATTCACCTGGATGAGTCATTGTTAATGAACCACCTTTTCCATCCAATCCACCAGTATGAATTTGCTTATCAATAATACCACCAGTATCTGCACTACCAGCACTATCTGCCATATCTTTAGCTACTAATGCACTATCAATAGCTATTGCAGCAGGAATTCCTGCACCAGTCATTGATAATAATCCAGAGGTCATTTCCAAGGCACCTGCAATAAAATCACCTTTCATCATTCTACCAAGACCAAATAATAAACCCAATCCTGCACCAAGAAACGGAGTTGCTTTTGCTGCTATTTTAGTTCCACCTTTAAGTCCTGCAATTCCTGTTTTAATCGCACCACGTTTGGCAGCTCTGCCAATACCATGTTTCATTACAGAACCTGCCTTTCCAGTCTTTCCAAGACCAGATATAGACTTACCTGCTTTTGATCCTAATCCACCTGTAAGAGCATTAATCGCAGCTAAGGTCTTTTCACCTTTTCCACCACCTTTTCCACCCATAGCAAGGTCAAGACCTAACCCAGCTATGTCAGCGATATCACTTCCTCCTCCACCAGAATTTCCACCACCAAATGCTTTCTGCTCCATCCAAGCACGAGTTCTAGCAGCCATGATATCATCATGCTTCTCTTTCCTAAGAGCTTGATGAACCATTGCTTCTTTATGTTCACCAACTACTCTTACTAATGCTTCAGTATTAACAACAATCTTCTGCAATAAAGCTGATGGATCATTACTATCATATTCCTGCATAGAAGCAGCACTATAAATTCCATCATTATTAATTTTAAAATCAAGAATTGCACTTGCAGCTTGTACATTAGAATCTGTTCTTGGTTGTGTTAACGAATTTCCTCCAGTTAGAGGATTAGAAACTATATCTCCACCTTTCTTAGATGGAAGACCAAACATTGAAGATTGTCCAGCAATCTGTGCTGCTTCCTTAACTTCTGTAGCATCTACATCTATTATGTCAACAGGAAAAATGGACTTATCCTGATTAAGAACAAGTCCCGTACTCTTTTTTTTACTTCCAGCAGTCTTAGCTGCGTTTTTTAATTTATCCCAGGCCCAATCCTGCAAAGCTTTAAAGCTGTTTTTGCTTTCTGGTAATTTACCAATACCTTGGAATCCATGTGCCATTATTTGTTCTTAGCCTGTTCTTGTTTTACATTTTCAAGATGTTGCATTAATAAGGTGGTATATACTTGCCTTTCCCAAGGCATCATATTTTCAATCTCACTTAAGCTATATTTATGGTATTGCATCAAAGCGAAATTAGTCTTGTAATATCCCTCCAACGATGTGTGAAAGAGGGCTACCCGAAAAAATTCTGTAACCCATTGATTACATACTCAGATTCAACACCAGTTTCAGGATTAGTAAGTTTAAATCTATGCTCCAATTTAGGAAGAGTATCAAAGAATTCTGAAATCTTCTTAAATTGTACAGTAGTTAATCCTTCAATAAATTCTTTAAATTCCTTCTTACTAGTAGTAGAAGAATCATATACCTCTTCACCATCAAATATCTGATCTACACATCCAGAGATAGAATCAATATAAGATTCAGGATCAAGTTGTTGACCTATAATGGAAGATTTTACAAATTCGCTAAATGAAGGATATCTAAACACAATTCCCATTTCATCAGAAAGCATAATTTTAGGATCATGTCCTTCTGGCTTATCTACTACAACGTCAAATAAACTAAATGTGTATTTAACTTGTGTTTTTTTATCATCTTTACATGTGATATTCATATCGACATCTTCACCAACAGATACAGCACGAATATTCAAAAACAAATATTCCAAATCAAAAGTTGGTAATGTATCAATCTTAATTCTGCTCTGAACGCAATTTTTCAATAATTCTTTAACTGCTGATGTTATTGCAGCTTCATCTTCAGTATCCAAAGCCATTAGGAGGATTTTTTCCTCTTTTACAACAAATGGACGATATTTGATATTCTTGCCGTTTGAAGGTAATTCCAAATCAAATGTCGGAAGTACGACTTTTGGTAATGCCATAATATTAGATCGGGGTCATATTTATATATATCAACTTTTTCAGGCAAAAAATTGCCAAGTAAATTTTTCGACTTTTATGGAATCAAAAAATCGAATTTGCTGGCCTACCAGCGTCCATCAAATCCAAGAGAAAATCCACCACCAAAAGCCATGTCTCTTGCATCTTCAGTCTCACCAATATTATCCATCGTACCTTTAATTCTCCTAATATCATAATCCATAGTATAATGACGCATATATGAGAATTGAGCAGTTACTTGAAGAACTTGATTAGTACCAAACTGCAAAGGAATAGCATCAATAGCATATGGATATGCTCTCTCTAAAATATATGTTATTGGTTGTCTTTGAACAGCAGACTTAGGGCCTGGCTCTGCTTTAACAATAGCAATATCAGAAACATATTCATCCATATAAGATAACCTTACATCCCTGTTCTGTACCTTACCTTCAGATCCAGGTCTCTGAGTAAACATAAGATCCTGCCATTCATTTAAAAACTTCAATACAGTCATATTGGCATCACATAGAAACCCAAGTTGAATTTCAGTGTAGACCCTAGTATGTGGATATTTTGTTTGACCACTTCCAACATACATTCCATTAATTGTACCTTCTGCTGTATTAAGGTTAGGCAACTGAGCTTCATTACAATAAAACTCAATAGTCTCATCAAGGCTAAAATCAATAACTGGAGGATTTAATATACGCACAATAAAACTATTACTGGACGCTAATCCACCGTCTTTTGATACTCTTTGTATAAAACGACTTATCGACACACTAAATATCTACTAATGATACAACTATATTTATGGCCTACTCTGGGATTTATAGACCTATCAATCCTAAGAAGTACCGTGGCAACCCACGCAACGTGATTTATCGGTCATTGTGGGAACGCAAATTCATGGTCTTCTGTGATAACCACCAGCATATATTAGAGTGGGGAAGTGAGACTGTTATAATACCATATCATGCTCCTGATGGTAAAATGCGTCGTTACTATCCCGACTTCTACATAAAAGTCAGAAATAAGGGAGGAGGAACTGCTAAGTATATTATAGAGGTAAAACCTAAAAAACAAACTAAACCCCCTGATGCGAAGAATAAAAATACTGCTTCATATCGTAATGCTGTAAAAACCTACGCAAAGAACCGCGCTAAGTGGAGATCTGCTAAGAGATTTTGTGAAGATAGGCAGATGGAATTCATAATCTTTACAGAAGAAAACTTAGCGATATGAAACAATGGCACAAGGATTTGGAGAACTACAAAAGAAAGCATCTGCTAATATTTCTAAAGCAGGACTAACTACTGGTGGTAATACACTATTTGAGAAAGTAAAACAAGCAGCAGGTGGAGAAAAGAAATCATTACAGTGGTATCGTGCCACTACACAGAAATATTCTAGACAATACAAAGCAAGTTTTGATAAATTTATCCGCGACGAAAGAAGAGACTCATTAGATACTGGAATCAATCAAGATCAAAATGAACTACGTAGATGGGCTGTCCAAGGCCACATGTATCTCTTTGAATATAAAGACCCAAAGTTTATTAAAAAACTCAGGTACTACGATACTTATCCCCTTGTCTACTGTGTCAGATCAAATAAAGAAGAGTTCTGGGGAATTAACTTTCATTACATGTCATTAAAGAAAAGAATCGTTGCAGCATCTAAGTTAACACGAGGTAGAATTGATGTACCTAAAGCATCTTTGCATAAATATCTACTGAAGCACGTTGATCAAAGAATATTTTTAGATGTTGCTATAAATGAATGGGATACTGTTGTCCTATTACCTATAGAAAACTTTGTGAGAGACCTCAACGGGTTGCAATTTCCAGTCAGACGAGAGGATGTTTGGGAAGATACCGATGAAAACTTCTACGATAAGTTCAAAGCTAGTAGAGTTATTAAAGGTTATGGTACACCAGAAAGTATAGAGATGGCTCGATAAACTATGGGAAGCGAAATAGGCAACAAAAAAAGAGTTAACAGTAGACTTGCAAAGGAACGCAAGGAGCGAGAAAAAAGAGCAGCTTATGAGTCAAAGATCAATGACTACATGAATAATAATCCTGTAGAGACTAGTACTTATCCAGAAATAACAGTTGATAGTAGTGCTCTCAGGTATCCAGCAAGTCCACCCATTGATGATCAAAGTGATTACGTGGTATTCAAATTCTATAAGTATCAACCACCTTGGGGAAGATCATTCCATGACCAGCAGAATAATATGGGAATGGGTGCTACAGGAATGCAAAACATTTGGTTTGACAAAAACAAATATTCAAATGTAAAATCAAAGAATCAAGACTTCGAGAAATTTCAAACAGCATACAAAGCGCACGTAGATAAAGGTAAGAGTTTCTTAAACGTATATAATAGAGCAGATCAATATACTGCGACAGAAGATCCAGTTGTAATGTTATACATGCCAGATGATATATCTACTGGTTATAAAGCAAACTGGGGTGGAAAATCTGTTGGAGCAGCAGGAAGAGCTGAACTTGTCGCAAGAGGTCAAGATAACCTAATTAAAAAGGAAGCAGAAAGTATCTCTCGAATGGGACAACAATGGGATAGATGGGCTGCTGACATTGGTATGAATATGATAAAGAGCACAGTTAAAGGTGCTAGTGGTGATGTATTAAACGATGATGATATCTATGGAGGAATTGCTGGTGTAGTTCAGAACCCAAACACTGAATTATTATTCCAGAACATTGACATGAGGACATTCAATTTAAAATATAGATTGGTTCCTCGTAACTTAACAGAAGCAACTAATATAAAACAGATAACTAATCTATTCAAAAGAAATATGTTACCTGGTACTTCAGTAAGTCAAGTATTTAAATGGTCAAGAGGTGATGGTGTTGCTGCTGGTTTTATATCTGTTCCTGATCTAGTTAGAGTATCATTTATGAGAGGAGGGGTAGAAAATCCAGACCTACCACAATTTAAAATGTGTGCTCTAGGACAAGTAGATGTAAACTTCACTCCTGACGGAAGCTATGCTACATATGCTGATGGTAATATGGTGGCCACAGAACTAACATTAAGTTTCCAAGAAACAAAACTCATATACAAAGAGGAGGCTGATCGCTACTAATGTACTTCCAGAACCTACCAGACATAGGATATACAGAGAAGCCTATCAAATATCCATACTCTTCTTCTGAAGTTAAGATAGCTAAGAACTTCTTTAGAAGATATAAAATTAATGAGGATGTATTTTCTTTAGCAGTATACTTTCAGAAGTATTCTATAGAAGATGGAGAAAGACCTGAGACATTAGCAGATAGAGCATATGATAATCCACATTATGACTGGATCATTCTTCTAACAAATAATATGATCAACGCACAGTATGATTGGCCACTAAGTTCCAATCAAATATATCATACTCTATCAACAGAATACACAGATCCATTCAATGAAATACATCACTACGAAACAATAGAAATAGCACAGTACAAAGCAGGAACTATTGTTGATGAAACATTCTACAATGCTACACATAAACTGAACATAAACGGATCAGTACAAGATAAAGTTGGAAGTTCTTTCTGTAATGCAATTCCAATAGCAGAATGGTTCACTAGAGAGAATGAAAAGAAGAGAGAAATATATCTTTTAAAACCATCTTATGTTGCTTCCTTTGTCGATGACTTCAGAAAGAATAATAAGTATGAAAAATCTAGTAATTATATAAACAAGAGACTCAAAGGTGTAGGATAATTTAATCGACTTTTTGGCCAAAAAAATACCCCGAAAAAATTTCGGGGTTTTTAGTATTCAATTTTTGATTTTCCTATATTATTCCAAGAGATCCAGCAGTAATTCCTACAGCAACAAAGAACCCAAACTCTAACAGGCCATGTGCT